>Ga0209608_1003158_pt1 | contig 10654 bp, 8 predicted proteins | sample AD_UKC130_MetaG_FD_184428 | JGI IMG/M metagenome (GOLD analysis project Ga0209608, IMG submission 184428) | Active sludge microbial communities of municipal wastewater-treating anaerobic digesters from Canada - AD_UKC130_MetaG (SPAdes) (version 2) | ecosystem: Engineered > Bioreactor > Anaerobic... | reverse complement strand
AATAGAGTTTGATATGTTTCCTTGAACCTTGCTTTTTCAAAAAACAATCAAAAACCTATTGATATGTTCCCGTAAACGTAAGGTTCAAAAAATCAGCCCAAGACATCAATCCGAGCGGCTCGAGCCAGTAGGTAGCTGTATCATACAGAACAAAGCCGGTGATACAGGTTGCTGATGTAGCAGTAAAGAGGCTGTCCACAAACGGCGTTGGGATGCCGGATTCGGTAGCAGCCGGCAGCGAAAGAAGAACACCACCGAGAAGGCTTGCGGTAAGGAAGGTAAGGGCAATGATGGTAGGCGGGCTGTTATGGATGCCCATGCTAACCGCTCTTCTGATTGCGCTTATTAATGTGGTCAAGACCTTTTTTATCATAGTTCTCAGCCTGATTCAGGCCATTCACCCGCCAAACTCAGTTATTGGAAGAAGATCCGTTTCAAAGATTATAACATTTTAAGACTACCGTAAACAAATCCCCGGAGGAAAATTTACAAAGGTCATGGAGATATGAGGAACACAGCCATCCGTTGACACCGGTTTCCCATTCAAGTAGAATACTTTAGTCGGAATAAACAGAATTAATGCTTAAAATCAAGCTAATTAAACATCAGGTGATAAAGTGGAAACAGTAAGAAACGAAATAAGAAATATTGCCATAATAGCCCATGTGGATCATGGCAAGACAACTTTGGTGGATGCCATGCTGAAGCAGACGGGCACTTTCAGGGTAAATGAAAAAGTGGCTGAAAGGGTTATGGATTCCAATGATCTTGAACGGGAGAAGGGTATTACCATTCTCTCAAAGAATACATCCATCCAATATCAGGATACCCGTATCAACATCGTTGACACCCCGGGGCACGCTGATTTTGGCGGTGAAGTGGAGCGTATTCTCAATATGGTGGATGGTGTCCTCCTTCTTGCGGATGCCTATGAAGGTGCCATGCCCCAGACCAGGTTCGTGCTGAGGAAAGCCCTTGCACTGCATTTGAAACCCATTGTAGTTATTAATAAGATTGACAGGAAGGATGCCAGACCGGCAGAGGTAATCGATGAGATACTTGACCTCTTCATAGAACTGGGCGCCGATGAATCCCTTCTGGATTTTCCGGTGGTATATGCCTCCGCAAGGGAAGGATGGGCCAAGCTCAGCCTGTCTGACGAATCAGAGAGACTGGATCCATTGTTTCAAACCATCTTAAAGCATGTTCCCGCTCCCAGGGGTATGATTGATGCTCCGCTCCAACTCCTGGTTTCAAGCCTTGATTATGATGATTATATAGGAAGGATTGCCATAGGCAGGGTAACCAGAGGAACCATCAGGAAGGATCAGCAGGCCGCCATATGTAAGCGGGACGGTTCGGTGCAGAATGTGAGGATTACATCACTTCATAGGTTCCAGGGCTTAAAGAGGGTGGACACAGAGAGCGCAACAGTCGGTGATATTGTAGCCGTATCAGGAATAAGCGATATCACAATAGGCGAAACCATATGCAGCGTGGAAAACCCCGAGCCAATATCCTTTACCGATATAGATGAGCCCACCATATCAATGTTTTTTCTGGTCAACAACAGCCCTTTTGCAGGCCAGGAAGGAACCTATGTCACCTCCAGGCATCTAAGGGACAGGTTGTTCAAGGAGATTGAAACCAATATAAGTATGCGTGTTGAGGAAACCGATTCACCGGATGTCTTCAAGGTCTCCGGAAGGGGTGAACTGCACCTGGCCATCCTGATAGAGACCATGCGAAGGCAGGGTTACGAGTTCCAGGTGTCCAAGCCTGAAGTGATAACCATCACCAGAAACGGTGAGATCCATGAGCCTATCGAGTACCTGGTCATCGACACCCCCGAAGAGTACATGGGGAGCGTTATGGAGAAGCTTGGTACCCGTAAGGGTGAGATGGTGAACATGCATTCTGCGTGTAACGGCTATGTCCGTTTAGAGTACAAGATTCCGGCCAGGGGCCTGATAGGTTACCGTTCTGAGTTTTTGACTGACACCAGGGGAAATGGTATAATGAATCATACTTTTAACGGTTATGAACCATGGAAGGGCGACATCAGGAAGCGCACCCGCGGCGCCCTGGTCGCATGGGAAGCAGGAGAATCGGTAACATACGGTCTTTATAACGCTCAGGACAGGGGCAACCTGTTTATCGGGCCTGGTGTAAAGGTGTATGAGGGAATGATTGTTGGGGAATGTTCCAGGAATGAGGACATCACCATAAATGTTTGCAAGAAGAAGCATGTCACCAACATTCGAGCAGCGGGCGCAGATGAGGCTCTGAGGCTGGTTCCGCCCATAAGCATGAGCCTTGAGCAATGCCTTGAATTCATCGAGGATGACGAATTGATTGAGATAACACCGAAATCCATCAGACTTAGGAAAAAGATTCTGAATACCGAACAGAGAGCCAAGGTGAGAAACAGTGCAAAGAAATAGTGCCGTCAAGAAGTCCATTGAACCCGATGCAAAGCCCGTTATAAAGAAAAAGAAAGAGGTCAAATGCCCGGTATGTGAAAATACCTTTGAAATAACCAAAGTGAGAAGCCGTTCAATTCGGCTTGTGAAGCAGGATACAGACTTCTGTCCCCATTATGAAGGTGAGAATCCACTCTTCTATGAAGCAGTTGTGTGTGCTCACTGCGGTTTTGCTTCCCACATAACAACCATGGATAGCTTGAACCGCTTTGAGAAGCAAAAAGTCCGGAAGCTTATCACCAAAAGATGGACGCCAAGAAGCTTCAGCGGTAAGCGGACATGGGATAATGCCCTGGAAGCTTTCAAGATAGTGCTTTTAAACCTGAATGTACGGGAGGCGGCTCATTCGGAGATAGCTAAGATATGCATGAGAATAGCCTGGTTATATCGTTATGCCGGGGACAGCGAGCTCGAGCAGTGCTATTTGAATCATGCCCTTAACAGCTATAAAGAAGCCTATGAGGAAGAGGATTTATCTGACGAGAAGCTGGATTCTTTCACCATGCTGTTCATTATCGGGGAGCTCTGCAGCAGGACGGGAAAAGAAGAAGAGGCACTCCAGTGGTTCAGCAGGCTGATCAGAGAATATTCCGATCCTAAAAACAAGGGAAAGATACCAAACATGCTGATTGAAACCACCCGGGACAGGGTTCAGGAGCTCAGACAGAGCGAGAAGATGAAATCGGAGGTCAACTAGACCATGCTGAAGATCGGCAAGCTGTCCAATGACCAACTTGAAAAAATACTGACTAATTTCTCTGGAAAACAAAGAGATGAGGTTCTGACCAGACCTGTAATCGGTGAAGACTGTGCTGTTTTAAACTTTGGCAGGGATTTATGCGTGGTGACAACCGATCCCATCACCGGTGCCGAAAGCGACATAGGAACCCTGGCTGTACACATTGCCTGCAATGATTTGGCATCCAGTGGAGCCGAGCCTGTGGGCCTGATGGTAACCCTGCTGGTTCCGCCATGGACTGAGTTTGAGGAAATAACCGAGGTGATGAGCCAGCTAAAAAAAGAGGCTGATCTGGTTAAGGCTGATATCATCGGCGGCCATACAGAGGTAACCGATGCCGTAACCCGGATTGTGGTGAGCATTACAGCCCTTGGAAAGGCAAGGGAAAACAAGGTTGTGACAACCTCCGGAGCCTGCCCCGGAGACCATATCATAATCACAAAGTATGCGGCAACCGAAGGTACGGCTATCCTGGCAAACCTGTTGAGGGATTTACTTGAGGATAGAATCGGCAAGGAGATTGTTGATAGAGCTCGCCAACTGATCGGATCCATCAGTGTGCTAAATGAAGGACTCATCGCTTCCGAATATGGCGTTACAAGCATGCATGATATAACAGAAGGGGGTGTGCTTGGAGCAGTATGGGAACTGTGCCATGCCTCCGGTTGCGGTGCTGTTGTTTACAAGGACAGGATACCCTTATTGGAAGAGACCAGAGTTATTTGTGAATGTCTCGGCCTTGACCCGCTAAAGCTCATATCCAGCGGAAGCATGCTTATAACCTGCGAGGATGGAGACGGGCTGGTGAAAAAACTTCAGGAATCGGGCATCCAATCCGGTATTATAGGTAAAATTACACAGGATAGCGAGTGTTTACTGATTGAGGGGGAAATCGCTCTCAAGATTGATGCACCCGATTCCGATGAACTATATAAGGCCAGGAAACTGCTCAGGGGGGTTGAGTGATGGGGATCACTTTAACAGCTGAACTTCAGGTGCTTGCAGGTATATGCCTCTTTTTTCTGGGGCTGAGTGTGGGCTCATTCTTGAATGTCTGCATCTACCGAATTCCCCTGGAAAAATCGGTAGTGTCCCCGCCCTCAAGCTGTCCGGAGTGCAACACACGCCTTACCGCAATGGATTTGATCCCGGTTCTCAGCTACATAACACTCAAGGGCAGGTGCCGGTACTGTAAAGCGAAGATTTCTGCCCGATATCCGCTCATAGAGCTGTTGACAGGGCTCGTTTATTTGGCTGTATACTTAAAGTATGGCTTATCAGTGGAAACGCTGGCACTTCTATATCTATTCTCCATATTGCTGGCGGTGCTGTTCATCGATCTCAAACATATGATTATTCCCAATGGCCTGGTTCTGCTAGGGATGGCAGGAGGGGCATTGATATTTATGTATAATATATTCACACCCTTTTACCTCTACCAGCCATCCAGATGGTATACACCGCTGATTGGCATGGTTTCGGCATCGGGCATACTGTTCGCCATAGCCCTTGTGGGCTTATTGATCTATGGTAATGATGGCGCCATGGGAATGGGGGATGTGAAGCTTTTTATACCCATAGGCATGTTTCTGGGTTGGAAGCTGACTCTATTATCGCTGTTTCTCTCGGTAATGCTGGGGGGTATCACAAGTATTTTACTCCTCGCTTTTAAGATTGTAAAGAGAAAATCGGCTATTCCATTTGGTCCATTCATCGTTGTCGGTACTTTTATTGCCGCATTGGCAGGATATGATATTCTTTCATGGTATTTTCTCTAAAAATTGCGTTTAACGGGAAAAAGATGGTGGTATACTAGTATAACGGAAGAATGGACTGGTATTTTGAGTATATTTATGTATAATGATTAAGTATAATGCATTTTTTACCTGTATATTAATGAAATCTATACATAAAAGGGGATTGGGGATATGGCCGTTAAACAATCAGGTAAAGATTCTGCTTTTCGTAGATTCATTAAAGAGAACAAATCTCTGGCTTTCATGCTTCCGCTTCTGGTCATCCTGGTTGTAGTCTTGATCGTTCTTTACTCGGGTGGCGGAGATGAGCCCGCCTCGTCTGAGGTTCCTACTCCTGGGTCTACACCTGCTCAGACATCGGCTCCTTCCATTAATGATCAGACACAGGTGGAGGTGCTTCCAAAAATAATACGGGCTTCAGAAACGGATGATGATGCCGTCGTTCAGGATCCGTTCACATCACCAATGAGGCTGACCGGTGTTTTGCTCTATCCGGACTATGACAAAACGAAAGCCATTATCGAATATGGCGGTGTCAGCTATATCGTAAAAAGAAATGAGATCATAGGGAATACTGCCTGGACGGTGGAGGAAATCTTCGAAACCAGTGTCATGCTGGGCTCTGACGGTAAAAACCAGCTTCTTGAACTGGATAAAGATTCATCTGGAATGATTACAAGTGCTGAGTACATCACTGATGATGCTGAAACCGTCACCATTCACCTTGCCAATGCTGACATCAGGGATGTAATATCAGCCATAGTTCTGGATTTAGGTTTCAATGCTGTTTACTTGAGTGATAGGGTTATCATTGATAGATTTGAGGCTGCAAACATTCCCCCTGAGGAGGCACTCTCACTGCTTCTGAAAACAGTGGAGATGGACTACATTCAGGATGGAAATACCATGATCGTCGGCCAAAAAGAGAGATTGTCCACAGTCTTTTTCGACAGCATGGTGTTAACCCGGTTCTCTCTTAAATACGTTGATGCAAATGTCATATCAAATCAGATAACCAATCTTGGAATTCCGGTTCAAAAAATCACTCTGGACAGTAATCCCTATGCCATCTGGATTCAGGGATCACCCAGGGAACTGGGGAAGGTGAGGGAACTCATCGCCATGCTGGACAATGCTGAGAATGTGTCCGGTTCCATAGGCGCTTCGAAGCTGGTATCCATACAATTTACATACATAACGGCCCATCAGATGAATGCCATTTTACGGGAGGTTGGATTACAAACAGGACTTGTTCTGGAATCCAATCCCAAAATACTGTATGTGTATGCCAATGACAGCCAGATTGCCCAGATACAGGAACTTAAAACCAAACTGGATACTGCCGATAATCAGCAGTTGGATTTTGCCATATCCATGAAAAAGCTTACATATGTAAGGGCCAATGAGATTGTTCCAATCATTTACCAGTTCGGACTTGGGGTAGACGTTATCACCTTCGACAGGAGTGCCATGGCTGTCTGGCTGAAGGGTGACGAAGAAGCGGTCAAACAGGTATCTGCCCTTATCGATCAGATCGACATCAAGCAGAATATCGACAATGGCCGTTTCATCATCAAGAAATTAAAGAATATCACAGCCCTTGAAGCGGATTACAGACTGAAGTTGTTGGGAATCCCCGAAATCAAGACATATACCTTCAGTTATCCTCAGTTCTCAAAGTGCATCCTGGTGGTATGTCCCGAGGATTACAAGATCTATGTCACCGATCATTTAAACCAGATGGATGTTATGGCGGACAAGATCAAGGTTCCCATAGACTTTGCTACCGGTCCTTCCGGGACATACAGGCTGGAACAGCGGCGTGAACTGCTGTCGGAACTTACCGGAATCGCCAAGGAAAGCTTTACTATATCCAAGAATGTAGCGCGAGACAATGATCAGTATTATCTTCTGATTCTTGAAGAAACACCCGAGAAGATAAAGATGGCTGAAGACATGATCAAAAAGATTGACAGTCCTCTCAGCAATAATTATGAGCCGGGATACTAAGCGTGAAGCAATCAAAACATGAACGTTGGGCTGTGGTGAGAAAATGATGAGATTTACAGAAGTATCTTCCTCCTATGAACTTACCATTGATGATTTGCTTAAGATGACCGTGGACCGCAAGGGATCGGACCTGCACCTGGCAGTGGGTATGGCTCCGTGCATCCGCATAAATGGCGAACTGGTGCCGGTGGATGCACCTCCCCTGAAGGCGCCGGACGTGGAGTACATGATTTTGTCCATCATACAGGATTACCAGAAAGAGAAGCTGGAAAATGATATGGAACTGGATTTTTCCTATGCAGTTCCCGGATACGCGCGATTCAGAGGGAATGTGATGTTTCAGCGGGGAACCCTGGCCGCGGTATTCAGGGCAGTTCCCTTTGTCATACCGGATTTTGAAAAGCTCGGGCTGCCACAGGATATCAAAAGGCTCTGTGACCTGCCAAGGGGACTGATACTTGTAACCGGCCCAACGGGAAGCGGAAAGTCCACAACCCTGGCCGCCATGATCGATATGATCAACAGTACCAGGCCAAACAACATTGTCACGATTGAGGATCCGATTGAATTCCTGCACAAGCACAAGAAGTCCTCAGTAAGGCAGCGGGAAGTGGGTACCGACACACATTCGTTTGCCACGGCCCTCCGCCATGTTCTGAGGCATGACCCGGATATCATAATGATCGGAGAGATGAGGGACCGGGAAAGCATCAGTATTGCACTGACTGCCGCTGAAACAGGTCATCTGGTGCTGTCAACCCTTCATACCCAGACAGCTCCGCTGACCATTACCCGCATAATCGATTCATTCAGTGAGGACACCCGGCTGCAGATAAGACAGCAGCTGGCCAATACCCTGCGAGCGGTCATATCACAGCAGCTGGTTCCTACCATTGATGGTAAGGGAAGAGTGGTTGCCGTTGAATACATGGTGGATACTCCTGCTGTCAGGAGCATGATACGCGAGGGCAAGGAGCATCAGATCTATTCTGCCATACAGACCGGACAGAAGGATGGTATGCAGACTATGGACCAGGCTCTTGTAAAGCTGTTTCTTAACGGAAGGATATCCAGGGAAGCCGTTCTTGAGTACTGCGTGGACAGGGCAGAGGCAGAGCGCCTGATGAGGAACAGTTTTTTTAGTTGATGAATCCTTTATGGAGGGTTTGATATGCCTATCTACAATTATGAATGCATGAACAAGCAGGGTGAGTTGATAACCGGAGAGATCAGCGCAGAAACCACAGCCATTGCTGCGGAGAGACTCAGAGCCTCTGGTTATGCCGTTCTTGAGCTGGTGGAATATAAAGAGAAGAAAAAGAGCAGTTTTCTCTCCAATGAAAAGAAGGTAAAACTGTCGGATATCACCCTGTTCAGCCGTCAACTGGCTGCCATGCTCAGTGCTGGTATACCGGTTACGAGAGCCTTATTCACCCTCAGCAGACAGGCAGAAAATCCAACCCTCAGAAATGCATTGGAAACCATATCAAAAAATGTTGAGGGAGGTATGGGGCTGGCAGATGCCTTTTCCGCCTTCCCGGATATCTTTTCAAAACTATATGTTTCCATGTTGAAGGCGGGCGAGATAGGAGGTAATCTTGAAAACACCCTGCTACGCTTGTCCGACCAGCTGCAAAAGGAAAAACAGGTGAAGGACAACATCAAATCGGCCACGTCCTATCCAAAAATGATAGGTATCTTTACTGTGGTGATTTTTGTGGCCATGCTGGTGTTCATGGTTCCCACTTTTCAGGGGTTTATACCGGAATCAGCAGAGATACCGGGGATGACCCAGTTCATTTTCAATGTGTCCGAGTCGGTCAGAACCAGATGGTACATATGGATAGGGGTCATAGGGGTTATTACAGCCAGCATTGTCCTTTTCTTTAAAAGTAAAACTGGGCATGATCTTTGGGAGAATGTAAAGCTGAAATTACCCATCCTCGGCCCCATTATGCTAAAATCTGTTATCGCAAGATTTACAAGGACCTTGTCCACATTGTTAGAGAGTGGAATTCCGGTTGTGCAGGCATTGGAGAGCGCCGGTCCCACCTCGGGCAGCGATGTGCTGGCCGAAACGGTAAAGCTTGCCACAAAACGCATTGAAGAGGGAAAGACCATTGCCTCAACACTGGAGGAGAGCGAGGTATTCCCTCCCATGGTGACTCATATGATCGCAGTTGGTGAGGAATCGGGTACCCTGCCTTCCTTGCTGGATAAACTAGCTGAATTCTATGAGGAAGAAGTAGATGTTACAACAAAGAGCCTTCAGTCACTCATACAGCCGGTTTTGCTCATATTCATCGGCGTACTGGTCGGCGGAATGCTGGTGGCACTGTACTTACCGATGTTTACTTCCGTTACGTCCTCTTCGTATTAATAAGTATTATGTTTTTATATCACTTTAAAGCAGGGGTTGAATGGTATGGGGTTGTTTAAAAAAAGCGTAATTGGCCTGGAAATGGATTCAAAAGAGATTCGGGCTGTTGAAATCACCGGAAGTGTAAGACAGCCGGTAATCTCGGCCTGGGGTCGCATGAGCCTTCCTGAAGGCATTGTAAAAGATGGTCGTGTCATGAATGTGGAATCCTTGTCGCTTTACCTTGACAAGCTCATATCCCAAAACGGTTTCAAGTCGCGGGATGTTATGCTTGGTATATCCAACCAGGATGTGATCATACGTTTTGCTTCCTTTCCCAAGGTTCCTGAGGACAAAATACGGAATATGGTGATGTTCCAGGCACAGGAATACATTCCGGTACCTATAGAAGAGCTGCAGCTGGATTATGTTGTTGCAGGCGAAAAACAAAATGAAGATGGTGCTTTTCTCAATATTATACTGGTGGGAGCCAGAAAAAAAATGCTCATTGACTTTATCAATGCGTTATCCGGTGCAAAGTTAACTGTAAAGGAAATTGATTCGGTCACCATGGCTATTGGACGTGCGGCATTATGCTCCATAAAGGAGGATGTCTATGCTGTGGCAGGGTTTAATCATGATATTGCCAATTTGATGATTTTTAACAAGGGCGTGTTTTCAATGGCTCGTTCGGTCCCATTCTCCCAATCGGTTGCCTGGAAAAACGAAAACGGTAATTATTCGAAAACTACATCTTTCATGGCCGATATCCTCATAAGTGAACTCAGATCGTCAATAGGATACTATCGCATGCAAAGCGAGGACTCCGTTGAGGGGGTTTATCTCATTGGTCTTCCGGACATCAGAGCAATCCTCGAAAAGTTTAGAGATGCTGGATATGAAGCGAAAATAGCACAACCCTACCTGGATATACCTGTGAGAAATAAATCAAGCGGGCTGGGAAACTTCAGCACCAACGATTACTCGGCTGCCATAAGCCTTGCCATTAGAGGATTGGGGGTATAGACATGTACGCAGTCAGTCTCCTGCCGCGTGAATATCAGGAAACTCGCCTGGCAACTAAAAGAAGCAGAATTCTTTTGATGGCCAGTATAATTGCTATTGGTGCCCTAGCCATAGCCCTGATCGTTCTGAACCTGATAGGAGCCAGTCTCAATCAGGAACTTGAGGCTCTTAAAACAACTAATGAGGTTATGATACAGCGCATAGATACCTTAAGGCCTGTGGAAGTTCTTTTGAATGATGTTACTGCCCTGTCGGCTCAGGTTATCCAGGTCATGGGCGA
>Ga0209608_1003155_pt1 | contig 10664 bp, 4 predicted proteins | sample AD_UKC130_MetaG_FD_184428 | JGI IMG/M metagenome (GOLD analysis project Ga0209608, IMG submission 184428) | Active sludge microbial communities of municipal wastewater-treating anaerobic digesters from Canada - AD_UKC130_MetaG (SPAdes) (version 2) | ecosystem: Engineered > Bioreactor > Anaerobic... | reverse complement strand
GGTTTATACGCAACTCTATATTACCTCCAGTTATATATTCACAGTGTCCTACGTCTCGGATAAAACTTACCTCGGGTACTGGACTTAACCATAATGCAAGGTGTGCTTTGAGATACGGGTTCTTTGAGGTTTTTAACCACACTCTAATAAATGGTTTGCCTCCTAGCCTAAAGGTAGTGGTAGTCTTGCCATTCAATTCTTCGATGTCTTTACCTAAACTCCTTATATATCTAAGCAATGCTTCTTGTACACCTAACTGCTTTTCAATTTCTTTTTCTTTTAACTTCTTTTCTACCTCAAGTCGCTTTTCTTCTTCTGCTCGCTCTTCTAAATACTTGGCTCTCTTTTTTCTATGTTCCTTTTCTGCGTCTGTTCCTGTTAATACAGTAATGTTGTCTAACAAGCCGGTCTCTGTCTCTGTCTCTTGAGGTTGCTTTAAAAGTTCGATGCTTTTTATCACTCTCGACTCTGTTGTGTCAATCATTGCGTATTCGTCATTATCAAAGTCTATAAACAGCAGGTTGAAAACGGTTAAAATCTTTTTATATTCGGTAGACTCATAAAGATACATATTAGGTATATAACCTTTCGTAATCTCGTACCATTCTGCCTCCTCGGGCGTTTCTAGTAGGAATACTCCTACTAATTGTTCTCCTGATTCAAATGTGACTCTACACATCTGTCCTTCCCGTACACCTTGTGATTTTAAATAATCTCGTGCCGCTTGTATTCGACAGAGACAGGCTAAATACTGTCCTCTTTCGTATTCTTCTTCGATTTGTTTAAGATACTTTATATTTGCTATTCTTGTATTTAACATATAAATTTCCTCCTTAGATTGCTATTTGTTTTTCTTGCGGATAAAACTGGTTTAATATATAAAAACCGATTGCGTTTTATGGGCTAAACGCAATCGGCCTGAAGTCAAATTTTAGGGTTTAGTTCTTGCCTTCGCTGATGATTTCGCCGGGAAGGTTACGGAAGATTGTGTCGATGTCGTCACCAAGACCTGCAAATGGGTCTTCTTCCTCCTCGTCTTCTTCCTCCTCAGCAAGACGCTGGGATTCAGCTTCCGCAGCAAGACGTTGAGCCTCGGCTTCTGCCTCTGTCGCAAGTCTGTCAGCTTCCTCCTGTGCCTTACGCTGAGCTTCTTCCTCAGCAAGACGCTTAGCCTCAGCCTCAGCTTCTGCTTCTTTCTTTTGAAGCTCTCTTAACTTAGCTCCAAGCTTATCAAGTGCAGTTGTTGCAAGCGTATTGCGGTCGGAAGCCTGCTCAATCAGCTTATCAAACTCAGGAAGATGTGGTCCTTTGGCTATGATAGCATTGAACTCACTGATAGAGAGGTCTAACGCTCTCTTGAATTCCATCACATCGTTACCCGCAGCAGTGCAGTCAGCAGAAGTTAAACCTTCCTGAGCCAATGTATTGGTTACACGAGTGTTAATAGCCGCAGAAGCGGTTACGATGTCGTTCACAACTCTCTCCAACTCAGCAATCCTTGGGTCAGGTGTAGCTTCGGCTTCTTCAAGACCTGCAAATGCATCAGCAGCGTCAAGTCCTGTATCTTCGCCAGTTGCCTCAGTTGCAACAGGTTCAGCAGTTTCTACAGGTGCGTCTGTGCCGATAGAACCTTCTGCCTCTGGAACATCAATAGCTTCGTCGTAACCACCTACAAGCTCCTCAGGATTGGAGAAGTCATCATCCTGTGCAGGTATGATAGGTGCGTCATTGTTAGGTGTAGAAGCTACCGCACTCTTAGCAGCGTTTCTAATCAAGCTAACAAGTGAAGACGCCAACATAGAACGTCTACGCTTATCCTCAGGGATTACTCCCTTCAAGTTCACCTTATTGCCATCAGTTACGCCGTACTGCCATTCAATCGGGCTGAACATAGCTGTAAGCACGTGTCCAGCAGGAGTATTTACAGCAAACTTACCGTAAACAGGCATATCCTCTGATACTTCAAGCTCCTCAGCTACGGTGTAACCGTCACGAGTTAAGTGCTTAATTACTTCGGAGTAAACAGTTACGGTTTCGTCCTGAGCACCTTCAAGGCGGTTCAAGGAAGAACGACGGATACCTGCTACATCCATAGTTGCTACGCTACCACCTCCACGCAGACGAATCTGACGGTCGTTCTTATACCATCTAACGTATGCGTTCTCAACTCTCTTTTCTTCAAGAAGTTTCAAGAGCTGTGGACGGTTCATTGTAGTTCTCGCCTTAGTGCCTATCCTTTCAAGCACATAAAGCTGTTCGCCTGTATTCGGGTCTTTACCCTTACCGATAAGACGGTATTCATACTTAGGCTTATCTGCCACAGGTGTCTTAACTGGAATAAGTCCCTGTCTCTTGATACGTGCAAAACCAGTAGCAATCGCAGAAGCAAGAGCTTTCAAAGTTGCGATGTTGTCATCAGCAGGTATAAGCCCGCCATTTACAGCTTTCGCAGCCGCAGAAGCGTCATTTGCGTCCTTAACTACAAAACTGCAGTGGAATGGATTGCCCGCCTTGGCTACGCAAGTAACAGTTCCCATAGAACCATCAGTGATAGTAACCTCATAGCCGTCGCCTACCTTTGCGTAAGTAGAAGGTGCAACCTTAGAAGTTACGATGCCGCAAGCAGCCTTAACAGTAGCTTCAAGCTGTGCCATATCTACACCAGCAGTCTTTCCAGCTCCCTTACGCATTTCAAGAGCTTTATCCTGAATAGCCTTAGCCAGAGGTTTAGCCAATGCGTTAAGAGGTGCAGAAGCTTTACCAGAAGCACTTACGCCAAAAGATTCTCCCTTAGGAAATACGTTGAATACTGCCTTTGTAAGGTCAGTTCCCTGAACTGCAACAGGTGTTGTAAGAGTACCCGCCTTGTCAGCAGTTACAGGGAATGTGAATTCCAAATCACCACGAATAAAACCTACGCCAGCTCCGTCCTTATCTTCGTAAATGTCGGAAAGAGCAACCTTTGAGCCTTTAACCTTAGCAAGGAAGTCACGCACTGTCTTAAGCTGTGCTTCCAGAACACCCTTTACACCAGTCAAAGTCTTAGCCTCTGCCTTCGCAGGAGCAGTTGCAGGAATAGCAAGCTCTTTCGCAGGTTTAGGTGTGATACCCGCAGCCTGTTCAGGTGTCGCAATACCTGCAAGGTTACCGTGAAGTGTAAACATACGAACGAATACTTCGCCTTTAACCTTTGTCATGTATTGAGGTCCGAACTGCTCAGGGTACATTTCAAATACGCCTAAGCCAGACTTACTCTTAACGTGACGAGCCATAACAGAAGGTGCATTGGCTGTGTTACGCACAACCTGTGTCCAAGGAAGTACGCCTCCTACCATCCTAGCCTTAACAGATTGCCCTGTAATCGGCTCTGTACCCTTATCTGACTTAAACAGATAACCCGTAGCAATGTCTTGAGTGGATACAACTCTCAAACCATCAGGTGCAGCCAGCACAAAAGGTCTATCTTTGGTCGTAGCCTGACCTGTGCCGGGAACAGCAGTACCTACCTTAGGATAAGTAATCCAGCCAGTATACTGCTTTTCCTGTGTTCTCGTAAATTTACCAGACATCTTTCATTCTCCTTTCGGTTATTTTTTGAGCGGATAAAACTTAATTAAACTCTCTGGTGAAGTATATCAAATTACCTGTAAGCTTCTCCATAGCCGCCAAGACTACAGCTGTCTGCCGCCATGTAATATTGCCATTCATACCTCCTTTACTCTATTATAAACACCAAACAGGCCTAAGTCGATATGCGAATTAAATAAAAATAACCCGTAAAGCCTGCCTGCGTCGGATATATTAAAACCGCATCGGCCTACGAGTTATTTTTATTTATCTATATTTTGTTCTTAGTGGTCTGGTTTACCGTCACCATCATGGTCGTGGTCTATGCTGGTATCCGAAGGGTCATCGGTATAGTCAGCATAAGCGTCAGGGTCTATACCTAAGTCCTTCCCAAGCCTTTCAAGCATAGCAGAAGCGTTGTAAAGGGCTGTCTGCAACATCTTTTCGTTCTTATCAGGGTCTTTGTAATCATAGTTGTACCAGTCATAATGTCCAAGCTCCCAGTCGTAAGCAGCAACATAGTTGTCGATGTACCAAAGCAGACTTTCTTTGCCCGCTACGCTGATTAAAGAAGCCACACCGATATAGGATGAATCCAGAGCTATCTGATAAATCAAGTCGACCTGTCCGTCCACGGTTGAAAGTGCATAGAATGTATCCTGAGCCTCTTTCTCTCCGATGATAGACGCATAAAACTTCTTGATGTTATTTAGCCCTGAAATAGTTACAGTATACTCAGTTCCCGGCAACCCATCAGCTGGTACACTCTGCTTTTTAACTGCGTCCAGTGCTGTTGAATAACGGTTTAATCTTGCATTGCCCTTGGCTACCCACTGCAATGCCAACTCCACATATCTTAGATTATCAACGTCACGTCTACGCTCAATCGCCTTTTCAGTGGCTATAACCGCCGTACCGTCAGTCAATACGACTGTCATATTAGATGTCGGGTCTTTCTTCTCATACTCAGTACCGCCAGTAGTCACAAGCTGTGCCAAACTCTCACCTTTGGAGTTATAAACCACCGCATAATAAGCGTCCTCCGCTACGTGTACCTGACAGTAATTCGGAGTATGTCTCCAAGTGTCAATGTAGCTTGCCAATAAAAGTGCTGTTTCCTGCTGGTTCTTAATCGCAATCTTCTCACCATAGAAGTATGTGTTGAGGTTCTTATGGTTCATGTAAACATCGTACACACCCGCAGAAGACCCTATAAGCGAAAAGATAAGTGCAAATATAGCCAGACCTCTTAGTCCATCAACACCTTTGCCCTTACGATAAGTGAAAAACCAATACACCGCACAACAAAGTGCCAACATCAGAAAGATTGTCAAAAGTATCGGATTTCTTTCAGGTATCTGAGCGTTTACGATATAGTCTAACGCCGCCAATAAAAGCGCTCCGACCGCCAATCCATTTATAAGCAGGATTATCAGCCTGTTTACGAACTGGTTGTATAACTTCTCACGTTCCGCAGCTATCGCTTCCTTAGCTTTAATCTTCACTGCTGACTTTGTTCCCTTGCGTCTACGGAATATATCCTTCATGTCCTGTCGCCACAAGAAAAACCTCGTCCTCATCTGTGAAATCTTCTCAGGTTTGAACTGGATTTTCTTCTTTGGATGAACTTCCGCAGTTACTTCCGCAGGAGTAACATCCTCCGCAACAGTCTGTTCTTCCTGTATAGCTTCTTCCGTCTGCACAGTTTCGTCTATCTGAGGCTGGACGGCTACGTCGTCCTTGACTTCCTGCACAGCGTCCTCCTTAACTTCCTCAGTGTGCTCCATGCCGTCCAAAACTTCATTCAAGTTTTCTTTCTCCATATTCATTCTCCCTCCTCTAATCAATTAAATATATCCAAGTATTCCCCGCTACAAAGCTTTTCGGTTCAGTTACCTCGAACCACGGACCGTAATTTATACTCAACAGCATACCTGAAAACCATTTTAATGCAGTCACATATTTACAGCCCATATACCCCTCAGGCTCAATCTTAGAAACATTGGCAAATTGATGGTCGCCTTCTCCAAAACGTACACGGATAAAAGGTTTATCGCCTTCATCAATAGCCTCCGTTAAAACCTCAAATGCCCGCTGTACCCGCATAAATGTCTTGCAATCATTTGTACCTGATAAATCAGGGTGTGTCTTCTTCACTTGCCTTCTGTACGCAGTTTTCAAGGTAGCGTGGTCCTTTGGTAGTTCTTTCAGCCCCAGCACTTGCAATGACGCTCTGATTTCGCTGTAATCCACGACTACCTCCTCCCATCTACACAAAATAAAATGCCTTGGCTAATTTACTAAGGTGTTTTAGCCAAGGCACCAAATTTAATCATTCTCAGTTATTGGTTATTTCTATCGTCTCGACGCACGTGCCATCTGAATACCACCAGTTACAATGGTCGCCGCTCCCGTAAATAACATTCCGAGGAAGCCCAAAGCCTTACGCTTCGTAGACCAGTTGGACTTAGTTCCGAATACTCCCGAAGCCAATCGCTTCGTATAGTCAGCCATTAACAGCCTTGTTCCCGGTTTGCAGAAGGAAGATGTGCTTCCCTTGTTCACCTGTGCCATCATAGCTGTCCATGTGTTGAAGTTATGGTGTAGCTTATCCACAGGAACATCATACTCGTGTGCAGCGTGTTCTCTGGTGTAAGTAAACTTCTTACCTGAGGAGTCTACGTAAGTGATAGACAACAGGTTCTTATGCTTCGTAAACGGTACGTGAACACCGCCGTACTGAGCCGTAAACACTGTGTACGCCTTGTAATCGAGCATTAACTGCTTCAACTGCTTGAACTGCTTAAACAAGACGTTGAAATCCACGATGTCTACTACCCTCAGACCTGCGTCATTCAATAGACCATCAGGCGGATAAAACTGTGTTCCATTGACGTATACAGCGTTCTCCGCTATGCCAAGCGTTGCTACCAGACTTGCTCCACCTACGGACTTGGATACCAAGGATAACAGCATTGCCCAACGCTCGGATATAGCCTTTTCAAACTTAGCTGACGGCATTTTCTCTACGTCGATTGCTTTCGGCTTTCTCTTAAGCTTGCCCTCAGGTCCATCTATGAACTGCCCGTACATCATTGCGTTCGGGTCGTTAAGCACTCTCTCGCCAGTAGGAGTTACGTCGTAAGGAAGACGTCCTGTATTCTGGTCGATTGTCGGAGCAGTAGCTCTCGGAACTCCTTGGAATGTGCCGGGGGCTACGCCGTGAAGCGGTGCAAGACGTCCGCTGTGGAAGTGGAAGTTTCCATCTGGACCAAGTACAAACGCCATACCGTTAATGTAGTACAACGGCTGTTGCGGTTGTTCCTGCTGTACCCCAGCAGGTTCTGCTCCCACTGCCTGACCTTCACCAAATGGTTCGCTCTGCGGTTCGCCGTAGCTCACAAAACTTTCTGGTGTTTCAGGAGATGTCTCCGTAGTGAAGGTAGTCGGCTTTGTTTCTGCGTAGTTCATAAACGGTTCGTCGTCTTTCACTTCAACACCCTTATGATGTACGAAGCTTACCCCACCCGATGGAATACCCGCAGTGTGTGCCTTCTGCGTAGACACCACAGTATCCTGTACAGGAGTGTTTTGCTCTGCCTTATCAGCAGTTGTCGTGTCCTGAGAGTCATCAAATTCAACAACCCCAGATACCACGCCTGAACCCTGTGCAGGAACTTTCTGACCTTTGTCAATCATGTTTTTAAGCTCTGTATTAGACCAGAAAGTTGTTGGGTCACTATCGTAAAGCCAATCTTCGATAGTTTCATAACGGCCGATAATACCTACCAGCTCAGCCACTTCACTAAGCACTTCGTAACCTACGTGCATATTAGCGGTTATGTCGATACCCTGCTTCTCGCCGATATAGCTCAGTAAGCCCTCAAATCCAATGAGTGGATTAGGTACGCCGTTAGGAGCTATCTTATCCAATGCCATCCTCAACGCAGCTTCATTAGGTACAGTCATAACCAGCTGACCTACGAATTCACCGTGATTTCCGTCAGGGTCGTAGTCGTTATCATTCAACACCAGATAACTCTTGAATACTTCAAGCTCCTGACCTTTACGTGTAGTGTTTTCAGGTGAGAATACGAAATGTCCGGGTGTCTTCTTAGATACCAAGCTTACACCCTGTGCAGTCGCCAGACCCATTGCGTACTCATCGCTACAGTCAGCATTTTCAGTACCAAGGATACGCATTTTAGCACCAGATAAAAGTGGCCTAAGTACGCCACCCTTTTGGTCGCCACCTCCACCCCATGCAGCTCCCAAAGCACTCTGTCCAAGTACGATAATCTTCATACCTGTGTTAGGATACTTCGTACTAATTGTTCCGATGGAGGTACGTGTATTCTCTAAGAAGTTCAGCATACCCTCTACGATTTTCTTCTGAGGGTCACTGTCCTTCAATTTATTCTTTAATGTCGTAAGTGCAGTTCTATTCTCAGTAAGCTCCTTAGATGTAGCATTGGCTTCATCAAATACTGCGTACATTCTTTCAAGAGAATCAAGCTTCGGACACTTACCTGAACCCTTGATTTCCATAGCCAAACCGAATAAAGCAATCGCCTTGGCGTAAGCAAATACGTGCCAGTTCAAATTAACATCCAAATCCTCAGGAATGTTGTACGCAACACCCCTACGCACAGGCGCTATACGCCTTACACCGCCACCTGCAATCCTTCTTTCCTTAAACGGCTTACCTGATACGTCTACGGATAAAATCTTCTTGCCGTACTTACGCTCCATATCCCACAGAACCATCGCCATATCTGGTTTGTTGTCCAGATAGATGAATGGATAACCGCTACCTATAACCGTAGCCAGAATGTTCAGCGTAAGCACACCTTTACCGCTTCGCCCACCACCCTGAATACTCAAAATGGTGCTTCCCATAGCCTTAAAGTCGAGAGTCATAAGGTCACCGTTCAGCTTACGCCCAAGAACAATCTTGGACATATCAACAGTTCCACCAGCTTCGTAAACACGTTGAAGTGCCTCGTAAGCGAATAGTGTTTCCCCTGTGAACTCAGCTTCATTGGAAATGTAGGTTACTCTCACAATACCATTGGATTCGGAGTTATTCAGCAACCTACCGCCGTCCTTGTCAAGTCCAAGGTTTCTCGCATTGGCTTCGATAGCAGGACCGATAGTCTTCAAGGATTCTACATTAGCCTGCGGACAGCTAAATCTGATACGAACTACCTTACGGGATATAATTTCCTCAGCTACGAAAGTCGTCGTATACAGGTCAACAATAGAGTTTATCAGCCTTGTAATGACATCCGTATGCTCTTTCAGATTCTCGTAAGGCTTTAACACCGCAGTGAAAATCTTCTCAAGGTCGCCTGTCAATATTTTTTTCAGTTTCTCCTCGTACTTGGTGTAGATTTTCTCACGCTTAAAACTGCCGTCTGCACGATAAAGCCCTCTCACCATGTGAGCCTGCAATTTCGGCATATAAGTATACTTACAAGAACCGTCGTGATTGAACAGTCCCGGCAACACCTTACCATCAGCATCAACAGGAAGCTTGTCGTAATCTTCCCTGTCTGGCATTGCGATAGCTTCACCACAGACATCCTTAATCAGGTTAAATACACCAATAGCAAGTACCGCAGACTTCGGATAAAGCTCACGTACCGAGAAGTTACCTGTTTCAATACCAGCTACGCCGTAAATACCGTCAGGAGTTAATACACCCATAGGCGGGTTTACGAACATATCTGAGTACACAGTATGCAAACGAGCAATTATCTGACCGACTGCACTTTCAATAGCGTCAGCAATTATCGCCGCACGTGCCTCGTTACGTTCATTCTCAACAGCCTTCTTAGCTTCCTCTGCTAATTTCTTAGCTTCGGCTTCTTTCTCGATTTCCTTAGCTCTCTCAGCAATCTTATCGTTATGAGCCAATACCTCTTTAATCGCTTGATTTAACCCTTCTTCGGTACGGATGTCGTAAGAGAAAATATCCAGAGGAGGAATTTCCTGAACAGCCTTCTCCCAAGCCTCGTCTGCCTGAGACTTCGGCTGTGTACGCTTAACAGAACCAAGCACCGATAAAAGGTCCGTCTTGTTGTTCAGACCTTCCTTTCTGAGCAAAGCTACGATACCGACAGCCTTCTGAACACTATCCTTAGGAAGGTTACCGCTTATAACAGTCAAAATTGCCTTTGAATTCAACCCGCTGTACGCATCTGCGTTCTGCAAGATAAACTCTCGGTCAGGTTTATTGTCGATATAAGCAAGCTCAATCATTTCTTGGAGCTGTGCTGTCTGTGTATCGTCCAGAAAGGCAACTTCAGTTAGATTTCGGATTCTCTTTATCATATTGCTCATCGTCTCTCACCCCTTTATTTATCAAATCTAAAGAGCTTGCCGTACTTCTGTTTACCCGCAGGGGTAAACTTCTCGAACTCCTGTTTCAATTCTTCTCCACCATATTCCATGGAATATCCGTGAAGGATAAGTTTCAACTTATCAGTGCCTACCGTACATGACCTCGTAAGCAGGTCAAGATATTCCTCCAACTCACTTACCACAGCCTGTTGTGCAGGTTGTGTCGCCTCAGCTACTGGTTCTTTTGCAAGTGTAGCAACTGCCTCTACCTTCTCGGGTTCTTCCTTCTTTAAAAGCGTAGGCTTTGCTGTGTACTTCTTGATGATGCGCTGCTTTACGCCAGATAAAACCTTCTCGTCGAACTTGTAGTCACCAAGACTAAACTCTAATATGCTGCCTGTCGTAATCGGTTGTACTGCAAAAGCCAAACCTGTCTGCTGTGCAACTTCTTTCAGGTAAGCAGCACACTCGCCAACCGCTCTACGCTGTCCGGGGAACTTCGCTTCAAGAAGCTCCTTCGCTCTATTAGACCTAATCGCACACTTGTGGAAGTCAAGGTTCATACTGCCTTGCGGTACTTTCACAACTACGATAGCTCTAAGAAGCGGGAATGTCTTCGCAATAGTACGCTTGATTTCTTCTTCAAGAATACTCGCCAAAGAATTAACAGCTACGACTTGACCCGGTTGCAAATTGCTCAGCGTAGCGTATATGTTTGCGTACTTCGGACAATTAAAGATTTCAGAAGTTAC
>Ga0209608_1003148_pt1 | contig 10699 bp, 7 predicted proteins | sample AD_UKC130_MetaG_FD_184428 | JGI IMG/M metagenome (GOLD analysis project Ga0209608, IMG submission 184428) | Active sludge microbial communities of municipal wastewater-treating anaerobic digesters from Canada - AD_UKC130_MetaG (SPAdes) (version 2) | ecosystem: Engineered > Bioreactor > Anaerobic... | reverse complement strand
GTGCTCGACGCTGACGTGAACGGCAAACGACAACGCGGCACCGCGACGCTCACCCAGAACGCGGGCAAATGGCGCGTCCGCGATCACGGCGATTGGGCGGCGGTCAAATGAACACAGGCCGGTAGCAACTTTTGCGCGATAACGACAGCTAGGCGGTCATTTCGGCTCGATTTGTGGAATAGTCGATAGTGCTGAATTTGTAGCGCCAACGACCACCCGCCGGTCGTTAGCGCTATAAAGCCGCTAGTCGCTCGCTTCGTTCGAATTCCGCGCTTCTGAAATAAAAAATGCGCACGTCTTTCGACGCGCGCATTTCAATTTTTTGAGTCGGGTGCCTGGCGTTAAGGCGAAGCCATCGGCCCCGACTCAACTCCGGCGCGGCGCTACATCGTGCGTCGCAACTGAACCCAGGTGCCGAAGCCCAGCATCAAGGCGAGCAGCACCAGTGCCCACTGACCGAGCGTCGGAATCGACACGACAGTAGCTGCCGCGAACGTTGCCGTCACCGTACAGGCCGCGGTAAACGCGCCCGTGGTGTAGGTGTTCACGCCCGGGGCGGTCGGGGTTCCGCCGCAGCCCGAGATGCTCTGCGTAACGTAGCCCGGAGCGGGCGTTGCCGTGCAGCTCGTCGTGTTGCCTGCGGTGACCGGTCCGACGCAGGTGACGTTGCCGTTGCTAGCTGCCGCGGTCGACACCGGATACTGGCGCGGTGCAGCGCAGCTAGCGTTGGTGCCGCTGTTTGCGCCGTCACAGCTCCACGTAAAGCTCGACGCGCCGGACGCGACCATGCTTGCCGCGCCCGCTGCACACAGGTTCGCGCTGGGTGCAGCGAGTACCGCAACGCCGTTAGCCGTACCGCATGCGCCGTTGAGGGGAATTAACGCAAACGCCGCGGTGACCGTGCAATCGCCCGTCACTGCGCCCGTCGCGTAGGCGTTAACACCCGCCGCCGTTGCCGTTCCGCCGCACCCGGAAATCGAGGTGGTTTGGTAGCCCATCGCGGGCGCTGCTGTGCACGTCGTGGTGGCGCCTGCGGTGACCGCCGTGTTGGTGCAGCTCAACGTGCCGTTCGCACCGGCGCTCGCGGTCACGGTGTACTGACGCGGTGCGCTGCAGCTGGCGTTCGCGCCGCTGTTGCTGCCGTCGCAGGTCCAAGAGAAGCTTGACGCGCCAGACGTCACCGTTGACGCAGTTCCAGCCGCACACAGGTTCGCGCTCGGAGCCGCCAGCACCGCAACGCCGTTGGCGGTGCCGCATGCTCCGTTGACCGGTGCGCTCGCGACAAACGTTGCGCTCACCGTGCAATCTCCAGTTATTGCAGCCGTCGTGTAGGCGTTGATACCCGCCGCCGTGGCCGTGCCGCCACAGCCGGAAATGGAGGCCGTCTGGAAGCCCGCGTTCGGTGTTGCGGCGCAGGTGGTGGTAGCGTCGCCAAGCACGACCGCGCTGGTTGACGCGGGGCTGCCGCATACCAGCGTTCCGTTGGCACCGGCGCTCGCTGTGACGATGAAACCGTCGTTGGCCACTCCCGTGACAACCAACGACACCGTGCGCGCAGCTGCGGGCGAACCCGTCTGCTTTGCAATGTACAGCGTGTATGAGTTACCCGCGACTGGCATCGTGTTCGAAACGACTTGGGCACAGGTGTTGGGATGAGCCGTGCCCGACGTGGCGGCCTTGGTGGCGTTGGCCGTTGGATTGGCCATCGTCGGGGTGAGCCAGTGCTGCGTTTGTTCAGCATAGCCCGAGTAGTTGGTGGTCCCGTGCGAGCGCAGCGCAAATCCGAACACATACTTCGCGCGCAGCGCGGCGGGGTCGGTGCCATCACCCGACACTTGCTCGGTGCCTTCGTCGTCGGTCCAGCACATCGTCGCCACGATAGGCTCACCGCCCTTGGCGCGGAACCGGCGTGTCATTTCGCTACCCGCAGCAGGGTTGGCGGTGATTTCTTCGATGATCGCGCCGCGCGCCGCTGGGTACGTATAGGAAGTACTTGCCGGAGACGTGTTTGGACTGCGGCGCTTGATCGCGTTGCCTGCGGCTTCCACGTTGAGCAAGCCCCAACCAAACTTGAGGTCCGGACCCGGATTGCCCAAGTCCTCTGCGGTGCCGATCATCAACGCCTTGAGCGTCGAGGCGCGCATGTAGCTGCCCCATGCGCTGTTGTAGTACTGCTGCAGCAACAAGCCCGAAGCCGCCGCTGCGGGTGTCGAGTACGACGTGCCACTCGAGCCCGCGCCGTTGCCGCTGTAGGCATCGTCCGCCGTCGATTGCGCGGAGTCGATGCCGGTGCCTTTGGCCACGAGATCGGGCTTTAAGCGTCCGTCGTCGGTGGGGCCGAAGTTGGAGTAGTTTGCGATGGTTTTGTCACCGTTGACTGCGCCCACGGTCATCACGTTTTTCGCGGCCGACGCGCCGGTAATGACGTCATAGCCTGCGATATAGCCCGGTTTTCCGGAGTTACCGTTCGCTTGCTGCTCGTTGCCGGCGGCCACAAACGGCAAGTAATTCGGTGCTGCCTTGGTGAGCTGATCCCAAGCCAGCGCTTCGCTGTCGTACGCACCAAATGTCCACTGTGGCGTGGTGTTGTCGTTGAGGTAGCCATACGAGTGGTTGGACACCAAGCCGCCGCCAGCGGCGAAGGTTGTCATCTCCGCCACATCGTTGGTCGAGTCGTAGTTGGTCGAGGTCGCGCTGTAGGCAATGCCTTGGGCGCTTGGGTGGGTGGCCACGTTGCGACCGATCATGGTGCCGGTCACGTGCGTCGCATGGTCGGCATTGCCGCCTACTGCAAAAGCGGCCTGGCCGGACGCCACCGTGGCCTTGCCGGTAATCAGTTCGTGAGTGACGCGCGGAATGCCCGGCTCCCACACACCCGCCACCATGCCGGTACCGGTGATGCTGACGCCGAGCGAGCCACCGGGGTAGAGCGAATCGGCTTTGATGAGTTGACCGGAAGCCAGGTTTTTCAAGCCATTGAAGCTCGAAATCGCACCATCGCGGGTGGCCTGATACACGGGTTTGCCATCGGCATCAATGCGCACCATAGTTTGTGTGCGACCGTTGACCTCCTGCGTGCGCTGCGCCTTCGGGTTGTCGAGCAAATACTGCGCGACCCGAGCTTGATCAAGCTCGAAGCGAGTCTGAAATTTAGTCGCCAGCGCGTCAAGCGCGCTGACGTCCATCGTGTCGCGAAGCGCTTGGCGCTCGCGTACGTTTTGTGCGCCTACCGAGAACGCTGCGAAGAGCGCCAACGTGACGGCCGTTTTGGGCCAATGATTCATGCCTAGATTCCCTCTTGTTGTATCGAAGACAAATACGGGAATCCCGGCCGCAGCCTGCTTTCCCCTCTCCTTCAGACGCAACATTTCGGACTCGGCGGACATTTACGCGCGATACAGAAACAGCTTTTCGTGCGCAACGACCGGCTGGTGGGCGTTACAGCGCGAAAAGTCGCATGATCAACAACGCCAAAAAATCGTCGCAAACGACCACAGGGCAGTCGATGCCGCCATAAAGCTGTATGTGCAATTCGCCCGATGCGGTCGGGCGGGTGTTGCCCGCGCTGCGGCCTTAGCGCGAATACAGCAGCGCAGCTATCCCTTCAATTTCAGTAGCTTTTCGCGCAGCGCCTTGAGCCGTTGCCGTTCGGGGTTCTTGTCGATGACGGCAAGCGCTGCATCGGCAATTTCGGCGGCGCGGCGGGGTTCGCTGAGTTCTCGCCACAGCGTGGCCGATTCGATGCTCTCTTGTAGCCCCGAAAACGTGGACGGATCGACACGTACAGCCGCCAGCAGCGTTTTGGCAGAGGCCGCATCGTTTCGAAGCTGCGCCTCGCGCGCCCGCAAAATGCTGAGATCGTTACTGCTGTCTGGGCGCTCAGGTGCTCCCGAGGCCGTGTATTTCGCGAGCGCAGCAGTTAGTTGATTGCGGTCGCCCGCCGCAGCGGCAACCCGCGCATCGAGTTTGTGGCGCAGCTTGGCAGGCGCGCCGAACGGTTGCGCGTCGATCAGCAGCAGTTGGTTGACGCTGTGTCTGGCGGCCTTAATGTCGCCTAGATCCAATTGCACGCCGGCTACGCACCGCCACATCTCTGCGGCGGTAAAGGCGTCGGTCGCGCCGCGTCCTTTGTCTGCGATTTGCTTAGCGCTGAGTGCGATCTCTAGGGCGCGAGGTTCAGCGCTCGCGGATGCGATCAAACGTGCACGATTGCAGCGCGCAGACAAAGCCTGCGGGAAGCTCTCGCCGCCGACTTCTTCACCGAGCACACGCGCGCGCTCATACGCGGCTTCAGCGGCCTCGATACGCAACTGTTCTTCCAGCACCGAACCGAGCATTCTTTCGAGCCCGACGCCGTCAAGCTTGACGCCAGACGGATCCTCCCGCACTAGGCGAGCGCCTTCGGCCGCGCTTTGTTCGGCCTCGCGAAAACGACCCGCCAAAGCAAGGGTGTAAGCGTGATACGCGAGCAGGCGCGGCAGGGGGAGCTCAGCTGGTTCGGGGAAACGTCTGCGTAGCGCAACTGCGCGATCAAGCTCCGCCACGCCTTCGTTAATCAACCCCTTTCCGTCGGCGAGAATCTGCGAGCGAGCAAGGTGAAGCCCAATCTGCGTGTCTGGCGTATGCGGGTTGCTTGGAGTTGCCAGCGCCTCGGCTTCCGCGAGCAGCGCAAGGGCGTCATCCGGGGCACTTTCCAGCATGTTTTGTGCGGCCTGCCCAAAGAATTCGGCGTCCGTTGGTTTGGCGCCGCGCGCGCGAATCACGTCGAGGGCGACTTTCGAAAGTCTGCGCGAATCGCTATGCAAATAAAGCGTTGCGTAGATGGACTCGAGCGTGACCAGCACGGCGATGCGCGCCTCCGGTGTCATTTGTTTGTCGGCGAGTACTCGGTCGCGTGCCGCATCAAGCAATTGCTGCGTGGTGCGTTGCCGCGCGATGTTGGCCTCCGCCTGGTTGGTCGAACCAGCGGAAAGCACGCCCACCATGAAGTCTTTTAGCGCCGTCGCGTTCGCCGCTTCCTCGCGCGCCAGCCGCGCCTGTGCGGCGGCCTCACGTGCCTGCCAAAGGGCGACACCACTACCGACCACCAGTGAGGCCGCCGCGAGGCCCGCCAGCGAAGTGGCCAACGTGTAGCGCGCCAGAAATTTCCCGGCGCGATAACGCATCGACACAGGCTGCGCCATCACCACATCGTTGCGCAAATAGCGCTCAATATCGTCGGCGAAAGACTGCGCGGTGAGGTAGCGCTCGCTCGGCAGTTTGCGCAGCGCTTTGAGGAGGATGGCGTCAAGATCCCCCTTGAGCATTTTGCCAAGCACCCGGGGCGTGCTGCGGCGCGCGTGGGCCTCATCCTCCGTGAAACGAAACGACGCCGGGCGCAGCGGCTCAACCGCCACAATCGCAGCTTCCAGCTCGGTGCGCGATTCGGTTTTGAGCGCATACGGGCGGCGGCCGGTGAGTAATTGATAGAGCACCACGCCAAGCGAATACACATCGGTGCCAGTGCCCACCGCGCCTTCTTGCACTTGTTCCGGCGAGGCGTAGTGTTGCGTGAGCGCCCGACCCGTAAGCTGCGTTAAATCGGACGACGCGAACTCGTGCTCGCCGATGAGTTTGGCGATACCGAAATCCAAGAGGCGCACTTCGCCTTCGGGCGTCACCAAAATATTGGACGGCTTGATGTCGCGGTGCACGATGAGCAATCCGTGCGCGTGCTGCACCGCCGAGAGCACTTGCAGAAAGAGCTGCAAACGCGCCGCAACGGAGAGTCGCGCCTCATCGCAATATTCGACGAGCGAAACGCCGGGCACGTACTCCATCACCAGATACGGCTGGCCGTCAGCACTCACGCCCGCGTCGTAGAGTCGCGCGATGTGTGGGTGGTTCAGTGCGCCCAAGATCGAGCGCTCACGCGCGAAACGCGCGATCAGTCGGCTCGCGCCTTCCGAGAGCACAGGCAATTTAATTGCCACCGAGCGTTGCAACAAACCATCCGAGCGCTCAGCGAGCCAGACCACGCCCATGCCACCGCGACCAATCGGCCGCAGCAGGCGATAGGGTCCGAATTCCGCGCCTTCTTGCGCCGCCGCTTCGTGCTCCGCGATCACGCCCGCCAACGTGGGCTCGCCCATTTTGGGTCGCGCCAAAATCACCTCATCCACGTCAAGCTCGCGCGCGGCGTCGAGCATGCGTTTGAGCTCGGGCGCGTGCGCGGCTTTGTCGGCGGGCAGTGTGTCGATCCATGCTTCGCGCTCCGCGTCGGGCAGCGCCAAGAGCGTGTCGAGCAGCGCGGAGAGTTCGCGCCAATGTTGGATGTCGGGTTGCATGAAGACTACGAAGATAAAGGGCTTGCAGCGGTTGGGCGCATCATAAACGCGACGGTGACGTTGAAGCAGACGCAGTCGCGAACGATCTGCGGACATGGGCTCGGTATATTCACAAGCATGTCTGAGCTTCCCGCCATCGCCGATAGTCTTACGGAGCTGATTCGCGCGTCTAGCGTGAGCCAGTCCGACATGCGTCCGGAGCTCTACGCGCAGGCGTACCCGGAGCTTCGTAAGCTCGCGATGAACTGGCTTTATCGTCATGGCGGGGCCGATCACTTGCAAACTACCGAAGTGCTCAACGAAGGCTATTTGCGCTTTTTACAAACGCCGGAAATGCGTGCCCATGATCGCGCCTCGTTCTTCGCGTTTGCGTCGAGCATCATTCGCTCGGTGGTCTTTGACACGGTGCGCCGCGCCAAGGCCGACAAGCGCGGCGGCAACGTGTGGATCACTTCGCTTGACACGACGCTCAATGAGACCATCGGCAATCCCGATTCCGAGTTTCTAGAACTCGAGCAAGCGATCGCGCAATTGGAAGTCGTCGACCCGCGTTTGGCCTACGTCGTCGACATGCATTTTTTCGCCGAAATGTCGATGCAAGAAATCGCCGACACCTTAGACGTGAACGAAAAAACGGTGCGCCGAGACTGGAAGAAAGCTCAGCTCTTGCTCAAGAGCATGTTGCAGTAGCGCGAGAGTTCGGCGCGAACCGCGCGGAAAGCTTGGCGCAACAGCTTTTGCGCTTGAACGACTGCTGTGTGGCGCTTTGGGCGCAAATTGCTAACTTGTTGACTATTGCTAAAAATGGCTTGCATCGACCACCCGCTGGTCGGTGGCACTAAAAAGCTGTTGCGAGTTTCGCGAGCTTGCGCGCAATAAAAAACGCCCGGCCGGGCGTTTGGAGCGGGTGAAGGGAATCGAACCCTCGTATGAAGCTTGGGAAGCTGCCGTTCTACCATTGAACTACACCCGCGAGAGGCGTAACTGTACCCGAATTTTCTCCGGTCTTTCCCGCGAAGGCGGGAATCCAGACCGATTGCGCGTCGCGCACGCGTGGGCGCTGGACGCTGAATGCGGTAACCTCGCGGCCTTTCCAACGCTGCGCTTTAACCGCAATGAAAAGCTTTCTCGCTCTGCTCGTCGCCCTGACTTCCCTCATCGCATTTGCCGCCGACGGCCCTTACGACGAGGCGGCCGATGCTAAGGCGCAGGTGGCAACCGCGCTCGCTGCGGCCAAGGCGCAAAACAAAAAAGCGATGATCGTATTCGGCGCGAACTGGTGCGGTGATTGCAAAATGCTCGACGGCGAATTCAAAAAGCCCGCGCTTGCCGCGCTGCTCGACAAACACTACGTGGTCGTGAAGATCGACGTCGGTCGTTTCAACAAAAACCTCGACGTCGTGAAACCGTACGGAGAAGTGATCAAGAAGGGCATTCCCTCGATCGTGATCGCAACGCCCGCGAATGAACTCGTGTACGCGACCAACGGCGGCGAGCTGGCCGATGCGCGCAAAATGGGCGAAGCGGGCGTCGCTGCGTTTTTCCAGAATTTGGTGGTGCGCAAGTAGCGCTTATTTCGCCCCTCTGTGGGAGCGGCCTTGGCCGCGATCTCCACGGTGAATCGCGGCCAAGGCCGCTCCTACAACTCACACCAGTGCCGCGCCTATCCCGCCGACTGCACGAAAGCCCAATTTGCCCACCGACCCGAACAACAACGAACCGATCCGCATTTCCAAGATCATGGCGCAGCGCGGCATCGCATCGCGCAGCGAAGCCGACCGCATGATCGAAAAAGGCTGGGTGATGGTCGACGGTCGCATCGTGGTGCCTGGTGATCGCGCAGCGCCGAACGCCGAGATTCGCCTCTCAAACGAAGCCGAAGCGCAGCTCGACAACGCCGTGACCGTGATCATGAACAAGCCGCGTGGATTCACCTCCGCGGCTGATGAATTTGGTGGCGCACCCGCGATGAGTCTGCTCACGCCAGAGAACTATCGCCCCAACGATGCATCCGCTGCGCCTAACTTGATGGGCGGTGGTTTGCGTGTCGCTGGGCGGCTGTCCACGCGTGAGATGGGGCTCGTGATCTACACGACCGACACCGCGCTCGCACGTCGCCTCGCGGCAGCCGACGTCGAAGAGTCTTGGCTCATCGACTTTCGTGCGCCGCCACCAGACGGCGCGGTTGCACTTCTCACGCAGGCGCTGCAAGGTGCGGTAAACATCACGCCCGATGCTGAGAATGCCAACGCACTGCTGCTTACAACGGCGACGCTCGGCAAAGGCATTCTTTCGTCGATTTGCGACGGCCAAGAATGGCGCGCGGACATCACGCGTACGCGGCGCGGCGATATTTCGTTGGGCGATGTGCCAGTGCGTGGATGGCGACTACTATCGCCGTCTGCTCAAGGGGGCACAAGCGGAGCTACGGCTTGAGCGCTGAGGGTCAAACGTCCACTCGCATCCTCCTCGCGCCGATGGAGGGTTTACTCGACTGTCGGTTGCGTGACGTGCTGACGCGCGTCGGCGGCGTGGATCGCTGCGTGTCCGAATTCATTCGGATCACCGGCACACTTTTGCCCAACCGCGCGTTTGTGCGTGTCATGCCAGAACTAGAGAACGGTGGCCGCACATTTGCGGGCGTGCCCGTGCGCGGGCAACTGCTCGGTTCGGATGCAAATTGCCTCGCAGAAAACGCCGCACGGTTGGCCGAACTTGGCTCGCCCGGCGTGGATCTAAACTTCGGTTGTCCGGCGAAAGTCGTAAATCGCCACGGCGGTGGGGCGATGCTGCTGCAAGACCCGATGGTCCTCACACAAATTGTGTCGGCGGTGCGTCGTGCAGTGCCAGAGGGTGTGCCCGTGTCGGCGAAGATGCGCCTAGGGTTCAACGACGACACGCGCGCAGAAGAATGCGCGCAGGCGATTGCTGATGCCGGCGCGTCAGAGCTGGTGATTCACGCACGCACCAAGGCGCACGGCTATCGCCCGCCCGCCTATTGGGATCGCATCAACGATATTCGTGCTGTGGTGCGAATTCCCGTGGTCGCCAACGGCGAAATCTGGAGCGTGGAAGACGCGTTGCGTTGTCGTGAAGTGTCGGGTTGCGCGGACATCATGCTCGGGCGCGGTGCGGTCGCTAATCCCGGGCTCGCGCTCGCGGTACGCGCCGCACTCGCGGGCGATGCGCTCTCGTCGCAGCCGCATGTTGCGTGGGCTGTGTTGCGCCCGCTGATTGACGTGTTCTGGGCGCAGGTGTCGGCGCGCGTGGAGCGCAAGCATCGCGCGGGTCGCCTCAAGCAATGGCTCAATTTCATGCGCCGCGTGTATCCAGAGGCTGAGGTGGCCTACGCCGCCCTGCGTACTATTAACGATCCCGCAGTGATTGATGCCTACCTCTTGCAACGCGCGGGGCCGTGCGAAACCGAGCGCACGCAGGCATTCGCGATGGCCGATGAGGCGCTGTAATATCCGCGTCACACGACTGTCATAAAACGATAGCTATGCCAGCCACCATTCTGATTGTTGAAGACGAGCCCGCAATCGCCGAGCTCGTTTCGCTCCACTGCAAACACGCAGGGTTCTCCGTACAAGTGGCGCACGCCGTACTCGACGCGCGCGACATCGTGGACGAAACCCTTCCAGACTTAGTGGTGCTCGATTGGATGTTGCCCGACAAATCAGGCATCGATTTCGCGCGCGAGTTGCGCAAAGATGATCGCACCAAAGACTTGCCCATTTTGATGCTCACGGCGCGCGCCGATGAAGACGACAAAGTGCGAGGCCTCGAAGTAGGGGCCGACGACTACGTCACCAAACCGTTTTCGCCGAAAGAGCTGATCGCCCGCATCAAAGCGCTGCTGCGTCGTGCCGCGCCGGAGGCGACCGACGAGCCGCTGGAGGTCGCGGGTTTGCGCCTGGAGCCTGCGGCGCATCGCGTGTCTGGCAATGGCCTTGAGCTCAAGGTCGGGCCGACTGAATTTCGGCTGCTGCGTTTTTTGATGACACGCGCGGATCGCGTGATGACGCGCCAAGCGTTGCTTGACGGCGTGTGGGGCGATCAGGTCTACATCGAAGAGCGCACGGTGGATGTGCATGTGCGCCGACTGCGTGTCGCGTTGGAGCCGTCGGGGCATGACGCGCTGGTGGAGACGGTGCGTGGCGGTGGCTACCGCTTGCGCAAGCAGCCGTTGAAACAGTAGCGTACGTCGCGCTGCCGCCTCCCGCGATGTAAGGGAGAACACACTTTTGCCCGCTACACTCCCTGCATGAAAAACTTGACACAAACGGTCATCTCCATTGCGGTGCTGTCGCTGTTGCTCTCTCTGGTGTGGACACCTTGGATCGGGGTCGTGTCGCTGGGGGCGATCTGCG
>Ga0209608_1003146_pt1 | contig 10703 bp, 7 predicted proteins | sample AD_UKC130_MetaG_FD_184428 | JGI IMG/M metagenome (GOLD analysis project Ga0209608, IMG submission 184428) | Active sludge microbial communities of municipal wastewater-treating anaerobic digesters from Canada - AD_UKC130_MetaG (SPAdes) (version 2) | ecosystem: Engineered > Bioreactor > Anaerobic... | reverse complement strand
TACATCCTTTAAAAAATTATACACAAGTTATCCACAGATAATCCACAAGTTATCCACAGCTGTGGATATTTTAGAAAATCTTAGAACAGATTATATTCTTAATAAAGGAGAATGCTATATTACAAAAAGAGCAAATCTTTGCATAAACTTTTGTGATATAATTAAAACCAAAAATTGCACCTTTAAAAGTAAGATAAAATGAACTTTATCAATGAATGCATCTCATCAAGGCATTCATGCGGGTTTGAGAAAGGACAGTCTGAAAGCTGACCGGATTTTATATAGGATTGAGCTAAAAGTACTTTGTACTCAGAATGTAAAAATTCAGGCAAAGTTCAGATATTATCAATAATTTTAATAATTCCATTCCAATCAAGACTAAATCTCATATAATCTTTAGGATCAATAAAAGTGCCTGGAGAGAAGCAATAGCTTAGTTTAGCAAGTATACTACCAGGTTTTTCTTTATATCCAGCTTTCTCATTAATTTCCTTCTCAATATCAAAATAACCTCTACCAGATAAAAGTTCCAGGTCACCTTTAAAAGGAATATTCCTATTATATTTAAGATGAGATAGAATTGGTTTATCTCTTCCTACAATTATGTTAACCTCTTTATCATTTGGACTATCTTCTATTGGAAATATCTTATCTAATATGGATGCCAATCCCACTAAACCAAAACCATATCCTTGCTCTCCTCCAAGAGTTAATTCTTCAATCAGGTTAAAATTATTTACAAAAATCCCATTATTTTTAATTTGAACTTCGTAATTCTCAATCTTAGAATTTTCTTTTACCCAGATACAACCAATGATTTTTGTATCTTTAATACGGTCTCCATCATCACTAAACTTATCTTTTATAAACTCTATTTCATGAAGACCTTTATATTTTGCTGTCCCTGAATTATTGTTTATAGCAGTTAAAACTCTACCACCTATAAATCTATATTCAAATTGAAATTTATCTATTTGCTTTTTATCTCCAAACGTTAATCCCTCCTCGCTATATTTAGGGATAAAAATAGTTTCTCCATCATATAAATAAAAATATGAAAATCTAAAGTTTTCTTTAATCTGTTCACCTATTTTTTTATATTCCTCTACAGGATTTTCATACAAGTTCTCTGTTAATCTTTTTGTTACAGCACCCCAGAAATTTCTACCAGGGACATAATATCTCGTAGGAGAGATTACTGAACCCTTAAATGGGAGATAACCAATATGTAATGGACTCTTTAAGACAAAAACAATATCAAGTCTCTGCCACATTTTCCTCACCTTTTACCTTTGCATGGTATAAAGCATAGGTTAATGAACGTTCAAGTATCTTTTTAAGAAAGAACAATTTATCAATATCTTGAGAAAGCTCACTAAGATCTTTACAAAATTCTTTAAAATCGTTATGAAAACCATCTGAATTTTGTAAAAGATATTTTTTAACTATACTACTCTTCTTTAGCTCAGTAGTTAACTTTTTTCTTATCTCATTATTTTCTTTTTCAAGCCAAAGAAACATTGCATAAACACCATCTTCTTGTAAAACACCAAGAGCCTTCCTAAGAGTAGATTCATCTCCATTTTCTCCTATTTCCTGACCAATTTTTGTACATAAATAATCAAGATTTATCATTTGATCCTCCCCCTTCTGAAGATTGATTAGTAGTTCCATTTAATATTTCAATTCTTCCAAAACCTCGTGTTCCTAATCCACCTACACCAAGAAGCTTTAAATAGGGAAACGTGGCTTTAATTAATGTTTCAATATCATCTACATTTTCCCTTCTTGTATCTATAACCATTTCAAATACTAATACAGTTCCTCTTGGTATAGCTTCGTATGTAAATAATGCTCTTTTAGCTGCTGTCCCTGTTTTTGTATCAATTCTTACAGATGTTCTCACCTCTAAATTGTCATTTACCAGATGAGAAAATAGCTTATCTGAAACGACTACAATCCTTTTTAAGAAATCCTCTAATTCTGGTGGTAGTGCAACCTTTCTACCACTAGCAATATCCTGAACCTCCAGCAATAGCCATCCAAGATTTAATGCTCCAGGATTTACTCCTTTTATTGCATAGGCTTTATCTTCTACTTCGTCAGGAATTGTTATCCCTTCCCCTTGTGTACCCTTTATATCTCTAAGCCAGTATTCAAGTAATTCTTTTGTTGTTATCCAGACTGTCCCCTCAATTGAAGATACTGGAAAAAAGATTATCTGCCCATCATAGAATCTCACCATTCCCTGTTTATTTTCATCACCGAATACTGTTTCAATATTTATATTCTTGAATTTCTTCCCTGTCTCAGTCTTCTTTTCATCCTCTGTTTTAACTAACTCTGCAAACGCTCTTATCACGCCTGCCAGTGAAGTCCCAGGAATTTTTGGCACATCTGTAGTAGGATCCCTCACTATTGTGTTATCTACTCTGCCAAGCCTATATCCACCAGCCCCAATATGTACAGGATCAAGAGTTATTGCAAAATATTTTTTAGGTTTATCCATCTTTTTTATCCCCCTCCTTTTATTGTACGACTAAATAAGACTATGGTATCAAGTAAAGATCCATTGAAAACAGAATTTAAAATAAAATCTTGGGTCTCTTTTCGTAATTTATTCCAGTTACTACTAAATGCATCTTTTATTGTTGCCTCTACAAACTTCCTGAATACCTCATTTTTTATAGGTTCATTAACATTACGCCATTCTTGTAATTTATTTGTTAATAATTCTTCAATAAAGTTAATCTGCGAATTTGAAATGTTATTTCCAAGAATTTCCCATAAGTCAATCATCTGTGGAAATTGATAAAAATAATAAGGTCTTTTAGAAAATAGTATGTAATCTTTATTAGCTCTTCTTTTCTCATTGTAGGTAATATTGTATCTATCCTGCGTACCAAGGATTAAGTCAAAGTCAAAATATCCAGGATATAAAGAATAGATTTTGCCTTTAGATAATGGAACTAAATCATCAAGATTGTATTTTTGATCTTCAAATTTTGTTACTGGATAAAAACCGTAAAATTCATCATTTCTAAGATCATTTATATCCCACCATGCATCCATCATTTCAGGCTTCTTAAACTCTTTAGCATAAAATAATCTTTCTCCAGTATCTAATAAAACATAGAGTGGAAACTTCCTCTTTGAAACAAGCAAACCAATATTAAGGGGTAATTTCCCCAAAACCTTTTCAAATCTTTGATTATATAGCTTTACTATTGATCCCAAAATTGATATAGAGTCAGATGCTGGTACAATTAATCGCATTGACAATGGAGACTTCGTAATTTCAATAAAGGGATAATAATCTTCTTCTGAAGGCATGCCATTAATTTCTATATTTTGACCATTCTTTAGCAGATTAATATCAGGTTCGTCTTCCTTCGCAATCCAATCTATTCTTTTACTTAAAGCATCTTTAACGGCATCAGCACCTGATTTATCATTAAATTTAAATTTTCCAAGTGATTCAATGGTATAGAATTCTCCACCTGATTTATGAAGAACTAAAATACTTTCAGGCTTTAATCCATTTATTTTTATTATTAAAGGAGTATATTCTAACGCATCCAGATTTATTTTATCTTTTGAAGCATTATAATCTATAAAGAAATGTAGCCTTTTCCATTTATAAGGATAGATTTCCCCTTTTATATCTTGAATAACTAAATTAAAGAATTCTTCTGTCTCTTTCCAAATTCTATATAAACGAGCAGGAGATGGGTTTTGAGTAAAAATTACTTTTTGCAGATTAGATGAATTAAATAGTTCAGGACCTACACGTACTTTAAGATTATCAATAAATTTTTCAATATAATTCTCATCTTCTTTATCTTGCTTTGATTTAACATTCTCGTAAAATGTATTTATCAGTTCACTTTTAAATGCATGGTCTTTTGAAGGATCCTCATCTGTAATAATTTTCAAACAATTTTTTGATAAATTAATAAGAGTATCATTAATTTCTATACTTCTATTTTTTAATTTTTGTATCTTTTGTTTATTATTAAAAAACTTAATCGCATCTGTACTATTTTTCCAGTCCTCAAGAGTTTGAGAAAAAATGGTTCCAATAATTGTACCATCAAGCCATTTATCAAGGTCAAAACTTAGGGTAAGTAATGCAATACGATTATTATCATCTGCAACTTCATCTATCCAGATTGTATTCTCTCTACTACTAAGCCAACTCTCTAATCTCCCTCTTTTTCTTTTTTTACAAATATTACATCTATCATCATCCTCAGACTTTGCTCTTAATCTGCAGATAGGACAAATATCCCTACCATCTTCTGGAGTATCTATTTCAGGATTATCTAACGCTATCTCTCCATTTCCTTCAATAAATAAAGTTGGTGTCATCTTAGGTATAGTTCTTTCCTTAGAAGCAAATTTTAATTCTTCGGTAAGGATTGTAAGAGTTCTAGAAGGCTTGCTTAATGTGAAAAATGGCCATATCTCATTATTACTATCATTCCTAATAATATTAAGTCCAATTTTTGCACATTCTTCTGCAAGTACTTCTGAATTGTTATTTAATGCTGGAAATGTAAAATAAATCCCATTATTATCCTCATAAATCACATTACCAATCGGGATCTCTTCTTCAAATTTATTTTCTAATTTTCTCTTTATCCCTTCAATAATATTATTTCTCTGAAGAATGTCAGCAACTTCCTTACCTTTATTTATAAAACCAATACCATCCCAGCAAAATCCAAAGATCCTCCATTGCAATTTGTCTTTATCAGGTTTTTCACCAAGAACCATCGCACACAATACAGACTTAAAAAGTGATGCCGTAGAATGTGAATGATCCCAAAGGGTTACATCATTTGCTGGAATCCTTGTCTCTCCAAGAGCATGAGAAAATGTTGTTTTTAGGTTATTAATCAAACATTTTCTAAAACAGACTATATCTAAACTATCAGATACATAATTTTGGAATAATCCTATCAAATTACTTTCTAAATCGTTTAGTCTTTTTTGCAAACACTGAAGATCAATCTTCTCTTTAGGAAAACCAAATGGTGAAGCTATAATAGTAATATCTTTTGGCTGTTTTCTTCTGACAACTCCTTTATCATCAGCTGAATCTAAGTGGTCACATTTTTCTAAATATGTTAAAAGAGTTCCCTCAGCATCATGGTGATAACGAATAAGATCATAAACTGATTTTTCTTCATCATTGAATTTTATTTTTATCTTTTTAAGGGTATCAATAAGCTCAGGTTTTAAAAGTTTATCAATATCTCTTGCATGATGTGGTAACCCCTGTATTCTTTCCTTAGACTCTTTCTCTATAAAATCTGGGTGGCATTTTCCAATATCATGAAGTAAAGCTCCAATTTCACCGATTAAGATATTTTCTTTATTATTACTAATTATATCACTTAGGTCACTCATTTTTATCACCTAAACCCATCTATTTTATTTTTTAATTCGTCAAGCTCAGAAAATATTATTTCCTGGATATCCTCGCCTGCTTTTATCCAGGTTTTTCCCTTAGTTAAACTTTTCTCAATTACCCCAAATCCGCTTGTCTTTTTTGCTGAAAAGCCATAGACGTAAAACATCAGTTTTAAAGCCTCAGCTAAAAATCTTAAATCTTTATTGATATCTTCCTCCTTGAAATCCTCTCCCTTTGGATAGGGAACGTATAATAAATAAAAATCACCATTCTTGCCTGGTTTCATAACTTCTAAGCTTATTGGACCTCTTGCCGGAGTTCTGGTATCTCTTCTCAAAGGTGTAATTACATCCATATCTGCGTCTCCTGTGAAAAACGTAGGAAAGAAATAAAGCCTCCCCTTTAATGGCTTCTCTTTTTCTTCGGATTCTGAACCAAAAAGCTTTTTGATAATATTTTCCTTCTCAACCTCATCCCACTCTACCTTATTAGCAGCAAATCTCAAATGCCCTTTCCATGTTGAAGGCTTCACTATAGGAAGCCCTGTGAATTTATCCCTAACAATTGGATTCTCAAAGATTTTACTATTGTAAAGTACTAATTTATTATTTTCTTTTTTGACAATAAAAAGATCTCTTGTTTTCCCATTTATCTTTAAATATGCGAAATTTTCTTCTCTCTCAATAGCACCACTGCTAAAAGTGATTTTATTCTCCTCAACTTTAATATCTTCTCCATTAATTTTATACTTCTTCTTCAAATATTTTCTTAGCTCATTTTTGTCTTCCCATAAAAACAGCTTTTTATCAAAAAAAATATGAAATTCCCCTTCATCCTTACTTATATATGGCTTTTTTAGGGTAAATGAGATTTCTATAAGAGTAGAGTCCTGAGGAAGATTTTCTAGATCATCTTTTGAAGGGTAAAAGGTATCGTTAAGTTCATCATCTACATCTTCTTTCAACTTATCCTGAATATCTTTCTTATTTTTAGCTAATTCAATATCCGCATATTCTTTCGCCTTGGAAAGATAATAATCATGTATCATCTTAATCCCTCCAGTAATTTGCTACCCTCTTTTTCTTCTGTCAAAATACATCCTTCTAAGTTTTTTCCATTTTCATCAGATGAAAATAACTTTTTTTCTAGCATACTGCCTATTTCATTCTTTATCCTATTTTTAATACATTGGTCCACATTATATCCCCAAACTCGTACTTCTATGGTTTTTTCATCAATTTCATATCCATGAGAGACAAACACTTTTGAGCCTTTAGCATTTCCCCCACCTATGCCAAATATTTCATGCCTTTTATTTCTATCACTCTCTAAACACCTTATAGTATCTCTTATATGAAATGATATTGGAAGAAAATGATGGTTAGTCTCCAAAACATTATTTAGGTTTACTAAACTTTCTTTAAATTTGATATGAAACTTGTAAAAGAAAAAATTATTCAAATTAGGTAACTCACTATTATCTTTATTTTCCTTTAAATCAAATGTCCAAAGCTTATTACTACGAGGCAAATTATTTTCAACAATTTCAATTACACCATTCCCTTGAGAGATGTGCGCTCCCAAAGCTCCATAATTTGCTATTATTCCCAAACTTATATTCAATAAACCCCATTCTTGTTGAGAAATATCTCTTACTGGAATAAAAAACAAAGTTATTAAATCAGGAGTAATGTCGTTGCCCACTACTTCTAGCCTAAATTTTCTTGCCCAACCTGTGCAGCCAAAGAGTTGACAAACCTGGCATATTTGTGCATCTAATGCATCTTGAATTGAACTCCCGTTCTTTATTGCCTTATAAAATTTATCATGATCTAATTTACATCGGGAACTCTCATTTGTTGGGTCACAAGCGGTTCCACCAAGCCCTCTGATTAATGCTTCATCCCACCATCTCAAACTTCCAATTATACCAGTCTCTCTTAAAGTAGTATTTTGCCTATTTGCGTCCCCCGTCCAAATTGGAGTTAATGGTCTAATTTTAACTGTAAATTCACTCATTTATCCCCCCTCAAAGTTTTATCTATAATCTCTAAAAAAGAAAAGGATTTTATAAGTTTTGTTTTTACATAGGCCCCCCCACAAATCTCCCACTAAAAAGTAAAATTCACATAGATTTTATTCCCCTTAGCCCTATTTATTTTATTTTACTTCTACTAAAAAATTTGTCAATTATTATTAATTTTGCCATTTATATTATTAATTTTGCCATTTAAAAAAAATTATGGGCACGTCTAAAAGGCGTGCCCAAATTATTCGTATCACCTATATTAACTTTTATAACAATTGTGGTTAGCTATAATTTAAAAGCTACTCATATACAGCTTACCGAATTACACTATTTCCATTTTCTAAACTTTCTGAAACAGGTGCAAGAAACTGGCTCATATAGAGATCATAGTAAAAGCCACGAGCTGCCATAAGTTCCTCATGACTACCTTGCTCCACAATCTTACCTTTGTTCATTACTAATATAATATCGGCATTACGTATAGTAGATAATCTATGGGCTATAACAAAGCTAGTACGACCTTTTCTTAGTTTAGCCATAGCTTGTTGTATAAGCACTTCAGTACGTGTATCTACTGAACTGGTAGCCTCATCTAAGATTAGTATCTTAGGATCAGCTAAAAAGGCACGGGCTATGGTCAAAAGCTGCTTCTGACCTTGAGATATATTAGAAGCATCTCCTGTAAGTACAGTATCATATCCTTGAGGTAGTGTTCTGATAAAGTGATCCACATATGCTGCCTGAGCAGCTGCTCTTATCTCTTCATCAGAAGCTCCTTCTTTACCATAGGCAATATTTTCTTTTATAGTACCATTAAATAACCATGTATCCTGAAGCACCATACCGAAGATTTTACGCAGATCATCTCTCCTCATATCTCGGATATCCACACCGTCTATAGTGATACGTCCTTTATCCACATCATAGAAACGCATAAGTAGATTAACTAAAGTTGTTTTACCAGCACCTGTTGGACCTACGATAGCTACAGTCTCTCCAGGTTTAGCCTCTAAATTCATATCCTCAATTAGTGGGGCATCAGGCGTATAGCTGAAGTACACATGTTCAAATTTTACATGTCCCTTTATATCCTCAAGCACTACTGGTTTTTCAGTATCTGGCACCTCTTCCTTTTCATCTAATAACTCAAATACACGTTCTGCAGATGCCATAGTGGATTGTAGAATGTTCATTATACTAGCAACTTGGACTACAGGTTGAGTAAACTGTCTTGAATACTGAATGAAAGCCTGCACATCACCTAAGGTCATAACACCATTAGATACTCGTATTCCACCTATAACACAGACTATCACGTAATTTACGTTATTCAGAAAATTTACAGCTGGACGTATTATACTGGATATAAATTGAGCTTTAAAACTGGATTCATAAACTCTTTCATTCTCTTCATCAAAACGCTCTACAGCTTTATCTTGTTGATTGAATGCTTTCACAACGCTATGTCCAGTATATGTCTCTTCTATATGACCATTTAAAGTACCAGTACTATCCCATTGAGCTATAAAGTATTTCTGAGATCGTCTCATAATAAACATAGTGACCAAAAATGCTAATGGTATAATTGTAAGTGCTATTCCTGATAGAAGCGTACTTATAGAAAACATCATAATTAACACACCCACTACTGTTGCTATAGCATGTACTATCTGAGTAATACTTTGTTGAAGGGTATGTGCTATATTATCCACATCGTTAGTCACACGGCTTAAGATATCACCATGAGAATGATTATCATAATATTTTAAAGGTAGTTTTGCAAGTTTGTTATCCACTTGCTTCCGTAGATTGTACACAATATTCTGTGCCACACCTGCCATAGTATACTGCTGTAACCACTGGAAGAGAGCAGCTGCAGCATATACGGCTAAAAGGGTAAGTAGTATATGCAGCAAAGCATTAAAGTCCACACCTTGCCCTGGCACCACATTCATTCCAGATAGCATCTCTGCCATCTGCGTCTTTCCAGTAGCTTTTAAAAGAAATATTACTTGTTCTTTAGTCATACCAGCTGGTAAGGTTTTACCTATGAGCCCTTCAAATAGCTTATTAGTAGCACTACCCATTATTCTTGGTGCTCTCACTGTAAATACTACACTAACAATGGTAAATAGTATTACTAAGAGCATTGGTATAGCCTGAGGTTTAAGATAGCTTATGAGACGTTTAAGTGTACCCCAAAAGTCTTTAGCTTTTTCACCTGCCATTGCACCAGCACGTCCTCCACCAAATCCACCATGTCGTCGTGTTCTAACTTCTCTCCTATGTTGTCTAACTTCTGGCTTTTTATTTTGATGATTATCATTTATGCTCATGCTATTTCCTCCTTTGAAAGCTGCGAATAAACTATATCACTATATACCTCACAGGTCTTCATAAGCTCCTTATGAGTACCTATTCCTGCTATAGTACCATTATCATTTAAAGTGATAATCTGTTCAGCATCCATAATAGTGCTAACCCTCTGAGCAACAATAATAACTGTGGAGTTAGCAGTCTCCTTCTTAAGTGCTGCACGCAGTTTAGAATCAGTTTTGAAGTCAAGAGCAGAAAAACTATCATCAAATATATATATCAATGGTTTCTTAACCAATGCTCTGGCAATAGCAAGTCTCTGACGCTGCCCTCCTGAGAAGTTAACTCCTCCTTGTTCCACAGGTGCATATAATTGATCAGGAAGTGCCATTACAAAATCTTTAGCTTGTGCTATTTCTAATGCATGCCAAAGCTCCTCATCAGTAGCATTCTCATTACCATACCGCAGATTATCGGCTATGGTTCCACTGAAAAGAAATGCTTTCTGAGGTACCCATCCTATCATATCTCTTAAATCTCGTAAGGATATATCACGTATATCTACACCATCTATTTTTATGCTACCACCCGTTACATCATAAAAACGTGGTATCAGATTTACTAAGGTGCTCTTTCCACATCCTGTACTTCCTATGATAGCAGTAGTTTTGCCAGGTCTTGCTACAAAAGATATATCTTTTAGCACTGGCTCTTCTGCACCTGGATAACAAAACTCTACATCACAAAACTCTACAGTTCCTTTTACATTACGAACTGCTACAACCCGACTCTTATCTTCTATAGATGGCTCTGTATTAAGTACTTGTAATATACGTTCCGCTGATGCTTCAGCTCGTGGTACCATTATAAACATACCCATAGCTATCATAACTGATATCATTATCTCCATAACGTATGTTAGAAAAGCTGTCAAGTTTC
>Ga0209608_1003140_pt1 | contig 10720 bp, 10 predicted proteins | sample AD_UKC130_MetaG_FD_184428 | JGI IMG/M metagenome (GOLD analysis project Ga0209608, IMG submission 184428) | Active sludge microbial communities of municipal wastewater-treating anaerobic digesters from Canada - AD_UKC130_MetaG (SPAdes) (version 2) | ecosystem: Engineered > Bioreactor > Anaerobic... | reverse complement strand
CTCGTCATTGTAAAATCCTTTGTCTGCAAGTCCGTAGGCCGTAACTCGTTGGCGATAAATCGCATCGATTTCTTGTTGCATCTGGCCGAATGTCAGGCCACTTTCAAATCTGTAATTGTTTACGATGTCTTCGTAAATTTTCGGATGTACTGCTTCATCTTTTCTAAACATAATCTTAAAATTTTAATTGTTAATACTTTAGTTAATTTTAAATTTTACTTTAAATCCTTTGTTTGTGTACCTTACTTCCATTTCCTTATATTTCAGCGAGTGAACGCAAACGAATATAAGGGCGGAAATAGCCCGTAAATCGCGATCCCGGATGATAAGAATATCATCAGGATTAAATTTGATCAAATCGAACGAATCCGAATAATCGTGTGTTATGGCCATCGAACGATCCAATAGATCCCCGATGATTGCCGCAACGTAAATTGATTGTTGTTTTTTTGTCATTGTGTTAGTTATTTAAAATTGTTAGTATCAGCTTCTTCACTTTGATTATCTTTTTGGCCGCGATTTTTTATTTTTGCGTAGCCATGCGGCAAATTCCAAATCATCGTATATCGGTCGTTTTGCCAAATCTCGTTGTATTTTTTTCTCTCCACAAAGTGGAGGTTAAGCCACTTTATTATCAATTCTTTCATTTTCTTTAAATTTTAAAATATAATCGGCTATATCCAAGCCGTTTTTTCTTTCCTCATCGCTTGCCATATTTTCCAGCAAACGGCTGATTTTAAAGCCATATCTGGCGGCGTGTTCGCTCCATTGGTCGTACGCTCCCAAATCGGGAAATAACGTAACATCACGCCCTCTAACGGCCTCCATAAGCCTGAAATTTCCTTTTCCGCCCGTTGCCATCCATGTGTAATTCGGGATCGTTAAACTCGCAATAATGGCGCTTTTTTCGCTTTCGGCAATAGCAATCGGTTTTCCCTCTTTGATAAGATGTAATCCGTATAGGCATTGTTCCAATTGAAAAGGTTTCTTTACATATCTATGTGCCCAATCAAACGAATTAGGTCGGTTCTTTACCCGGTGCCCTGTATCAGGATTATATAGCATTATTTTGCCCGTTCGTACCCGATTGTCCTCATCGATTTGCCAGTAAATTACTCGGCCGTCTTTGGCGTCGCCTATTCTATATTTATCAATGGCATAGGCCAATTCTAATGGCTGAAAATACTTTGATAAAAACCGTATCAAAAAATTATCGGTCTTTAACGTCCTTACCATTGTTTGCTCGGGTATGTAATCGGTCGGCGGCAACGGTTTTGGTGCTTCTTTAACGACTGGCTGATAATCAATTCCCTTGCTCCTGAAATACTCGGATGGTGTTAAATGGTAGCCGCATTTATCCTCTCGGTTACATCGGCCGACGTTCTCGGCAATATAACGGCCTTGTTCATCAACGTATCGGACAAAAGTATGCGGTTTTTCACATTGAGGACAAGTGTACCTACTTTGCCTACCGTGATATTTTTCAAGTTGATATTTAAACCTTTCCATATTCTATCTTTTTATATTGGTTGCCATCGATTTATCCGTTATACCGCTTTCCGAAACGGTTTCAGGCTTGGCAACTGGCAACCTGGCAACCTTAACATCTTTATAATGTCTCGAAACATATTGCCTTGAAACATCTAATATTTCGGCAATCCTATAATGATTTGCATCGGGGTTAATTTCGAAAATGCCCCGAATAATATCTGCCTTTTTTGTCGGCGTTTTAACATCTCGTTTGAATTTTTTCAATGATGAAATGCAATATTGGGTTATTCCGATAGCCGCCTGCATATCTTTTGATGAAACTTCTGCGTCGGGCTCATCCATTAATTTTGCTATCTTAACGGTTAAAGCCAGCCTTAATGCTTGAATTTCAGCCTTTGAGTAAACCGCTGCCCAAAAGTCATCGGACTTTACCCTTTCCCCTTCAATTTCACGGAAAAACGACGCATAATCTTTTTCGGCTTCATCCGATAAACTCAATTCCATATTGTCGGAATATGCAACGATGGTTCGGATTACATTATTGTAGGGCGAAACGTCAGGTTTTTTCCTTTGCACGTAAAAATCACGTGATTTAAAATCGGGATATAAATACAAAAACCGCTGCGCAAAACCGCTTTCTTCGGCGTTATTCATACTTAAAACATCACGTAATACTCCGGGTTGGATCGTACCGCAAATATTCATAAGGGGGTTTCCAATTAGTCGTGGTCGGTCATTTTTCCTGTTTATAGAAAAGGTTTGATTATCAAATATTGATGTATAATGTCCAATTTCTCCACTATTGTTATATCGTCCAATATCCCTAAACCAACCCGACAGCTCGTCCCGATATAACGTTAAGCCATTGTCGGCCATCGATAATGCCATAAATAACGCTTCTGGGGTTGAATCATTTATTATCGATTGTTTCCAAAATGGCGGTGTACCATTTTTCCCAAGTTGCTCCCAATCCTGATAATCCAATTGATATTTGGCATAATTCTGCTCATCAATATTTAGAAGTTCTCGAAATGCCACCCGAAACGCTTCACTTTTTCCGTCGCCGCTTCGGCCGATAACCATCACCCAAAGTTGTGGGTAATTTACATAGTTACCAGTTACCAGTTTGAATTTTTTCCCGCTTGCGGCCGATATACCGCAAAGAAAAGCCATTGCCCAAAGTTCTGGCGGCGTGCCGTAGCTGATACTACATTCACCTACGACCGACTGCAACCATTCAGGCAATTTATTAAATGGGAACATTTCGTTTGTTTCCTTCGAATAATCCGTTTCCTGTACCTGAGGGGCTTGTTTCGAGTAGTCAACCACCCCGACGCCTTCGGAAATATTTTGGATAAAGCTTTGCAAATCAACCATCTTCTTAAAATTTTAAGGTTATTTTTGTTATTTCCTGATCATTTTTTCGAGAAAATCGTTTAATTGGTTTTCCGTAAATATAAGTTTTCGCTCACCTGCCCTTCCATATTTGATCCCACCCCTAGCCGTATACTGGTACAGTGACGACTTCGAAATCGAAAGGCCTTTGTCGTTAAGGTACTTAACCGCCTCATCGATCGTAAAATATTCTTTTTTTTGGGGTTCAGGCTTTGCCAGCCCACTCATTGCCTCTTTTATCAGCTGTTTCAGCTCATCTGCAGTACAAAAAACATATTTATCCATACTTTTAAGTTTTATATTATTGAAATATTCAATTCACAAAAATATATAAAAAATATTAACTAACAAAACTTTTTTAAAAAAACTTTTCGCAATTATTACCTTTTAAAAGCTGATATATTATACAGTTATAAAGATAATATAAAGTAAAGGGGGGTAATAAGGTGAGTTTTTAACGTGAACGAATGTTAATATACTTTCTGTTATGGCATGGTTGTTGCTATATTTGGCGTCGTTTCTAATTGTTCTTTCGGTTACTATATATTCTTTACCTATTTGTTCGGCGGTAGTCATGCGTGGACAATTTTTGTATTTGCTTTTCGGGTGAATATTAATTATTGGCGAAATAAACCTGCCTATGGTTGCCAACTAAAAATCACAAAACACAATACTATAAACGATTTGATAGAAGTGCAACTGGCAACCTGGCAACCTGGCAACTTGATACTTTTTTATCCAACAAAGCAACCTTATCAACGGATTTACTAAATTCGGCATCATTTCTAACCGTCCTTTCAGTTACGCCGTATTCTTTGCCAATTTGTTCGGCTGTTTTCAAGTGGTAATTTTTGCCACTTGCTGTTCTATCTCCACCATGGCCTAGTTTTCTACTTTCATACAACTTGCCCCTATAATATGATGCCTCTTGTGGAGTAAGGTTTCGCCGCCCAAGCTGATTTTTTATCATCCACTCCTTGGCCGCATCTTTATCAGGTAAATCAACCTCAACCGTTCTAAAAAAAAATAAAAAATTTTTAGAGGTGGAATGAAACGCCTTTTTTAGTTCGTTTTTTTAAGGGGGGGGGTGGCTATATAAAAATAACAGGTGCATCGAATTGATACACCTGCATACTTATTATTGTAAGGATAATGTTATATTGAACGTTTCACTGCGCCAAGCACGTGGGAGTAGTCTTTGGAAGGGTCGAGTAGCTGTGAGTTTATTTCACGGCGCTTCTTTGGTGTACTGTGTGCATATCCTGCCGTAACGTTGCCTTTGATGGAATGCCCTACCATGTACTTAACCGTAATATCATTAAGGGATAATTCGTTAACCAGGTAACTGATATAACTGTGCCGTGCCCAATTCGTGCTAAGTTCCGTATTAAGGTCTAATAGCGCCGCTATGCGCTTTAAATTAATGTTTATCGGAGCTAAATCCTGACGTAATATCTTTTTTATCTTTGCCTCACTGCTTGGCACATCCTTTATACCATTGAGAAATTTAAAGACATAACCATCCTGTTTGTCGTTACCTTGCCGGTTCATTATCTCCACCATCGGTGGAAGGATCGGCACATACACATATTGCGCGTTATCCTCTGTGTCGGTCTTGGCACGTTTAAACTTAAATTCATTATCAAAGGTTATATCAGAATATTTCAACAATGCCAAATCTTTGAAGTTCATGCCTGATCCATAGAACATGAACAGGAATATATCCCGCGCCAGCGCCATATCGGGATGATCGGTCTCAAAGTTTTCAAGTTTCCTTATATCGTCTATTTCGAGGAATCCCTGCTTTCTACTTCCCGACGGGATCATGTATTTTCCTTTGCCGAAGGGGTAGTTCTTTCCCGTCAGGTATGGTGCATCTCCGTTATTGATAATAGCCCTTAGGCTGCGCATCCGCATCGAAATGGTGGAAGCACTTACGCCTGTTTCACGCCAAAACCGATCACACTCTTTCAGGAATTGTGGCGTTAATTCGGTGAAGTATATCTCTCTTTCGGGAACGGTAATTTTATTCTTACCAACCGTAATGTTTCTGTCGTCTATACACTTCTGCAGAAAATCGTCCTTAGATTTTCCCCTCAAAGATTTGTAGTGTTTAAAGCGTTGTAGTGCATTAAAAGTGGTAGTATATATTTCTGCGTTCCCGATTGCGTTGTCCCTTCTTAGGCTGTTTATACGCGTTTTAAAGGCATCGTTTACGCTGTTCTTGTCGCCCATACTCAATTCGTTCTCGAGTGCCGCCAAACTGAACGAATTATCCGCCACCAGATCATTTATTGCCTTGCAAAGGACGTTATCGAAATACTTTTTGAAATCCAACTTAATGTCCTTATGCTTTAACAGGCTTTTGTTGCAAAAATCCTCCCATTCATCGGGGGTTAAGCTCAGGCCCGTTTTAAGGTATTTTCGGCGTCCTTTGAATGTTATGCGCCAGGATATCGGAACAGTTCCGTCAGCTGCCTTGTTTTGCGCCATAAGTATCAGCGCAACAGATACGCCGCCACGTTGATAGTTAAAAGTTGTTGAATTTACATTTTGCTTGCCCATATTGCCCGATTTTAAAAACAGAATCGTTTGTATACTATATTTGAGTGCATTTTTTTATGACATATTTATGACATATTTATGACATTAAAGGTACAAAACAATAGAATATAAAGCAAATTAAAACAAAGTATTTTTGTTAAATGTGTTGATAATCAACGTAAAAAGAATTATTAAAAACTATTAAAACTAATGAGTACAGCCTTCTAAGCTGTGGGTCGTGGGTTCGAATCCCGCCCGGATCACATTGGGAATAAATTACTTATCCGGTTTTTCCCGTCCAGCTTGGCAAAAGACACCAGCATGCCCATCAGCAGCTTCACTACTTCGTCCACCGATTTGCGGCAAATGCTGCGGTTTTGCCTTCGTTGCGATATCGAAATTGAGTATAAACGCTCGTTTTGCCTGTTTTTCGATAACATGCTTTAATGCTTACGACCGCAGTGGTTAAATATGAGTAACACAATTTAACCGCGACGGCGGTTGTGCTGAAATTTCAATAACATGTTTTAATAACTACGGCCGTGTTGGTTAAAGAATGATAATGAAATTGGAGCAAAACAATGTTCCCGTATAAAAATCAAAGTTGGGAAAGGAGGAGAAAATTGCTCCGAGAAGAAAATCAAGGTTGGAATGAGAGCGCGAAATTGTTCCGAGACAAAAACCGAAGTGCGAATGAGGGTACAAAAATGTTTCGAGACTAAAATGACGTCCGGAAGGAAGGAGGGGTTGATTTAGGGTTTAAATTTCGTGCAGAAAAGGGTGTTTTTTGTCTTTTTCCGAAAGGATGATGTCTTTTTTGGGAATGCGCCAATCAATACCCAATGCCGGATCATTCCATAGAATACCTCCCTCGGATTGTGGCGAATAGTAATTGTCGCATTTGTATTGAAAGATGGCTTTTTCGCTCAATGTAATGTAGCCGTGGGCAAATCCTCGTGGGATAAAAACCTGCCGTTTGTCCTTATCGTTGAGTTCAACGGCAACGTATTTTCCGAAGGTAGGCGATTCTTTTCTAATATCTACCGCAATGTCGAGTACTGTACCGATTATCACCCTTACCAGTTTTGCTTGGGCATAGGGCGGTTTTTGAAAATGTAATCCACGCAACACTCCATAGGTCGATTTAGATTCGTTGTCTTGAACAAAACGGGTGTCGCATACGTTTTTCGTAAACCATTGTTCAACGAAAGATTCGAAAAAATACCCCCTTTCATCATGAAAGATGCGGGGTTCAATGATTTTCACCCCCTCGATTTCCGTATCGATAATTTTCATCTTTTTTAAATTAATTGTTTTTAACTTTTTCCTTTCTCTCTTTTCAATTATCGTTTATCGTTAACGTTGCTGCTTCGGATTATTTTAGCAATTCGCGCAGATATCGACCATAGGGATTATTATTCATGCTTTCGGCCAGTTCCCTGAGTTTTTCGTCGTCGATCCATCCGTTTCGCCAGGCAATCTCTTCGAGGCAGGCAATTTTCAGCCCTTGTCGCTTTTCGATAACTTCGATGAAGGTAGAAGCCTCGGAAAGCGAATCGTGTGTACCTGTGTCGAGCCAAGCAAATCCGCGTCCGAAGAGTTGGACATGCAATTGATTCCTTTTTAAGAATTCCTGATTTACCGTCGTAATCTCGAGCTCTCCTCGTGCCGAGGGTTTGATTTGTTTTGCTATTTCAACCACACTGTTGGGATAAAAATATAATCCCACTACCGCATAAGGCGATTTGGGCTCTTTCGGTTTTTCTTCTATGCTCAACACATTGCCGTTGTCGTCGAATTCAACCACTCCGTATCGTTCGGGATCATTGACGTAATAGCCGAAAATTGTGGCCATTTGGTTGTTCTCTGCATTGGAAACGGCTTGTTTCATCATCTCGGGAAAACCGTGACCGTAAAAGATGTTGTCGCCAAGTATTAGGCAGACATTATCTTCTCCAATGAACTTTTCGCCGATAATGAAAGACTGAGCCAAACCTTCGGGACGAGGTTGTTCGGCATAGGTAAAGTGTACGCCATAATTGGATCCGTCTCCTAAAAGTCGTTCAAAAGCAGGCAGATCCACGGGCGTGGAAATAATGAGGATATCCCTGATTCCTGCAAGCATTAGTGCCGATATCGGATAATATACCATAGGTTTGTCGTAAATGGGGATCAGTTGCTTGGATATTCCCCGTGTAATGGGGTAAAGTCGGGTTCCTGCGCCCCCTGCCAATACAATTCCTTTCATCGATGTAATTTTTAAAGTCGGATGCACAAAGTTATAATAATAATCGAATATGTAAGGAAATAAAAAAATCATTATCTTTGTGCATCAATCTTCTAATAATAATGCTCAATATCCTTACGGACATGTCAGTAGAAATAAGAAAAGTAACCGATAAAGAAACGCTTAGAAAATTTGTTCAGTTCGGCATCGATTTATACGAAGGGAACAAGTACTTTGTTCCGCCATTGATTTATGATGAAATGGCTACGTTGAACCCAAAAAAAAATCCGGCATTCGATCATTGCGATGCAGCTTATTTTCTGGCTTATCGTGATGGTGCGATTGTAGGTCGCATTGCCGTGATGGTCAACTATAAATCGAACGAGATATGGAATGAGCGCAACGCCCGCTTCAGTTTTGTCGATTTTATCGATGACGAAGAGGTGGTCAACACACTATTTGGCGTTGCCGAAGAATGGGCGCGTTCAAGAGGAATGGAAAAAATACATGGTCCGTTGGGATTTACCGATCTCGACCATGAAGGGATGTTGATCGATGGATTTGATCAGATAGGTACAATGGAAACCATATACAACTATCCGTACTATAAAGATCATATGGAACGGATGGGTTATGTGAAAGATCAAGATTGGTTTGAATATTTGATTCCTATTCCCGAGGAAGTTCCCGAAAGGTATGCCCGTATGGCCGACGTGGTGAAAAAACGTTTCGGTTTGATGGTGAAACATTTGAGGAACAAAAAGGATGTGCTTCCTTATGCCCGCGATATATTTTTGTTGGTCAACAGGGCTTATAAGGATCTTTATGGTTTTGTGCCTCTCACCGATAGGCAAATCGATTATTATGTAGAAATGTACATTTCTATGATACGACTGGAGTTTCTCACCTTGGTAATTCGTCAGGAAGACCATAAGCTGGTGGGAGTAGGTATCGGATTGCCCAGCATGGCCAAAGCACTGCAAAAGGCGAAAGGAAAATTTTTGCCTACCGGTTGGTATCATTTATACAAAGCACTAAAAGGGAAAAACAACAAAGTGCTGGACTTGCTGTTGGTTGCTGTTGATCCCGAATATCAAGGCAAGGGAGTGAATTCGTTGCTTTTCAGTGAATTTATACCCGCTGCCAGGCAAATGGGAATGGAAGTTGCCGAGAGCAATCCCGAATTGGAAGAAAATATGAGGGTTCGATCGTTATGGTCCGATTTAAATGCCAAACATCATAAAACCCGCAGAGCATATATTAAAACATTGTAAGTCATTGGACGTTTGTTGACCGGCAAAGGTCGACAACTGAAGATGGATTGAAAAATAAGTAGAAAAAAACTATCGGTTGTTTGCCGATAGTTGTGAGTTGAAAATATGACAGAATCAGATAATATTTTACAACCGACGACAGAGAATTATAAGGAAGAACATATTATTACATTGGAATGGCGAGAGCATATTCGTCGTCGGCCGGGAATGTATATAGGAAAATTGGGTGACGGATCGTCGCCCGACGATGGTATTTATGTTTTGTTGAAAGAGGTGCTCGATAACTCCATCGACGAATATATGATGGGGTTTGGGAAAACTATCGAGGTAAAAGTCGAAGGGACAAACGTAAGTGTTCGCGATTATGGTCGGGGCATCCCGCTTGGGAAAGTAAAAGATGTTTCATCCCGTATGAATACGGGAGCGAAATACGATTCCAAAGCTTTTAAGAAATCCGTTGGATTAAATGGAGTGGGAATTAAGGCCGTGAATGCACTTTCTTCCCGGTTTTTTATTGAGAGTTATCGCGACAAAAAAGCCAAAAATGTGCTCTACCAAAGGGGAATCGTAATGGATGAGAGCGATATCGTATCCTCTTCGGAAGCAAATGGCACATGGGTGGAATTTACTCCGGACAAAGAGATTTTCGGAGATTATCACTATCGCGAAGAGCATATCGAGCCTTTGCTGAAAAACTATGTTTTTCTGAATACAGGGCTGACAATCAATTTCAACGGACGCAAATTCTATTCCAAAAACGGTCTTGAAGATCTGCTCAACGAAAATCTTACTTCCGAAATACTTTATCCTATTATCCATTTGCAGGGAGACGATATTGAAGTGGCCATTACCCATACCAATCAATATGGCGAGGAGCATTATTCGTTTGTAAACGGTCAACATACCACACAGGGGGGAACGCATCTTTCGGCTTTTCGCGAAACCTCGGCTCGAACGATAAAAGAATATTTTAATCGCAATTTCGAGTATGCCGATATTCGCAACGGCATGGTGGCTGCCATTAGCATCAAGGTGGAAGAGCCGGTTTTTGAGTCGCAAACAAAAACCAAACTCGGGTCGAAAGATATGTCGCCCAACGGCGTTTCTATCAATAAATACATTGGCGATTTTTTAAAGAAAGAACTCGATAACTATCTCCACAAAAATCTGGAAACTGCCGATATCCTTCAGAAGAAAATTCTTGAATCCGAAAAAGAACGCAAAGCAATTGCCGGCGTAACCAAATTGGCGCGTGAACGGGCAAAAAAAGCAAGCCTGCACAATAAAAAATTGCGCGATTGTCGTATTCATTACAACGATGCCAAAGGCGATGATCGCGACGAAACCTGTATTTTCATTACCGAAGGTGATTCGGCCAGCGGTTCCATCACAAAAAGTCGAGATCCCAATCTGCAGGCAGTCTTCAGCCTTCGCGGTAAACCATTGAATTGTTTCGGATTGACCAAAAAGATCGTATACGAAAATGAGGAATTCAATTTGTTGCAAGCTGCCCTGAATATTGAAGATGGTATGGAGGGACTCCGGTATAATAAGGTAATCATTGCGACCGATGCCGATACCGACGGCATGCATATCCGCCTGTTGCTGTTGACTTTCTTTTTGCAATTCTATCCCGATCTGGTCAAGAAAAATCATGTGTATATTTTACAAACGCCACTTTTTAGAGTGCGGAATAAGAAGAAAACAATATATTGTTATACCGAAGAGGAACGTTTGGCTGCCATAAAAGAGTTGGGTCCGAATCCCGAAATTACCCGATTCAAAGGTT
>Ga0209608_1003138_pt1 | contig 10727 bp, 9 predicted proteins | sample AD_UKC130_MetaG_FD_184428 | JGI IMG/M metagenome (GOLD analysis project Ga0209608, IMG submission 184428) | Active sludge microbial communities of municipal wastewater-treating anaerobic digesters from Canada - AD_UKC130_MetaG (SPAdes) (version 2) | ecosystem: Engineered > Bioreactor > Anaerobic... | reverse complement strand
CCTCAATCACTATTTTTGCTTTTTCTTCCGGTGTAAAATGTCTTCTCTTTTCCATAGTTCCATTCTAACTTATTTTAGCTGTTTTGTCTGTCTTAATTTCTGGTATCATTATATCTATAATAGTGTATTCACCTTCACCTACAACTAAAATATCTGCTTCTTTACATTCAACAAATATTTTATCACCATATGCTATTACATGAGGGCCACCAATAATGATTTTAATATGAGGGTATAAGGCCTTAATTGAACTAATGACCTGATAAACTTCTTGAAATCTAAAGCTAAACATACTAAATCCAATATATTTAGGATTAAACGACTTTATTTGTCTCTTAAGAGTTTTAACTGACTCAAAATTTAAATCTACCACACTATATTTGAACCCATCTATTTCCAACGAATGTGCAATATAACCCAATCCAATAGGCAAATTAAAATCTTTTTTCTTAGCAAAAACTCCACTACTATTATAATTAGGTTGTACTAAAATAATATCTATAGAAGTAACCTTGTTACACCTCTTGTCTAATAATTTAGATGCATAGTTTTTAAATTTAATATCCTATTATCATTCTATATATTTTTGATCCGCTCTTCATCTTACATCTAAGTTTTAACTTATTACCATGACAATTAATATAATCATTGTTTTTTATTTTTCTCCATTTACAATCATGTAAACCGCAATATTCTATTTGTATATCCCCACTATATTCCATATTTAATTTTATATTTTTAATATCCTCGATAGTAAAAGGATTAAAATAAAGATATCCTGTTTCTTGTGCAAGAACTATATTATGGATAATTGCACTAGGTTCAAAGCTATTTCTTCTATAATCATCACAACCAATAAAAACATATTTTAGCTCTTTTTCAATTACAGATATATCTCTATGTTTTTTATTTATTTTAAGCCACTGATTTATATGAATCATATATCTTGTCATTTTATCTTTGATACGAAACAAATCTAATTGATTACTCTCTTCTAACCCTTTATACTTATATATATATATATTTCTATTTTTAAAGATAGTAACAATTTGATTTGCATCATTATTTCCTGCTAATTGATTGTAAGTCTTGTGTCCTTGTAATACACTGTTAAATTCATTGTACCAATAGTCATTAATGAGTGATATAAGAATTCTTGAATCTTTATCGTTACTCATATTATTCGTAAAATCTATACATAAAAAAATATCTTTATTATCATATAAACAATCCAAAGGAAATTTGAATACCCCTCTAGCCATTTTGTAATCCGGGCTCATTGTTGTTTCTATGGGATGTATAGCTAAAGCATCCTCTTTTTTCACCATGTCTCCAATTAAGCTCATATACCCATGCTTTTCAATATTTTCAATTGGTTCATATAAAAATTCAACATAACCTTTAGCCTCATTAATTTCATATATACCCGATGTTTTTTTATCAATATCATTGTGAAAATTAATGCTTTTTATAATTTTTTGTACTTGAGAATTCATTGTATTCCATCCTTTATAACTCATATAAAATTAATTTTAATTCTAATTGATTATAATTTTAGCTTAAATTTGATCATACCATAAAATAAAACTTTTAATCCCTTCTTTAAATCTTTTATTTGGACAATATAAGAGGTAAGTTTTAGCCTTTAATATTTTAGCATATGTCTTCTCTACATCTCCCTGCTGCATAGGCAAGTATTTTATTTTTGCCTTTTTTCCAATGACTTCTTCTAATGTTTTAACCATTTCAAGTAATGATATTGTATTAGATTCTCCTAAATTAAATATTTCATATCTTTTTCCTTCTTTTTGCACCCAATCTATAGCTTTTACTACTCCATCTATAATATCATCAATATACGTGTAATCTCTCTGGCTAGATCCATCTCCGTAGAAAGGAATTTCTTTATCTTCCATAATAAGCTTTGTGAATTTATGGATCGCTAAATCTGGTCTTTGTCTAGGTCCATATGCTGTAAAAAATCTTAGACATGCTACATTTATATCATATAAAGAATGATAAGTATAACAAAATAATTCTCCAGCCTTTTTTGTTGCTGCATAAGGGGATATAGGATTATCAACAGGATCATCTTCTGAAAAAGGTACTTTTTTATTATTTCCATATACAGAAGAAGAGGATGCAAAAATAAAAGATTTAATTTTGTGTTTTTTACACATCTCCAAAATATTAAGTGTTCCTTTTACATTGACTTCTTCATATAACAAAGGATCTTGTATAGATGGTCTAACTCCTGCCATGGCTGCTAGATGAACTACCGTCACAGGAGTATATTGTTTGAAAATCTTATCTATACCATCTAAGTTTCTTATATCTTCTTTAAAAAGAATTAAATTATTTTCATCGATTTGATTTTTCTTCATCGTTTTCTTTATTTCTTCAATATTTCGATACTTAATTGTCGGATCATAAAAATCGTTAAAATTATCAACGATAACTACTTTTTTATTTTGTTTTAATAATGCTTCGCAAAGATGAGAACCAATAAAGCCTGCTCCTCCTGTAACCAATATAATTTCTTTATCCATAGTATCTCTCCAATAAATCTATTGTCCGACCCCTACATATACAAAGCCTTTTTCTTCAATATCATTTCTGCTATAGATATTTCTAAAGTCAAATAGAATAGGTTGTTTTAATAAAGCTTTTACTCGATCAAAATCTAAATTTCTAAATTGATTCCATTCCGTAAGAATAATAAGGGCATTGGCATCTTTTAAAGTTTCATACTCTTCACTGCAATAATAAATACTCTCTTGTATGCCTGATAATCTCCATTTTGCCTCTTCCATTGCTGCTGGATCATACACTCTACATTTTGCCCCTTGTTTTACTAATTCATTAATTATAGTAATCGAAGGAGCTTCTCGCATATCATCTGTGTTTGGCTTAAAAGATAAACCTAAAACAGCAAAAGTTTTCCCGTTAACTTCCTCTATAATGTTTTCAATTTTTTTCACCATATATTTTTTTTGTTTTTCATTTGCTTTTACTGTTGTTTCAATTAAACTGATAGGTGATCCATATTCCTTCCCTATCTGAGCTAATGCTCGTGTATCTTTAGGGAAACAACTTCCCCCATAACCTGGCCCTGGATGCAAAAATTTGGAACCAATGCGTCCATCCCTGCCCATTGCTTTTGCAACGTCCTGTACATTGGCACCCACTTTTTCACATAAATTTGCTATTTCATTAATGTATGTTATTTTCATAGCAAGGAATGCATTAGATGCATATTTTATCATTTCTGCACTTTCTATATTTGTTATAACGAAAGGTGTTTCATTTAAATAAAGCACTCGATATACATCCTTCATAATTTCAATTGCTCTTTCTGATTCTCCCCCTATAACTACTCTGTCAGGATGGGTAAAATCATATATAGCTGTTCCTTCTCTTAGAAATTCAGGGTTAGATACTACATCAAAATCTATTTGTAAATTTCTTTTTTCTAATATTTTTTTCACAGTTTGTTTGACCTTTTGCCCAGTTCCAACAGGTACTGTAGATTTATCGACGATTACTTTATATTCGTTCATATGACTAGCAATATCTTCTGCTGCCTTTAATACATGAGTTAGATCTGCACTGCCGTCTTCATTTGGAGGCGTTCCTACTGCAATGAAAATCACATCACTTTGATTCACTGCTTCTTTTATATCCGTTGTAAATGTTAATCGTTTATAATATGTATTTCTCTCAATTAATTGTTCAAGTCCAGGTTCATAGATAGGTACCTTCCCTTGGTTGAGTTGATTAATTTTATCTTCATTGATATCTACACAGATCACTTTCATTCCAAAGTCTGCAAGACAAGCTCCTGTTACTAATCCTACATATCCTGAACCAATTATCGCAATACGATGCATGTTATCACCTTTTTCTGTATTAATAAATATACACTATTATTATTTTCGTCATAACTTTACAAAAACCTTAGAAAAATCTGTAGATAATAAAAAACAGTTCTTTTTCGTACTGTTATAATGATTTATATTAAATTTTCACTTAAAATAAGTTCTCTTAATTCTTCTTTGCTTAAAGCTTTTGCTTTTGAAGAATCTGTTGAATATTCACTGATATTATTAAGATTAACCTTAGGATAACTTTGCACAAACGGATAAATTCTAAACATTTCGTCCAGTTCTTCGGCTCTCATAGCTTCTTCTTTGGTCATAAGCTCTTCGTACATTTTTTCTCCTGGTCTTAAGCCTATGGTTTCAATCTTAATTTCTTCATCCCAAGGTAAGTTGTATTTTTTTCTTGTTTCTTCAATGACCACTTCTGCCAAGTCCTTTAAATTCACAACCGGCATTTTAAGGACGAAAATATCTCCTCCCTGGGCATATTCCGTAGCTTTTAGTACCAAATTTACTGCTTGAGTAATACTCATCATAAATCTTGACATATTAGGGTCTGTAAGCGTTATTTTTTTGTTTTCTAAGATTTGCTGTTTAAAAAGAGGGATCACCGATCCTCTGGATCCCATGACGTTTCCAAAACGCACCGCCGCAAATATGGGTCTTTTGCCACCTTTATAATAATCAGCAGAAGACATCAACCTCTCTGCTAAAAGCTTGGTAGCTCCCATGGTGTTAGTTGGGCTGATGGCTTTATCACTGCTTGTATAAATGACTCTTTCTACTTTTTGATTAATCGCACACTCTATGACATTCTGAGTACCGAGAACATTAGTTTTAACCGCTTCAAAAGGATTGTATTCACAGGCTGGAACATGTTTTAGGGCAGCTAAGTAAAATACAATATCAATCCCATGCATTGCCCGTTCCAATCTTTCCTTATCTCTTATGTCTCCCAACAAAAACCTGATATTCTTACGCTTTCCCAGTTCTTGTTCCATGACAAACTGTTTATACTCATCCCTGCTAAATACTCGAATAACCTGTGGATTATACTCTATGAGTTTTTTTACTAACGCTTGTCCAATCGTTCCTGTCCCCCCAAGGACTAAAATCTTTTTGTTTTCAAACATTATTCCACCCACTTAACCTAAGATTGAATTTTAATAAATGCTGTAAGTAGTTTGATCTCATTTTCTTCTATCAGTGTTTCTATGGTTTTTTCAAAGTGTACCGCTGCATTATATTGAAGCTTATATAACTTTTCATTCTTTTCTAAAATACGCTGATAAGCGTTTTCTTCTTTTTCAATTATTTTAGGTTCAAATTCCTGAGCAATCTGTAATAACCCAGGCTGCTTATAGTAAAATAAAAGCTCATTGGCAAGAACAGCCTTGTTGATTGCTTCATCATTCCTGTCTAATTGGTATAATATCTTATTAAATTCTTCTCTGCTTTTTCCTTCATAATATCTCTTAAGCTCTAAAGACCACTCCAAATTTGATTTAGAGCACTTTTTTATCACTCTTAATTCCTTTAGGACATTTTTCAGTTTTTCTATTCCCTTGTAATATACATTATTCTCTTTGTTTTCCATTATAAGTTTTATCTTGTCTTTTGGATTAATATGCTGATCACAGTATTTTATAATAGTATCTTTTAATGTCATGATCTTGGTGCCTTTGATTTTAGCTCCGCCTTCTGTGGCATCTATAAAAGTATTATTGGAATGATCTTTGATATAGTTTTCAAACCAATTAAGATAATAATACAGTTGCGAACTGGTAGGAATCCTATTTCCATAAATATCTTCTACCAATAGATCCCCTGATGATTCTTTTTGATCTTCTTCGCATACTTTAGATGCTATGTCGCTATGGTGTTTTTGATCGGTAAATGCCAAATCCTGCCCTACTAAAATGAGAGGATTACATCCCATGTATGTGGCGATAGCAGTAGAGCTGTTGGCAACAGACCCTCCTACTTCTATAGTATCTTGTCGTTCACCGAATATATATTCTACAAGGTTTTTAAGCTTGTCATCCGGTATGAATATTTTTTTGCCTTTCCATTCTTCGACAAGAATATGATTCCCATGAACTAAAGAAATAACTGGTATGGATAAATCCATATGGTCCTTGGCTAATTCATAGGTAATATCTTGAGGATCAATATTACACAAAAAATGAGGAATAATTCCCCTATCTAATAAGGGTTTTAATGTTCTTACTCCCGCAAAAATCACTGCTTTATCCTGTACATCTTTAAGCTCATCAATATTTTTTTCCAGGGAAGGTCCTGCCGATACGATCACCGCAGGGCAATCTTTAAAAATCTCTTTAAAAGAAATAATAGAATAGCCTTCTATGATATATGGAAGATTTTCTGCCAAATTCCTGCTAATTTGGCTTGAGAGCTTTTCGATAGCATTCACTTGTACTTGAAGTTCAAGATTATAGCTATGAATAATACTTAAAAGCTGGCTATAAAAATCAGCATATATCTTATCATAGTAAGGTAGTGTATACAGCTTAAAATGATTATAATTTTCTATAGAGGTATTTTGCTTTAAGATTTCATAAATGTTAAAACATGCATTGCCTGCAAGAGAAATAACATTTTCGTTCTCTATAATAGGTTTTATATGTTCCAGCTCTTTTGAATATAAATATAATTCTTCATTGGGCTCTAAGATAATAATAAGATTTTCCCTTGCATATTTTGATAATTCATACAAATTATATCCTAATCCTAATCCAAATAATATAAATACAGTATTTAATCCATATCCCTCTAATGAGCCTATATTGCGCACTGCTTCTTTTACAGGATCGTATTTGCTGTGCAAATAAAGTTCCTTTTCCCCTATTTGGAGTTTTGCAGTTGGAACTCCACTTTTTGAAGTTTCTATTTGGATAGTCATCGTTACACCTTCTAATTCATAAACTCAATGGTAGCTGTAAAGATTTTTATTTCTTCCTTTAGCTTTCTTATCCTTAATCTTTTGTCTGCAGGTTTTGAGTAATCTATATACTCTTCAATAAAATCCTGCAGAGGCATATGTCTGCATCCCTCTATATAGGCTCCACCTTCAGTAGCATTAATAAATTCGATGTGAGGATGATCCTTGATTTTATTCTCTATCCAATGCTTAAAACTCAGTAGTCCCAAAGTCGTATCCAGCCATTCTCCATTTTGCCCTTTGACTTTCCTTCTGTTAGCATTTTCTTGGACCGTATTTCCATAAGCATGACTTTGTCCATCCGTAAAAGCCAAGTCTTGTCCTACAAACACAATAGGGTTTCCTCCGAATCGAATAGACAAATCGAGTACTGCGGTAGCAACAGATCCTCCTAAGTCCATAATGTGCGCCGGATTCTCTATATGTTCTTTTTTATTAGAAGCAAAATATTTAGGCCCTTTATATCTTGATACAGTATCTGCACTGGCTGATTCAAAAAATACCATAGGGATATCCAGATTTTCATATCCTTTGATTTGATCGTAAGTAGGTTCATATTGAGGATCTATGATGCAAAACATATCTGGTTCTATGTTTTCCCAGAGTAAAGTCTTTAGAGTTCTTCCTACTGCAAAGATAAACGCCCTGCCTTCCAAATCGCTGAGCAAATGAATATTCTTTTCTAATGAAGGCCCTGCCGATACAATGATAAAAGGCAACCCTTTATATTGATTAAATAATTCCCCCACATTAGGAGCATTTAAGGATTCATTTCGTCTATAGTTTTCATCCAGCATTTCTCTCCACTCATTGGTTTCACTCTTGGTAATATTCCAGTCCTCTAAAATAAATCGGATTTTCTCGCTATTTTTAGGTATTGTCTTTAAAGAGGGAGGGTGGATAATGAGATGGGCATCTTCTTTCAATAAATTCCCTAGATGCAATGCCTGTTGTGTCTCATGATCAGAGATTATAAGATGTACTCGATCACTGGATAAAATATTTGATAAATTCCTGCATTCTAAAGCAGATTTAAATACGTTCAGGTTCATTTCGAATATATACAGTTTTTGATGATCTTTTAACAGACTGAATATTGCTTCAACATGATAACCCAGGCCGAATCCGAAAATAATGATTTTTTCTTTTTCTAAACTGTATTGACCTTTTGCGAATTTCTCTGCTTCTCTAACGGGATCATATTTACTATGCAAATAAAAATCTACATGCTTTTTTCTTGTATAATCATACTCAGAAATTTTAAGGGTATATACCTTAGAATGGGTTAGTTCTTTCTTGTACTTTTCTTCTTTCAATATAAATTGGTTCATGAGATGATAGAGATCTACATCTTTAACTTTGAGTAAATCCATATTGATTTTGCAAAAATCCATATTTATTCCCCTATAGTTAAATTAAGTTTTTGATTCCACTCTTCAACTTTAGGCAGAATTTCATATTCCAATACGTCTCCAATTAATACATAGTCTATGTTTTCTAAAGCTTCAATCATTGCATTTAAAGGTTCAATGATTTCTGAAACATCAACGGGCTCCACCTGTGCATCCAGGGTAAGGGTAATAGCTTCCATAGTCCATTTTAACCCATCGATAATTTGAACAACCAGATCCATACCTTTGCCTTCCATTCCTTCATGAAAGGAGTCTACTGCTTCATTGATTCCATTGATAAGTCTGCCAGTGTATTCGACTAATGTTTGAATAACTTCCATTTTTTCTGCTCTTTGATTCATAATTATCCCCTTTTCAAAAAATTATTTTTTTAAACAAAAGAAATACTGCACTGAAATATTTTAATAATCTCTATGTCTTGATCAATAACACTTTGTACCAGTTTATTGATATTAAAAGCGGTATCTTCTATTTTTTTATGAAGTGCTACATTTCTATTAATTAAACGACGACATTTCTCTTCTTTGCTTTCATTCATTTTTTCTATGAATTCATTATTTGTGTCAATATCATTTATTATTCTTAATAAAATATCTGCAACAGCCTCATTGCGTTTTATCAGGTCATTAAGTTGTGTTTCAAACAGATTAAGCCTTCTGATATCTTTCTCATCTGTATTTTCTTTATTGAGTAATTGATGTGCTTCTTTAAATCCTTGGCTAGAAATTTTATGAACCTTTTCTAAATCTACTTTTAAATTCATTAAAAGGCGTTGGAGTTTTTCGTCTTGATATCCTATTTTTTTAGCTTTAATAATAGTATTAATTTTATCCTGTATAAACTCATTTTTAAGACAGTATTTCTCAATAGCTTGTCTTAAAGTCATAATATCCGTTCCATGAATTTTGGCTCCACCTTCTGTGGCATCTATATAAGTTTTATTCGGATTATGGATTATAAATTTTTCCATCCACATTAAAAAAGTATGCCATACGCTATTGGTGAATACCTTATTGCCGTCAATTCCTTCAACCTCAATGAGATCATCATCCTCCTTAAGTGTGGTACCTCCACAACTATCCGCATGATGTTTCCCATCTGTATATGCCAAGTCCTGTCCTAAAAATATAATGGGATTACAACCTAAATAAACTGCAATAGCCAAAGAAGCATTGGCTACAGAAGCCCCCAGAGGTAAAATATCCATATCTCTTTGCGTAAAATATTGAACTAGCCCTCTATATTCACTATTTGAGATATAAAATACATCTCCCTGGTGTTCAGAAATCACTGTATCATTTGAAACCACCGTAGTAATAAGAGGAAATTTGTGATCTGCACAGTCTTTCAGAACATGATAAGCTGCTATTCCAGGATCCATAGAAACTACAAAGTGAGGCTCAATATTATGATTAAGCAAAGTAGGCAAAGTTCTGCCTCCTGAAAAAATAATGCCTTTGTCTTTTACATTTTTAAGCTCTTTTACATTTTTATCCAAAGATGGCCCTGCTGATACGATAAATGCAGGAACATTTTTAAATTGGTTTTTTAAATCATTAATTGACCGTTGATAAAATATAGAGTGTAAATTATTAAAGAAATTTTTATTAAATTGTTCCCAAAAGTGTTCTTTCGTATTTTTAGAAATTTTAAACAAAGAAAAATAGTTTTTAACTTCTTCTATAACCTTTTCATAAAATACAGAATAAATTTTATGATATTGAGAAAAGGGAAGCAACATTAAATTCTCTACATTAGAAATATCAATAAATTCTCCTAATACAAGTTTCAGTGCATTGGCATTAGTACCTGTAAAAATATAAGTCTTATCTCTTCTCAAAAGAGGAGTCCAGTCATAAATAGAAAATGCTTTAGAGAGTACCCCTTCATTAGGTTCAATAATGATTAAAGGGTTTTCCTTGTGTAAGTACTTTATTAGTTCAAGGATATGATACCCTAATCCCATCCCATATACTATAAAAACTGTCTTTATATTGTAATCTTCTAACTTCTCCACAAATCGTTCTGCTTCTTTAATCGGAGAGTATTTGCTGTGAATATAAACTTCTCTTCCTGATTCATTTATTTTAACTGTATAATAATTGTCCTTAGTTTTCTCTAAAACTGCATTGGAATTTTTCTCATATGCTCTGATATTCTTTCCTGTTCTTTTCATGTATTCTTGTATGTTTTTCTCATAAAGGGAATAACTCATCTTAAAGCTCCTTTAGATAAAATACTGTACAATTTATATCGGCAAAAAAGCACAAATCATTAATAGAAAAAAGCCAAGGCATATGCCTTGGCTTTTTGAAAATTTTGTTATCTTAATAATTGAAGTACAATTTGTGGATTTTGGTTAGCTTGTGCTAACATGGTTTGAGCTGCCTGGTTCAAGATATTAAGCTTGGAGAATTGCATAATTTCTTTAGCCATATCCACGTCACGGATTCTGGATTCAGAAGCTTGTAA
>Ga0209608_1003137_pt1 | contig 10727 bp, 10 predicted proteins | sample AD_UKC130_MetaG_FD_184428 | JGI IMG/M metagenome (GOLD analysis project Ga0209608, IMG submission 184428) | Active sludge microbial communities of municipal wastewater-treating anaerobic digesters from Canada - AD_UKC130_MetaG (SPAdes) (version 2) | ecosystem: Engineered > Bioreactor > Anaerobic... | reverse complement strand
GCCTGCGCCGGAATCGAATGCCTGCGCTGCGCGCAGCCGTGTGGCTTACGCCACCCGGCCGAGCAGAAGGTACTCCATGAGTGCCTTCTGCACGTGCATTCGATTCTCTGCCTCGTCCCAGACGACGGATTGGGGGCCGTCGATGACGTCAGCCATGACCTCCTCGCCGCGGTGCGCGGGCAGGCAGTGCATGAACAGGGCGCCCTCCTTGGCGGCGGCCATCATTTCGGCGTCCACGCACCAGTCGGCAAAGGCCTTTTTGCGCGCCTCGTTCTCGGCCTCGTAGCCCATGCTGGTCCAGACGTCGGTGGTGACCAGGTCGGCGCCGCGGCAGGCGTCCATCGGGTTGCTAAAAACTTTGTAGCAGTCTGCGCGCGGCTGGCGGGCGCCGAAGGCCAATTTTTCATCTACTTCATAGCCGCCGGGGGTGCTCACATGGACGGTGAAGCCCAGCAGGTCGGCCGCCTGCAGCCAGGTGTTGGCCATGTTGTTGCCGTCGCCCACCCAGGCCACCACCTTGCCGGCGATGGATCCGCGGTGCTCGATGAAGGTGAAGATGTCGGCCAGGATCTGGCAGGGGTGGAATTCGTTGGTCAGGCCGTTGATGACGGGCACGCGCGAATATTCGGCAAAGCGCGCGATCTTGTCCTGGCCGAAGGTGCGGATCATCACCAGGTCGGTCATGCGGCTGATGACGCGGGCGCTGTCCTCGATGGGCTCGGCGCGCCCGAGCTGGCTGTCGCCCGTGGTCAGGTGCACCACCGAGCCGCCGAGCTGGTACATGCCGGCCTCGAACGAGACGCGCGTGCGCGTGCTGGCCTTCTCGAAGATCATGGCCAGGGTGCGGTCGGCCAGCGGGTGGTACTTTTCGTAGCTCTTGAACTTGCCCTTGATGATGGCGGCGCGCGAGAACAGGTACTGGTACTCGTCGGCGGTGAAATCGGTGAATTGCAGGTAGTGCTTCATGCGCGGGCTTTCATTCGGCCAGGAAGGCCTGGACCAGGGGCTTGAGCAGGGCGACGATTTCGTCCGCCTCGGCGTGTGTGAGGATCAGCGGCGGCACCAGGCGGATCACGCGCTCGGCCGTCACCGACAGCAGCAGGCCGGCGTCCGCCGCGCGGTCGATGAGCGCGCCGCAGGGGCGGTCCAGCTCCACGCCGATGATCAGGCCCTGGCCGCGCACCTCGTTCACACCGGCCATGCCGCCCAGCGCCTGCTGCAGCGCGGCCTTCAGGTGCGCGCCCACGGCGGTGGCGTTGTCCAGCAGCCGGTCTTCTTCCATGATGCGGATCGTCTCCACGCCGGCGCGCATGGCGAGCGGGTTGCCGCCGAAGGTGGAGCCATGGTTGCCGGGCTTGAGCACCTCGGCCGCCGCGCCATGCGCCAGCACCGCGCCCACCGGCACGCCCGAGCCCAGGCCCTTGGCCAGCGTCATCACGTCAGGAACGATGCCGGCCCACTGGTGGGCAAACCACTTGCCGGTGCGGCCCATGCCGGCCTGCACCTCGTCGAGCATCAAGAGCCAGCCGTTGGCGTCGCACAGCTGGCGCACCTGCTGCATGTATTCGGCGCGCATGGGGTGCAGGCCGCCTTCGCCCTGGATGGGCTCCATCAGCACGGCAACGATGTTGGCGTTGCCCTCGGTGGCCTCCTGCAGCGCCTCGATGTCGTTGGGCGCCACGCGCAGAAAGCCATCCAGCAGCGGGCCGAAGCCGTTCCTCACCTTGGGGTTGCCGGTGGCCGTCATGGTGGCGATGGAGCGGCCGTGGAAGGCATGGTCGTAGACCACGATCACGGGCTTCTCTATCCCCTTGTCCACGCCGTACTTGCGCGCGATCTTGATGGCGGCCTCGTTGGCCTCCAGGCCGGTGTTGCAGAAGAACACGTTGGTCATGTGTGCGCGCGCCGTCAGCAGCTGGGCCAGATCTTCCTGTCCAGGCACATGGTAGTAGTTCGACGTGTGGATCAGTTTGGCGATCTGCTCCTGCAGCGCCGGCACCAGTCTGGGGTGGTTGTGCCCCAGCGTGTTCACGGCAATGCCGCCCAGGCCGTCGAGGTACTGCTTGCCGTTCACGTCCCACACGCGCACACCCTCGCCACGCTCGAGCGCGATGGGCACGCGGCCATAGGTGTTCATCACATGGGGCGAGGCAGCCTCGATAAAAGCGGTCATGCGGACTTCTCCTGCGGTGCGGTCATGGCCCTTGGGGGCCGACAAAAGGGAAGCGCGATTCTAGGCGCTGGCCCCAGGCGCATCATTGAAGAATGCGCATCGCAGTCATGCGTACATCAACCATGCAGGGTTGGCAGCGGCTGGTATTAGGGTTAGCTCTTATATAAGAGTTAGAATCGGCGCCACGCTGACATACCAGGCCAGCGGCCTTTATTACGACCGGAACCCGATGGTTGCTCCCACCTCCAAAGAAGTCTTCATCCAAGGCATTACCCATGAAGGGCGAACCTTCCGACCCAGCGACTGGGCCGAGCGGCTGGCGGGAGTGATGAGCCAGTTCCGCCCTGGTGGCGCTCGGCCCGGCAGCCACCTGAGCTATTCCCCCTGGTGCATTCCGACGACGATGGGCGGCGTGAAATGCGTGGTGGTGAATCGCGAGCTACAGGACTTCGAGCCCATGGCCTGGGACTTTGTGCTCAACTTTGCCAAAGACAACAACCTGCAGATTGTCGAGGCTTGCCTGCTGCCCGATCCGCCGCGTTGACTGCGGGGCGCCATGCTCCAGACACAAAAAAACCGCCCTTGGGCGGTTTTTTGCTTTGCTGACAGCGCACCCGTTACAAACGGCGGGTGACTGCAATCACCCGGGCTGTTTGCCTGAGAGGGTCAGGCGGCCAGTGCCAAGGCCTTGACCTTGGCGGACAGGCGGCTCTTGTCGCGAGCGGCCTTGTTCTTGTGGAAGATGCCCTTGTCGGCAATGGTGTCGAGCACGGACTGGGCCTTGGCGAACAGCTCGGTGGCCTTGGTCTTGTCACCGGCCAGGACGGCCTTCTCGACGTTCTTGACGGCAGTCCGGTATTTGGAGCGCAGCGAGGTGTTGGCTGCGTTGAGCTTCAGGCCTTGGCGGGCGCGCTTGCGGCCCGATGCCAGGCGGGGGTTCTTTTTCTTTGGCTTGGTAGATGCCATGGTATGTATTCCTTAGTGTCTGAGGATGTTGTCAGCAAAGCCGGCCATTATAGCCCGTGCGTTGCTTCGCGGCTAGCGCGGCGTCAAACGCATACACTTGCGCCGGTGTCACTGTTCAAAGCCGCTTCCACCGTATCCCTGCTGACCCTGGCCTCGCGCGTGACGGGGCTGGTGCGCGACCTGCTCATGGCCTCGATCTTCGGGGCGAATGTGTTGACCGACGCGTTCAACGTCGCATTCCGCATCCCCAACCTGTTTCGCCGCCTGTTTGCCGAAGGGGCTTTCAGCCAGGCCTTTGTGCCCGTGCTGGCGGCGCACAGGACGCAGCATGGCGAGGAAGCCACACACCAGCTGATCGACGCCGTGGCCACGGCCCTGTTCTGGGTGTTGCTGTTGACCTGCGCACTGGGCGTGGTGGGCGCGCCGCTGCTGGTGTGGGCCCTGGCGAGCGGGCTGCGCCAGGATGCGGCGGGTTTCGAGGCCGCGATCTTCATGACGCGCTGGATGTTTCCCTACATCGGCTTCATGTCGCTGGTGGCGCTGTCGGCGGGCGTGCTCAACACCTGGAAACGCTTTGCCGTGCCGGCCGCCACACCCGTGCTGCTGAACCTGTGCATGATTGCCGCCGCCTGGCTGGGTGCGCCGCAGCTGGCGGCGCGTGGCATCGAGCCCATTTACGCCATGGTCGGCGGTGTGATGCTGGGGGGCGTGCTGCAGCTTGCGGTGCAGCTGCCGGTGCTGTACCGCCTGGGCCTGCTGCCGCGCATAGGGATGAGCTGGGCCAGCGTGCGCAGCGCCTGGCAGAACCCGGGCGTGCGCCGCATCCTCACGCTGATGGCGCCGGCCTTGCTGGGCGTGGGGGTGGCGCAGATCTCGCTGATGATCAACACCCAGATCGCGTCCTATCTCACACCGGGCAGCGTGACCTGGCTGTTCTATGCCGATCGGCTGATGGAGTTTCCGACGGCCCTGCTGGGCGTGGCCCTCGGCGTGGTGCTCACGCCGCAGCTGTCGGCGGCCAGGGCCGCGGGCGACGAGGAGCGCTATTCCGGCATGCTCGACTGGGGCCTGCGCCTGGTGGTGCTGCTGGCCGTGCCCTGTGCCGTGGGCCTGCTGACCTTTGCCACGCCGCTGGTGGCCACGCTGTTCCACCATGGCGCCCTGCAGGCCAGCGACGTGGGCCAGATCGCCGTGGCCCTGGCCGGCTATGGCGTGGGCCTGCTGGGCCTGGTGGCCATCAAGGTGCTGGCGCCGGGCTACTACGCCAGCCAGGACATTCGCACGCCCGTGCGCATCGCCATCGTGGTGCTGGTGTTCACGCAGCTCATGAATGCCGCACTGGTGCCGCTGTTGGCGCATGCCGGCCTGGCCTTGTCGATCGGCCTGGGGGCCATCATCAATGCGCTGTGGCTGCTCTCGGGCCTGCTGCGCCGCGGCAGCTTCCGTCCCCGGCCGGGCTGGGGGCGCCTGGGGCTGCAGGTGGCGGCGGCGAGTGCGTTGCTGGCGGTGTTTCTGGCCTGGGGCTCGCTGCATTTCGACTGGCTGGCGCTGCGCGCTCACAGCCTGGAGCGTGCAGGCTTGCTGGCGCTGCTGCTGGGCGTCGCGATCGTGCTTTATTTTGGTGCGCTGTGGGCCTGCGGGCTGAAGCCGCGCGAATTCCTGCGCCGGTAGGCCTGCGGATATTGGCGAGCAGCCCATGCCATCGAACTACTCTGTACCCACACCGCTGGAATATTTTGCTGCACTGGTGCAAGTGGGGCAGGGTGATGCCATTGCCCTGCTGGAGGCTGCGGCCTGCATTGCCCATGACACCTATCCAGACCTGGACGTGCAGCAGTTTCTGGACGAGATGGACAGGCTGCAGGAGCGCCTGGGGCGCCGCATGCCGCAAAACGCGCAGCCACTGCAGCGGCTCAATGTTCTGAATCGCTTTTTCTATGGTGAGCTGGGGTTTAGCGCCAATCTGAACGACTACTACGCGCCCGACAACAGCTACCTGCATGTGGTGTTGAGCACCCGGCGTGGTATTCCGATATCGCTGGCCTTGTTGTGGCTGGAGCTGGCACAGGCTGTGGGACTGAAGGCGTATGGGGTGTCCTTCCCCGGGCATTTTCTGGTCAAGGTGCTGTTGCCGGGCGGGCAGGCGGTGCTTGATCCGATTTCTGGCCACGCTCTTTCGCGCGAGGCGCTGAGCGAGCGCCTGGAGCCTTTTCGCCAGCATCAGGACGCGGTCCAGGAGGAGGTGCCCCTGGGTCTGTACCTGCAGGCCGCCAGCGCGCGCGACATGCTGGCGCGCATGCTGCGCAACCTCAAGGAAATTCACCGGGTGCGCCTGGACTGGCAGCATGCCGTGGCCGTGCAGGACAGGCTGATCGCCCTGCTGCCCGACGCCTGGGACGAGTGGCGCGACCGCGGCCTGGCACAGGCGGAACTGGGGCGGCCGCTGCAGGCGGCGCAGGATCTGGAGGTCTATCTGGCGCACGCCCAGGGCGCGGGCGATGTGCGGCAGATACAGCAGCGCATCCTGGAGCTGCGCAGGCCCTGAAAACGACAACGCCCGCCATGGTGGCGGGCGCGCAGGCGAGGGCGGCGCTCGTCAGGCTGTGGCCTTGACGGCCAGCACCGGGCATTCGACGTTGAGCAGGATTTCCTGCGCCATGCTGCCCAGCAGCAGCTTGCCCACGGGCGAGCGCTTGCGCAGGCCGATCACGAGCACCGACACCTGCAGTGCCGTGACCAGCTCCTCGATTTCATCAATGGCGCTCTTGCCGCGCACGAACTGGCGAAACTCGGCGGTGATGGGCAGCGCTGTGAGGCGTTCCTCGACGCGTTCGACTTCATAGCCGTTGACGATGCTGGGATCGTCCTGGCGCCCGCCAGGTCCGGCGTTGATGACGACCAGGCGCTCATTGCGGCGGGTCGCGATTTCTATCCCCTTGTCCAACGCGGCCCGGCCTTCTGGGCGAGGAACGTAGGCGACGAGAATGGTCATGCGGGTGTCTCCCTTGTGGTGAGTTGAAAAAATGTCGGGCGCTTTGACGCCAGACAGCAGAATAGCCCAAGGCCTGCCCATTGACGAGGGCAGGCATGGTGCATGAGAAAAAATCGCGGTGCCGTCGTCATATCAGGCGCGCCGCTGCCAGCTCTTTCTTGAGATAGGCATAAAACAAGGGGGCGGCCACCAACCCTGCCGGGCCGAATACCGCCTCGGCCACGAACATCACGCAAAGCAGTTCCCACACGCCGATATGGGTGCGCCGGCCCACGACCTTGGCGTTGATCACGTATTCGGCCTTGTGGATCAGGATCAGGAATGCCAGGCAGGCAGCTGCGGCGATGGGGGATACCGACAGGCCCACCAGCGTGATCACGGCGTTGCACAGCAGGTTGCCCACGATGGGCACCAGCCCGGCCAGAAAGGTGAGGGTGATGAGCGCCGGCGTGTAGGGCAACCGCAGATCCCACAGCGGCAGCACCAGCAACAGGAACACGGCCGTGAACAGGGTATTGAAGGCGGCAATCCAGAACTGCGCCGCCACGATCTGGCGAAACGCCTCGCCCATGCGGGCCACGCGCAGCACCAGCTGCTGCGTCAGCGGGCCGCGCGCCGCGCCCAGGCTGCGCACGGCCGCCAGCGCGCCTATGAGCAGGCCGACATAGGCATACAGCAGGCCCGTGAGCCAGGCTCGTCCGGCCATGGCGAGGGTGCCGGCCTTGGCCGCCAGGTAAGAGGCGATGACGCGCTGCACCTCGGCCGTGCCGGCGGGCAATTGGTCTGCGATGTCGGGCGGCAGCTTCTGGCGCAGCTCCAGCACGGTGCTTGCCAGATAGTCCAGCAACTCACGGTACTGCTGGGGTGCATCAACGATGTAGGTGCGCGAGTGCGACAGTGCGAAAGCGATCAGCAGCAGCGGTGACAGCATCACCAGCGCCGCGGCCACGCTTTGGCCGCTGTGGGAATAGCCGCGCCCGCCCGGGCCCAGCCGGCGCAGCCGCACCAGTCGCGGCGCCAGCCAGCGCGTGAGCAAAAAGCCCAGGCACACGCACAACAACCCGGGCAGCAGTCCCTGCAGCATGACCAGCAGCAGGGCGGCACCCATCAGCACAAAGCTGGCGATGGCCACGCCGCGCGCCACTGGTGCAGCGGCGCTCTTGGACGTCGGCAGGGGTTCGGGTGCGCCTTGCGGCACCGGTCCCGATGACATGTTGGGTGGATGCCGTGGGTCAGGCAACAACCACGGCGGCGCCCGCGCCGCGCTCGGCAATGGCACCAATCTGGTACACCGTCTCGCCCAGCGCACGCAGTGTTGCGGCCGTGGCCTCGGCGGCATCAGAGGGCACGACCACGACCATGCCGATACCGTTGTTGAAGGTGCGGTTCATCTCCAGGTCATCGATGCCGGCGGTCTTCTGCAGCCAGGCAAACAGCTCGGTCTGGGGCCAGCTGCCGGCCTTCAGGTGGGCCGCCAGGCCGTCGGGCAGCACGCGTGGAATGTTCTCCAGCAGGCCGCCGCCGGTGATGTGGGACAGGGCCTTGATCGGGTGTTGCGCCAGCGCGGCCAGGACGTTCTTCACGTACAGGCGCGTGGGCTCCATGATGGCGGCCTTGAAGGGCTTGCCATCGAGCTGCTCCGGGAGCGTGCCATTGGCGCTGGCCCGCTCTATGCACTTGCGCACCAGGGAGAAGCCGTTGGAGTGCACGCCGCTGGAAGCCAGGCCCAGCACCATGTCGCCGGCGGTCACGTTCTGGCCATTGAGAATCTTGGACTTCTCCACCGCGCCCACGGCAAAACCGGCCAGGTCGTACTCGCCGGCCGGGTACATGCCGGGCATTTCGGCGGTCTCGCCGCCGATCAGCGCGCAGCCGGACAGCTCGCAGCCCCTGGCAATGCCGCCCACCACGGCGGCGGCCGTGTCCACATCGAGCTTGCCGCAGGCGAAATAGTCAAGAAAGAACAGCGGCTCCGCGCCCTGCACCAGCACGTCGTTGACGCTCATGGCCACCAGGTCTATGCCCACCGTGTCGTGCATGTTCCATTCAAAGGCCAGTTTGAGCTTGGTGCCCACGCCGTCGGTGCCCGAGACCAGCACCGGCTCCTGGTAGCGCTTGGGCACCTCGAACAGCGCGCCGAAGCCGCCGATGCCGGCCATCACGCCCTCGCGCATCGTCTTCCTGGCCAGGGGCTTGATGCGCTCGACCAGCGCGTCGCCCGCGTCGATGTCAACGCCGGCGTCTTTGTACGAGATGGGGGTGGAGGGGGTAGAGGAGCTCATGAATATTGCGGGACTTGGGGTTTGGCCGGTGCGGCACAAACCGGTGATTTTAAAGGCCCGCCGCCTGGACTTGGCCAATGCCCGTTTGGCAGGAAAAAAGCCCCGCCATGGGCGGGGCTTGAGGAGCCTGGAGGCAGGGGTTCAAAGCGAGCCGTCGCCCAGCACGATACCCTCGCGCCGGGGGTCGGCGCCGCCCTGCAGTTGCGCCCTGCCATCCTTGGTCACACGCATGATGGTGGCCACGCCGCTGGACTGGGCATTGCTGCTGACCGTATGCCCCTTGGCCTTCAGGTCGTTGACCAAGGCCGTCAGATCCAGCGTGGTGTTGGAGCCGTCCACGCCGGTGGTCGGGCTGTTGGCCGCGCCAAAGTTGACCAGCGAGGTGGCCTGCTGCGCATCCAGCCCCCAGTCAAGCGCTCCGACCACGGTTTTCAGCACGTACTGAATGATGGCGCCGCCGCCCGGTGAACCCGTGGCCATGACCAAGTCGCCCGGCGCGTTGCCCTTGAAGACCAGGGTGGGCGCCATGGTGCTGCGCGGGCGCTTGCCCGGGGCGATGCGGTTGGCCACGGGCAGGCCATTGCTGTCCACCGGATTGGCCGAGAAGTCCGTCAGCTGGTTGGTCAGCAAGAACCCTTCCACCATGTGGAATGAGCCCATGCTGGACTCCACAGTGGTGGTCATCGACACCGCGTTGCCATAGGCATCGACCACCGACAGGTGGGTCGTGCCATTTTCCGGCGTCTTGTCCACGCCCTGCGGCACCGGGCCGAAGTCGCCCGGGGTGGCCGTGCCCATGCTCTTGTCCAGGCTGATCAGGCTGGAGCGTTGCTTGAGGTAGTCGGGGCTGAGCAGCGAGGCCAGGCCCTGGGCCGGCAGCGGAACGAAGTCGGTGTCGGCGACGTACTTGTCGCGGTCGGCGTAGGCCAGGCGCTCGGCTTCCGAGACCAGATGCACACCCATGACGCTGGGCACGCCGCCTTCGTTGGCCGGGTTGCTGGGCGCGTACTGCGCCAGGTTGAACTGGCTCAGAATGCCCAGTGACTGCGCGATGGCAATGCCACCCGACGAGGGCGGCGACATGGTGCACACATGGTAGGTGTTGCGGTAGTTGGTACACACCGCCTCGCGCTTCTTGGCCTTGTAGTTGGCCAGGTCGCTGAGGGTCATCAGGCTGGGGGTGATGGGTGTCTTGGCCGGGTCGTCGCCCACCGTCTGCCCGGCCTTGGCAACGATGGCCTTGGCGATGTCTCCCGTGTGCAGTGCATCTGCACCCTGGGCTGCCAGGGCCTTGAGCGTCCTGGCGTAGGGCAGGTTGGTCATGGTTTCGCCCGTGATACGCGGCGTGCCATCGGCGTGGAAGTAGGTGGCCATGGCGTTGGCATCCAGCGCCAGGCTGCTGGCATTGCTGGCGATGGCCGCGCCCAGGCGGCCGGGAATCTGGAAGCCATTCGTGGACAGCTGTATGCCGTAGTCGAACAGTCCGTTCCAGGCCAGCCTGCCATGCTCCTTGTGTGCCAGGTCGAGCATGCGCATCACACCCGGCACGCCGATGGAACGGCCGCTGCGCCGCGCACTTGGCACGGGTGTTGGCGAGGTCGTGTCGCCCTGGTCTTGCCGCACCAGGTAGTAGTTGGTGGCGGCCGCGGGAGCGGTCTCGCGCCCGTCGTAGGCCGTGACCTTCTTGGTTTTCGCGTCGTAGTAGACCATGAAGGCACTGCCGGCGATGGTGCTCGACTGCGGCTCCACCAGGCCCAGCACGGCCTGCATGGCGATGGCCGCGTCCACCGCCGAGCCACCGGCCTTGAGCACGTCGCAGCCGGCCTTGGTGGCCAAGGGGGTGTTGGCCACGGCCATGTATTTGCTGGAATGCTTGGCCGTCAGTCCCAGGCGGTAGCCGGAGGCCTTCTCCGGCGCCGCCGGGTCGCCGCTCACGCCGGAGCCTACGACCACCGCGGCGCCCCCGCTGCTGCGCACGGTGCAGCTGTTGGGGTCGTTATCGACGATCAAGCGGTCGCCGTCACCACCGCCGCAACTGGCGAGAAGCACCGCCGTGGGCAGCGCAGCCATAACCCAGAGTGTTTTCTTGTACATGTTCCATCCTCTTGGTGAATGAGCAAGGTCTGGGCGCCATGTCACGGGCGCCTGGGCCGGATGCTCGGGGGTTTGGGGGTTTCTCGGGAAGAGGCTGAAAAGCTTATTGATCCGGCCCAATGAAGTTTTAAGCGGCATAGCGCACGCGAGGGTCTTGAAAGTAGCTGATCACACGCTCAGGATTGTTGTCCAGCATCCGCATATGCGCACTGGCTGCCTC
>Ga0209608_1003135_pt1 | contig 10732 bp, 16 predicted proteins | sample AD_UKC130_MetaG_FD_184428 | JGI IMG/M metagenome (GOLD analysis project Ga0209608, IMG submission 184428) | Active sludge microbial communities of municipal wastewater-treating anaerobic digesters from Canada - AD_UKC130_MetaG (SPAdes) (version 2) | ecosystem: Engineered > Bioreactor > Anaerobic... | reverse complement strand
TGATATTGAGCCATTTCAAATCTCCTCTCTTTAGGTATTGTTCACACCTTTATTCTAACTGAGGAATTTGGTAATGGCTCCCTTTATTTTTCAGAAAACCTTTTTACACAATTATAAGGACTTAACTTATAAACTGACATATAAGGGAAAAGAAATTGCGTTCTACATGTCAATGGTGACGTCCACAGGAGCCGGAACATGTGTTGAAGAAGCCCGCTGCTTAATTGGGGCAACTAAATATATCATGTTTGGTACGTGCGGGACATTGGATAAGGACATAACGGCTGGAAAGCTTATTGTCCCAACAGAAGCCTATCGCGATGAAGGACTGTCTTATCATTATGCGCCTGCCAGTGATTATATCAAGATAAAGAATGCCGGTATTGTGGCCGATGCATTTGCCAAGCTGGGCCTGCCATATGTTATGGGGAAAACCTGGACAACCGACGGTTTCTTTCGTGAAACCAGAGGAAATATGGAAAAGAGGAAGTCAGAAGGCTGTATAGCGGTGGAAATGGAATGTGCAGGTGTGCAGGCCGTTTGTGATTTCAGGGGACTGGAACTATACACTTTCTTATTCAGCGGTGATCTGCTGGATGCACCGGAATGGGACAAAAGGCTTCTGGGAGGCGAAGAAGAATTGGATCACCAACTTAAAAAATTCTTTATTGCCTTAGAACTGGCATTAATGATTTGAGTAAAAGATGGCATATCTTTTTCAATAATAACCTGAGAATTGAAAAATTTGGTTTTTAGTATTACATTTGATATAAGACACTTCCAAGGGGGATTGTACATGAAGAATGTTACTGGTCACTGTGTTTGCGGGGCAGTTGAAATAATGATTAAGGAATACGGTAATTTCGTATATACCTGCCATTGCGATACGTGCCGCCGCATGAACTCCGGTCCTGTACTTTCTGTTGATCCCGGCCCAAAAGAAAATATTGAGTTTGTACGTGGAAAAGAAGCAATAACAATATACCAGGACGAAGAAGTAGAGCGCGGATTCTGCTCTGTTTGCGGTACCTATATGTATTGGCACAATCCGGAGCGTAACCATTACTGCATGAATGCTGAGCTGTTTGATGAAATCATTAAGGAAGCTGCTTTTAACCTGGAACTGTTCTATGATATGAAGCCAGCTTACTACTCTTTTGCAGGGGAACGCAAAAAACTGGACAGAAACTTTAATGAAATCAAGAATGATTAGTTGCAACTATGCGGCTTCTTTCGTGTATACGGCATTGTCCTACAACATGTTATCTGTAAAGAAGGCTTATAGATAAATAAAAAATATAAGGGAGAAATGATTATGAGCTATAGCGCTGACACGAAAGAAAACGCTGCGTGGCTTAAACAATTGATTATTGATTTTGTCAATGAGTCTTCTGAAAACTCCCTGGGCGGGGGCTATAATGAGAAGGCATGGGATGAACCATTAGTTGGATTTTCACGGGGCGATGACCCGTATTATACCTGGCTCAAGCAAGATATTGGTGATTTTCATTTGACTCCATATGAGATCTTCAGCAAAGCCTTCCCAACAGTTGAATCAAATCCATCAGGTTTATCGGTAATATGCTGGATTTTACCCCAAACGGAAGCAACAAAGGCGGATATGCGCGCTGTACAGAAATATCCTTCCGAACGGGCTGCATTATCGCGTGTAAACGGTGAAGCATTCAACCAGAAAGTTATGCAGTATGTCGTCGATGTCCTTAGAGAGCATGGTTATGAAGCTGTCGCACCTTCGATATCTGAATATTGGGGCATCAATATGTCAGAAAAGTATGGGATCGCATCAACATGGTCAGATAAACATGTTGCCTTCATTTCAGGGTTGGGTACGTTCAGCCTGACTGACGCATTGATCACAGAATATGGGTCTGCTATAAGAATAGGATCTGTTGTGTCAAATATTCCAATAGAAGCTACTGCGCGGAAGTATTCAAAATACAATGAGTATTGCCTGCACTTTTCAAAGGGAGGCTGCTTGAAGTGTGCCGAAAGATGCCCGGCAGGTGCAATAAGTGAGAAAGGGCATGATAAAATAAAATGCAGAGAATATCTGAATAGCGTAGCTTCAAAGTACATAGATGAAAACTACAAGGTCGATACAAATTTTTGTGGTCTTTGCCAGTTTGGTGTTCCATGTGAATCGTGTATTCCAGGGTAAATCATGTAGACTGTTAAGCTCCTTATTGTTTTATATGAAGAAGATGGACAATATTTCAAGGGTGGTTTTTATTTTATTAGTCGTCTAAATGGTTAACAAATGTAGATTTTATATTACAAAAACATATTATCCACGTAAGCTACGTTAATAAGCATTTAGAAGAGTTTGATAAGATTGAGTTTTAGATATCGATTTTTGCAATAGATCGGAAGATGTTTTCAGGAGATCTTTCATATGCCATATGCGGTAGAAATGTTCTTCGATAAGGAAAGTGACGAGTACATAAGGGGATTATGGCGCACTTTAAGAGAGAGTGGCATCAGTTCATATATGTATGATTCGGAAAATGTTCCGCATATCCGTTATCGGTTTTTAATTAACTGGATATTGCCAAAGTGGATAAGAGACTGATTTCTTTTACGGAAAAAGTGTCTAAATTCAAACTTGTTCTGGTAAACCTCGGCGCTTTTCCGACAGATGAAGGGTTTTGATCCTGACTCCGGTTGTTAATGAGGAATTATTGGGCGTCCATAAGGCTTTCCATGACCTTTTCGATGATTTAATAGAGAATCAGATGCCGTACTATCTTCCCGTCTTATGGATCCCTTACTGCACTTTGTCGCTGAATATAACAAGAGGGAAAGTACATGAGGCTCTTTACGCCGTGATAAGGACATATAAGCTCATGCCCATAATCGCTGAGGTGAACCGGGTTGGATTGGTTGAGTACCATCTGGTGAACGTAATAAAAGTATGCAAATTGAAAGAAGAATGATATAAAATGGTAGGCAGCAGGATAGTTGCATAATATAACTTAAGATAATCATAAGGAGGCAGCATAAATATGACAAGCGTTTATTTTGTAAGGCACGCGCAGCCTGATATATCATGGGAAGATGACAGGACAAGGCCGTTGACTCCTACCGGGTTACAAGACCGGAAGAGAGTAACCGAACTTCTATCCAAGATACCAATAGATTGTTTTTTCTCCAGCCCATATAAAAGGTCTTACGATACCATTTCTGAATGCGCGGATACATTTGGTCTGGAAATACATACAGTTGAAAGGTTCAGAGAAAGAAAATACGGAAAAAACGGGTACGGCGTAGAACAGTTAGAAAGACGGTGGAAGGATTTTAACTTCTGTGAAGAGGAAGGCGAAACGCTTAACAGTGTCCAGAGCCGTAATATCGAAGCTTTGAACGAAGTATTAGTTGCCCATAAAGACAAGAATATTGTCGTGGGGACTCATGGTACGGCATTGAGCACGATTATTAACTACTACGACCCGAGTTTTGGCTCCGACGGATTTAAGCGCATATGGAACTGGATGCCATACGTTATCCGGATTGATTTTGATGGGATAAAGTACATAGGTAGGCAAGAGCTGCTGATAGTTGATCGGGGATACTGATTGATCAGCGGGTATCGTATAGCCTGCAATCAGATCTCTAAAAATGGGGAGTGGACATGGGAAAAAGGACGTTGGGCAGTGATGATGAGACTCGTCTCCTAAAGGGATGGGGTTTCCAGGTTTGGTGAATTAATCTTTAGTTACAAATTATGTTTGAATTATAAAAATTCAAGGTATATAATTAGTGTCAAAATGTAATAGAAAAGAGGCGGGGTCTATGAAGTGTGTCAATCATCCCGATAAAGATATTGCGGGAGCATGTGTTTACTGTGGTAAACTGTTTTGTTCAGATTGTCTCATTGAAGTGGACGGTAAGATGTATTGCAGGAATGATATTGGCAATGTTGTAAGAGAAGCGAAGGAACAGGCTTCAACTACAGTAGCAGCGCCAGCAATAAATATTAATAACGTAAACACTAACCAAAACACTAATTATAATGGAGGTATGGCGTCTTATCCATATAAAAGTAAACTTGTAGCTGCTCTACTGTGCTTCTTTTTAGGTTTTTTTGGCATTCATCGTTTTTATGTCGGAAAGTATGGGACAGGCCTAATTTGGCTTTTTACATTAGGTTTAGGTGGGATTGGTGTTATCGTTGATTTTATCGTAATATTAATCGGTGGATTCAGAGATAAGGCGAATATGCCGCTTAAGTAATCGATAAGCTATTGCTTCTGCATAAAGAGCCTACAGTATTAATCTGTTAGGCTTTTCTTTGTATTTACAACCGGACTATATCCCTGTAGTTTTAATAGTAGAATAATGAGAATACCTGGAATTCAGAAAAAAGATTCTTCCATAACGAGGGACAGATCAACTAAAGAGGCAAGGGGATGCATATGCATAATATGTTTTGTCGGGTAGGGGTATATGATTTAATGGATTTAAAAATAATAGGTGGTTGCTGCGGTACGGATGGCAGCCATATTGACGAAATAGCCAAAAGAATAAGTAGTTTAAAAGTATCTATGGAGGTTGATCAGTGATACAATAAAAATTGCTATACCAGGAGGATAAAGTATGAAGATTTACCAAGTTGATGCTTTTAAAGAGAAGCCGTTCAAGGGAAACCCTGCAGGTGTGTATATTGGGACTTATTGTAAAGAAGTAGCCGAGTCAGGCTGAAACCGTGTTTACAGTTTTCTTATAGGAATATATAAAGGAGCGATATTATGAGACAGGATTTTTCAAATGTATCAGGGAAAAGGCTTTCTGAATTATTTCCGGTTATTCTGGAGCCACACAATCCGGAATGGCTAAGCTGTTATTATTCTGAAAAAGAATTTCTGGAATCCATTTTCAGTGATAAAATCATGAGAATCAGCCATGTAGGAAGTACATCCGTGCCGGGGCTCGTTGCCAAACCAACAATTGATATCTTGCTGGAAGTCTCTGAGGATATTGATTTATCTGAAATAACGGAAAGAATGAGGGACGAGGGGTATGTTGTAAATACTCCGGAGAAGGATATCATCATGTACTTGAAGGGATATACTCCCAGGGGCTTTGAGGGACAATGCGTACATATTCATGTGCGTCATTACGGTGATTGGGATGAGCTGTACTTTCGGGATTATCTCATCATGCATCCGGAAGCTGTTCAGGAATATGGAAGTCTTAAGCTTATGCTTAAAGAGAAATATACCCATGACAGAGACGGATATACTGATGCCAAAGGAGACTTCATCAAAAAATACACAGAACTTGCCCGAGGGGAATTTCCAAATCGATATACTCCAACTTCAAAATAAATGATTGCCGGCTTTTGGCTCAATCCCTACCCATGGCATGGTTGATGACTTACTGCGGGCTGAGGGATCATATCGATTATACGAGTGAGGTGCTGGTTTTATGGAGAATGAGCTGAAAATCAAAATGTACTCTTTTAACTTGGACTGTAAAGCCCCTAATGAACTGGCCGGGTTTTATGCGGCGCTGCTCAAGTGGGAATCAAGAGTTATTGATGAGGACTGGGCCTGTGTGTATGCTCCGGGAACCCATCAGGGATCGTACCCCTGCATACTGTTTCAGCGTAATCCGGGGTACAAACCGCCTGTGTGGCCGGAAGAATCTGAAGCGCAGCAGCAAATGGCTCATTTAGACTTTGCGGTTAATGATTTGGAAAGAGCGGTTGAACACGCGATCCAATGCGGAGCAGCAGTCGCAGCCGAGCAGTTTTCCGATGACTGGCGAGTCATGTTTGACACTGCCGGGCACCCCTTCTGCTTATGCCAGATGAAATCCGTTATGGAAAGTGAACATTTTGGGTTGCTATAGAGGATATCAGAGAAAATCCGACTATTGTTCTTCTAGAAAATAGCAGTATTATTGGAGTTTTCTCATTTGTGAAAAGTGAGAACGAAACAGAACTTGAATACTTTTATATTGACCCTCGGTATATTGGAAAAGGTTACGGTAAAAAGATGTGGGAAGTGATGCAAAATGATATCTAAGGAAGAGTATTATGAAATAATTAAAACAAACAGGTCGATTCTAAAGGATCCGAACAACCTTAAATGTCCATGTCCAAAAGTGAAGTGCGAGTGGCATGGCAAATGCCAGGAGTGTGTGGCGTTACATAGGTATTATAAGGATCATGTACCTAATTGTTTTCAACAGTTTATCAATGACAAAATCAAGGCAATTGCTCAGATAGGTGAGTTAAATGTGGTTGAAAAAGAAAAAACACCGTCTGAGTATTGGGATTACGTCCGCGAACAAGATAAAAAACAAAAGGCTAAGGATAAATAAGAAGGCAGATAGATTTTCATACATTAATGGGAGCATTCCTGTAAGGAATAAAAATGAACTTTGAAAAAATAGATGCCAAACTGTAGAATTTGATATGTGAGTTGCACGTCAGTAACCACAATCAAAAATACAGGAGGCATCTAATATGAAGCGTACACAAAACGAGAAGATTTTGCAAATCAAATTTGAGACCTTGATCGTCGGAATAGACGTCGGGAAGGAAACACACTATGCCAGGGCTTTTGATTTCAGAGGATTAGAACTAGCAAAGCTATTCCGGTTCAGTAACACCAGACAAGGTTATGAGGCTCTTGAAAACTGGACGCAGGAAATTATGAGGGAGCATGGGAAAACCGAGGCAATCGTAGGTTTTGAGCCTACTGGGCACTACTGGTTCACGCTGGGAGATCACCTGCAAAGACAAGGCCATCGACTCGGGATTGTGAATCCGTTTCATGTAAAGTGTACGAAAGAGTTGGATGATAACAGCCCAACCAAGAATGATCGCAAGGATCCAAAGACCATCGCCATGCTGGTGAAGGATGGGAGATTTCGGGAAGTGTACATACCGGAAGACCTGTTCCAGGAACTCAGGGAAGCAGTTAATGAGAGGGAACGACTGTTGGAGCAGCTGATCATATTAAGTAATCAGGTATTACGCTGGCTGGACATCCGCTTTCCGGAATTCAGTGGAGTATTCAAGGATTGGAGCCGAGATGCGGCCTGGCTGACCTTGAGACATCATTCGACACCAAAAAAAGTGGTAACAGCCGGTGTAGCAGGCTTAATGAGAACCTGGCGGCAGGAAATGAAGAGGCCAAGCTTGAAAAAGGCTGAGAGATTGGTTAAGGCAGCTTCAGAGTCTATCGGTAGGACCGCCGGCTCAGAGGCAGCAGAAGCAGCATTGCAAAATATTTTAACACAATATGAGTTAATCGACCGTCAGAAGCAAGAAACCGAGATGCTTATGCAGGAGCTGTTGTTAAGGGTGCCCAATGCATCAAAACTTTTGGGCATAAAAGGTATCGGGATGGTGACGGCGGCAGTCATCGTCAGCGAGATCGGAGACATCCACCGATTCCATGATCCTCGACAGATACAGAAAATGGCGGGCTTGAGCCTGAGAGAGAACAGCTCCGGGAAGCACAAGGGGAAAACCACCATCAGCAAGCGAGGAAGGAAACGACTCCGTGAAGGTTTGTTCCGAGCGATCATCACTATGTTGGCAACGAATCAGGAATTCCGGGCAATCCACAGGAGGAACCTGACACGGGAAAACAACCCGTTAACCAAGATGGAATCGGTCATAGCCCTGTGCGGGAAGTTAATTCGAGTTATATTTGCAATACTCACCAAAGGCAACGATTATGACGCAAAGAAAATGATGGATGACATGAATCGGTCGATGAAGGCGGCATAGGCCTCCTGAGACAAGCAAGACAGCAGTACCTGAGGGAACTTGCCGGCCGCAGCAGGGGGAATCAGGTACAGCGATTACAGCAATAGTGAGCACTAAATTGTACATTGAAAAGGAAGAGCCGGGGCAGTCAAGTTGAATTTTACCTTTAGGGCATAGACCCAGCTTGGGAGCATGATTGACGTTCCACCTCCAGGATAAGCAGGACGAAGGAATTAGGCACATTCGATGCCGGAAGACATGGGAGGTTTGCTGCTTGGAGTTGATGTGGGATCCCGATGGCCGAGATAGATAAAACACATGCGGTTTTATTTCCTCTGCCTGAAACCACAAAACTACCAGCTAAATTGCAGTATCCGGAGTACAGGCTCAACCATATTAATATGAAAATCAATGAAAAATGAAGATAATTAAAGTATGTGAGAGTTTATTAAGGGAGGCTATTATGGACCAGAACATTATCGCGGTCATATGGGATTTTGATAAGACCCTTGTAAATGGCTATATGCAAAGGCCCATATTTGAAGAATACGGGGTTGATGAAAATGCATTTTGGCAGGAAGTAGGCAGCCTGCAAGCTGAGTATCAGAAGCAGGGAATCCGGGTCAACAGGGATACCATATACCTGAATCATTTTATCACCTGCGTTAATCAGGGCATATTTCCTGGGCTGAACAATGCAAAACTGCGGGAATTTGGGCGTTATTTAATCTTTTACCCTGGAGTTCCTAAGATTTTTGAAGAGCTAAAAGAAGTGGTTTCAAATAATGAAAAATATAGCCCCTTTAACATTGAGGTGGAGCATTATGTTGTCAGCACCGGCCTGGCGGAAATTATCAGGGGTTCCATCGTAAATGATTATGTAAAGGGAATATGGGGCTGTGAATTCATAGAAAAGCCTATTAAATCAGCGCTCATAATCAGGGAGTATGAAAAAAAAGCTGAATCCTGCGAAAGCGTCATTTCCCAGATTGCTTATGCGATTGATAACACCTCAAAAACACGCGCGTTATTTGAAATAAATAAAGGCTCAAACCTGTTTGAAGAAATTGATGTAAACTCAAGAATCGCACCCGAAAACAGGAGGGTACCATTTGAAAACATGATCTACATAGCCGATGGGCCAAGTGATGTACCTGCCTTTTCGGTTGTCAAATCCAAAGGTGGAAAGACCTTTGGGGTATATCCCAAAGGAAACCGGGAGGCATTTAAACAGGTAAACCAGCTTATTGCCGACGGAAGAATCGATATGCTCGGGGAAGCGGATTATTCCAAAGATACAACAACATATTTATGGCTTAGGGACCAGGTGGTAAGCATAGCTGACCGAATCTATGAGAAGAAAAGGGAGCAGATCTCAAAAAGCGCTTCCAAAGCACCAAGACATATTTGAAAACGGCGTAAACCAGATATGTATGCCTGGCATTATGGAATTGTCAAAGATTTAGTTGATAGCCTTGACAGTCTAAAATAATATGAAGATTAATCCGAAAGGCGGTATGGATGACGTTGGATGAGATTTTAATTAAATACCGGATGACCAAAGACGATCTGAAGATGTTCCAGTCGTTTTATCTGAACAGGATACGCCGTTATAACATCTTCATAATACTCTACAGTGTATTACTGCTGTTTTCTTTACTCTTTTGGATCATGACAGAAGGCATTCTGCTGTTCAAAGTTATGTTTTTTCTGTGTTTGTTTTTTCTCCTATACTTTTCTGCCTGGTACATAATACCCATATTGCGTTTTAAGGAAGAAAAGGTAAAAGAAATAACATACCGATTTTCTGACGAAGGAGTACAGATAGAAGGCGGCGATACCCTCGTAAAACTTGGCTGGCATCACTATAAGGCCGTTATCATCACACCATGCATGTATATATTCAGACTTGGACCAAGATCATACTGGGGTTTGCCCGTTGATGCCATTCCTGACAAGTTGGCATTTGATAGACTTATATATTCACAGAAAGAGAAGGCCGGGCTGAAGATAAAGGTTTTATAACGATAAAAGCTGAAACGAATGGGAAAGGAGAATGATCATTGAAGCGTAAAAAACCGCTGCTATAGCCTTCATACTCTTTTTCGCCGTAGCGTTCTGCTCGCTCATTGATAAGGTCTTCTGGTCAGGCAGTCTTGACTATATCTATCTGATGTGGTCAAAGCAAAGAACCATAGGAGCACCATGAACAGTGGTGTTGTGGCAAATAAAAAGTAAAGGTTGTGAGGTCGATAATGAATTTGGATCAATTGCGGCTGGATTGCGCTCTAAAACAAAAAAAGGGTTTACACTTTATTATTGCTTCTGTTTTTATTTGGACTGCCATAACTGCGGTTAACTTTACTTCATTACCCGTACTTACAAAAAAACTTATGACTTTCTGTTTTACAGCACCACTTATGCCGCTGGCTTATCTGATTTCAAAGATCATTAAGGTTGATTTTTCAAATAAAGGAAACCCATTGACCCGGCTGGGAATACTGTTTTCATTGAACCAGTTAATTTACATACTTATTGTAATGTGGGTTTATCCAACTGTACCTGACAAAATGGTTATGATTCTTGCTATGGTTTTTGGAGCCCATTTACTACCATTTAGTTGGCTCTATAAATCAAAGAGCTATATAGTGTTGTCAATTATCATTCCTGTCGTTGCGTTGATTATTGGAATAAACTACAGCGCAGCGATTGTTGCTTTAGTTATGATATTGATTGAAATCATGTTCAGTATCCTGCTGCATTTTGAGGTGAAAAAACTCTCCGGAAAATAAAAGGGCATCCCAAAAGTTGATTTTTTAGTAGATATCAACATTGCCTGGCTGGAAACTGAAGAAAAAAGAAGGAGCATTCCTGTAAAGAAAATAAATGAACTTTGAAAAACAAGACACCTCGCAATAAGATAGAGATGTGCTGATTCAGACAAGAAAGGCACAAAACTAAAATATTGGAGGCGTCATATATGAAGCG
>Ga0209608_1003121_pt1 | contig 10775 bp, 3 predicted proteins | sample AD_UKC130_MetaG_FD_184428 | JGI IMG/M metagenome (GOLD analysis project Ga0209608, IMG submission 184428) | Active sludge microbial communities of municipal wastewater-treating anaerobic digesters from Canada - AD_UKC130_MetaG (SPAdes) (version 2) | ecosystem: Engineered > Bioreactor > Anaerobic... | reverse complement strand
TAATGACATCGCAAGAAGTTATAGACGTTGTTAATAGATTAAAACCTAATGCTTATAGTGATGAGGATTTGCTTTCCTGGATATCTGATGTTGATTGTTACATCAGGTCCAATATTGTTAAATATTATGGCACTGATGTAATAACAACTGAGCCTGGAATAACAACATATTCGCTACCGCCAGGCGTTAGATTTGAAGATATAGAATACGTATTTTTTAATGGCAGAAGAGTAGATAAATATAATTTCCCGCTTGTCGGTATAAATGGAAATGGTAATTTTATAAATATAAATCCTAATCAGAAAATTACAGTTACTATACATTATCTTATTAGGCTTCCAAGGTATAGATATGTAGAGTATATTTCAAAACCTGGCGAAATTACTTTCGGTATAAATTATATTCAAACAAGTGGAGCTGAATTCAAGAATTTACTTACAGAAGATTTGATTGAAATTTCCGGATGTACAGTGAATACAAGTAATAATAAGCAAGCAGTAATAAAAGGCGGGACAACTACTCAGATAGAGTTCGATGATAACACATTTACTGCCGGTGCTGAGCCTGGTGTAATAACAATTAAAAGAATTCTTAATGATAATCTTATTGTTCCTGAACCATACGATAAAATGTATAAAGAATATTTGTTCGCAATGATAGATTTCCATAACAGGGAGTATGAGAGCTATAACAATAATGTGATTATGTATAATAATACTTTAGAAGATTTTGCAAAATGGTATAAGCAAAGAAGCCCAATTGACAGATATTCTAAAATTTATAATATTTGGTGATGTAATATATGAAACTTCCTTATGCTGTTTATAAAGAACCAAAAACAAAAAGATATATCATTGGTTTTATGGGGTTAAATAGAACTCCTACAGTTAATGAGGGAGAACTAACTTCCATGAAAAATATATCTGCGAAGTATCTTCCTTGTTTAACTCCAAGACCTCCTCGTGAAGTTGTTGCTACTCTTGTCGCTGGTCATGCTTTATTTGCTTCACATGATAAGCTGTGTTGGGTAGACGGTAATAACTTTGTTTATGATGGTGTTATAAAAGGTACAGTTAATCCAGGGCCAAAATCAATGTGTATATTTAATGACAAAATAATTATCATGCCGGATAAAAAATATTATGACTTTGCAAACGATACATTTGGGGATATTGGCTCAGGTACTTATCCTGACCCTGGCTCTTGCCCTGATATTGACTATATATGCGAATATAATAATAGGCTATGGGGAGTTAAGGGCAATAATATATATGCCTCAAAATTAGGAGATTATTCAGATTGGACAACGTATTTAGGAGTAGAAACTGATGCTTATGCTACTGATGTGGCTACAGAAGGAAGTTTTACAGGCATATATCCTTATGCAAATCATGTTGTTATGACTAAACCTGATTGTTTGCACGAATTATACGGATATAAACCTTCTAATTTCCAAGTACAAAAAACAACTAACAAGGGTTGTTTATTTGGCAAATCAATAGTAGAAATAAACGGAGTATTATATTTTGTTGGAAGAGATGCTGTATATGGCTTTACAGGCTCTATACCAAAACCTGTTTCACTAAACTTAAATGAAAAATATGTCAATGCTGTTGCTGGTAGACTTGATAATTATTATTATCTCAGTCTTTTCAATGGCGACACTTATAACTTATATGTTTATGATACCCTAACAGGTTTGTGGGTAAGAGAAGATGATTTGCAGGTCAAAGATTTTGTTTATTTGAATGGGAGTTTGTATGCGTTAGCTGCAGATAACAAGATATATAAGTTTAATTCAGGTACCGAAGAGATTGATTGGGAAGTAGAAACTGAGATATTTACCGAAAAGATTTCCGAGAAAAAAGGACATAGCCAGATAACATTAAGAGTAGACCTTGAGCAAAGTTCAGTTTTGAATATATATTACAAAATTAATAATGAAGGTTATCAGCTAGTTAAAACTTTCAATAAACCAGGATTACAAGTTGTTCATGCTTATATGATACCGGTTAGAGCAGAACACTTTCAGATAAAACTTACAGGCACAGGTAAATTTAAACTATATGAAATAGAACGCAAGTTCTTTTATGGGAGTGATGCATAAATGCCATATTTTGATTTGCCTGCTGTTGAAGAAGGTAGGAATTTAGAAGAAACAGTAAGAAACTTGTTTGATACTTTGTTTAAGTTTAGAAAAGAACTGCAGTTTATTCTTGCCAATATTGATAGTTCTAATATTGGTAGTATAGACGGAGCAAGAGGTGTACTTGCAGACCCTCAAAAGCCGAGGGTGGAAGATGTCCAAGACATAGTTGCATCTACACTAAAAAACGGAGCAGGCATTAATATTGAATATAATGATGCTGCAGGGTCTATAACTATTAAAGTTGATATAAATTCTGTAAATGCTCCTTCAATATTCAATGTGAAAGATGGAGATATTGGAAATCTTTCAATTAGTAATCCACCTACGCAATCAGAACTCCAGGCTTTGCGAGATAAATGCGAAATGCTTGCTGATGACTGCAGAGCGCTAAGACAGACTGTTGCTGACCTCATAAGCAAGCTCAAGTCATGATTGCTGCTATAATTAAAGTGGAAGGAAGTGATGAATATGGCATATATACAAATGTGGGACCCTCAAAGAAGAAGATTTGTAACTGTATCAAATGAATATGTTGAAGAATATAAAAAACAGGGATTAACAACTAAGCTGCCAACAAAAGAAGAATTAGACTGGATGCAAAAAAATCCAATAGCTTATTCAGATACAATTTCTCAGCCTAAAAGTAATACTGCTCAATATCCTTCTATGCCGCAATATGAAAGTCCGTACCAAAAACAAATAGATGCATTGCTGAATGAAGTAATTAACTATAAACCTTTTACGTACGATGTTGAAAAAGACCCGATGTACCAAGCATACAAAGAAAGATATCAGCAGGCAGGAGCTGAGGCATTTCAAAACACAATAGGAGACTTGGCAGGACTTACCGGCGGTAGAATGAACACATGGGCAATATCTGCAGCTTCCCAGGCAAGACAATCATGGGATGAAAGGTTAATGGATGTTGTTCCTGAGCTTTATAATCTTGCATATAGCATGTACATGCAAGAATTAAACAATAAATACAATCAGCTTTCTGCTTTAAGTGGACTTGAAGCAAGAGATTATCAACGTTATAGGGATTTAATTGATGATATAAGGTACCAGCAGGAATTTGAGTATAAACAATTACAAGATAAACTTGCTCAGGAAAGATATGAAAAAGAATGGGAATATGGAGTTGAAAGAGACAAAATTGCAGATGAAAGGTACTTACAAGAATGGCTACATCAATTAGATAGAGAAAAGGTTGCTGATGATAGATATTTGCGTGAGTGGTTATATCAGTTAGAAAGAGACAAGAAGGCTGATGAAAGATACGAAAGAGAATGGGAATACATGGTTTCACAGGATGAGTACGCACGTATGAACCAGGAAGAAAAAGAAGCATATGAAAGATATTGGAGAGAAAAATTGTTCGATTATCAAGTTTCAAAGGACGAGTACGAGCGTATGGACAGAGAAGAGAAGAAAGCATATGACAGATATTGGCAGGAAAAACTATTTGAATATGGAGTACAACAAGATGAATTGAATAGGGCTGAAAGAGCAGAAGAAAGAGCATATCAACGTTGGCTTGACTCTCTCAAATTTAAAGAAGGACAGACTCCTACAGCTGGTCAATTGGCAAATTATAATTCAATACTGAATGGACTTTTGAATAGATTTGAGAATCCTACAGATGCCTTGAGATATGTCAATCAAATAGGCAAACAAACGTATGTTGACTTGATAGGTGAGGACCTTTATAACCAGCTATTGCAGGACTTGCTGGGAGGATATCAAGAAGATACTATTCCTGCTTTGTATTCTGAAATGATGAGGTCGCCTGATCCGAAGCAATGGCTGATTGATAACGCAATATATTTGACTTCCAATGAACTCAAAGAGTTAATTAAATACTTACCTAACCAAACAGATGAAGAATTTAAAAAATATTTAGAAGGTATATTAAATAGTAGAGGAAAGAGGTAAACTATGGCTAGATTTGGAAGAACTGGTGCTGAAATAATCGAAGAAAGAAAAAGAAAATTGCTTGAACAACAAAGATTAAGAAATTACGGTACCATTCGTACCGGAGAAGATATATTGAGGTCAAGAGGGAAACCATCTTCTATTGATGAAACATTTTTTGATGTATTTGAAGATTATCCTACTGAAGAAAAACCATCATCGATTAAAACATTCTTCTCAGGCTTATGGGACAGAGTAAAGTCTTGGTTTTCGCCTGACCCTGATGTTGTAAGGAAGTCTGTATTTGGTGTTACCTATGAGGATGAACTTGAAGAGGCTGCCAAGGAATATGTAAGAAGAACAACTGAGACTCCTGCAGGACAGTTTGGAACATCTTTTTTAAGGAGTGCTTCAATGGGTGTATTCCCAAGAGTTGTGGAAGCTATAACTCCGGAAAAAACAAGAGAAGAATTAAAGAAACTAGGTTATGAAAGTGTACAGGACATTTATAATGCTGCACAACAAAAAGGCGGACTTATTTCTGCAGCAGGCAGTATTACAGGAAGCCTTGTACCTCTTTCAAAAATATCTCAAGCATCAAAAGCGATATTAAATGCAACTGGATTAGCTGGTAAATCTCCGTTCTTGGCAAAATCATTGGAAAGTGTATTAACAGGAGCATTATATGGAGCCGGAGTTGCTGCAGGTGAAGGGGAAAAACCTGTTGATATAGCAAAAAGCGCAGGGAGAAGTGCTTTATTTGTCGCCTCCGGTGGCTTAGCAAGTGACATAGTAGGTGGAGCAGGTAGAGCATTATTGAAACATTCAGCGTTGAAAAACAGCTTGCCTGCAGATATTGTTTTAAACATAATACAAGGCGCAGTATTTGGTGCAGCTGGCACAGCAGCAACAATGCCAACATATTCCAAAGATGAAAGACCTGAAACAAGAGAAGTCTTAACAAGCGCTGTTACTATGGCATTGTTTTCTGCTATTCCGGCAACTATAAATTCAATACAAACTTCCAAAGCAAATAAGAAATTCCTTTATAATGCAATGCAGCAGTTCGAACAAGAAGCCTACGGATTATACAATGCTGCAAGAGCAAATAGGGTAACAAATCCTGAAGAGGCTCTAAAATATTATAGGGAATTATTGAACTACTTGAATAATAATAAAATGGCACTACAACAGAATAGATATCTTGGCCAGGGTAAAGTAGTTAAAGCTGCAACTGAGTTAATAGACAAACTTAGTGAATTTATAACGGCAGAAATGGATATGGTTGCAAAAGGGGCAGCAAGCACATTACATAGATTTATTGGGCCTTCTCAAGCTTCGGCACAAACAACTGCTGCAAGTCCTACTGTAATTCCTCCAATAGTTCCAGTTACTACTCCGCAGACAGAGCCTAAAGCTGAGCCAGTAAGACCAATACCAGTTGGACAATTGGGTCCAGGTAGAGTCGCTAAGAGCAAACCACAGGAAAAACCAAAAGAGACACAACCAACAAAAATTACAGTAAAACAAGCTATTGAACAGTATACAAAAGATATGGACGAAAAAGAAAAAAATGCATTAAACAAGTATGCTATTAATCTTTCTAATGATATTATAAAAAACCATGAGAAAAGCGGAAGAATTTTAACGCCTGACCAAGTAAGTGAAATAATATCAGGTAGTATTAAAATTGGTAGAGACTTAATAGAAAATATAAAGAATAAAAACTTTGATGTTCTTGTAGACCGTTTGCATTTAGGTAACAAACATTCACTTAGATTATTCACAGATATAACAGGTTTATCAACAAAAACTCAAAAAGAAATAGATAAAAGCATAAGAAGTTTAGATGCTGATGCATATGATAAATGGCTTGAAGGCAAAAAACTTGAAGTACAAAAGCGAAAAGAACAGCAAGAACAAGAAGCAATGGAAAATGAACTTCAGAAAATGATACAGTTTAGAGGAGAAACTATAACCAAGAAAGAGTTTATAGACAAAATAATAAGTGAAGGATACACTGAAGTAACTTATTACAAAAAAGGAGCAATACCTACTTTACGTCTTGGAAAAGGTATATTAGGTTTTGATTTCCAAAATAAATATGAGAAAAAATATATTGAAAAGGCAATTTCTGAACTCCCTAAAAAAACAAAAGAGCCTGAACCTATAGCTGAAACTAAACATGTAACTGAACCTGTAATTACTGAGACAAAACCTATTACTGAGCCTAAACCTATAGAAACAAAAACTATCGAAAAAAATGTTTCACAAATAGTTGCAGATAGAATTAAATCCTATTTAAGAGAAGGCAAGAGCTTTACTGCAGACAAACTTTTTGAAATTGCAAATGAAGTATATGGTGGTACACAAGCAGAAGGCAAGTATACTGTCAAAGATGCTTACGATGCCATGGAGCTTGCAGTAAACCAGTATATACTAGAAACTCCTGATTACAGAACGAATGTTTCGCTTCAGGGTGCAACGGAAACAATTAAGAAGCTCCAGGAAATACTTAGCAAACTTCCTACTCAAACAAAGCGTACAGAAGAGATGGAAAGATTTCAGCAGTATTCTACTCCGCCATCTATAGCTTATATTGCAAATTGGGTAGCAAATATTACGAATAATGATGTTGTACTTGAACCTTCTGCCGGCATAGGAGGACTTGCTGTATTTGCTAAAAAAGAAGGAGCAAAAGTAATAGTCAATGAGCTTTCTCAAAGAAGGTTAGAAGTCCTAAAGCAAATGGGATTTGACAAAGAGTTTAATTTCGATGCTGAACAGATAGATAATCTGTTGCCTGATGACATTAAACCTACTGTAGTAGTAATGAATCCTCCATTCAGCAGCGCAGCTCTTAGAATGGGAGACAAAACTACTACAGCTAACGCAAAAAGGCATATTCAACAAGCATTAAACAGGCTTGAAGATGGTGGAAGATTAGTTGCAATTGTCGGTCAAGGAATGGCTGACTATTCTTTTTGGTTTAGAGAATGGTGGAAAGAAATAAAAAGTAAATATAATGTGAGAGCTAATATTGGTATTGACGGTGAAAACTATAGAAAATATGGAACCAGTTTTGATATTCAGCTTGTAGTTATTGACAAAACCGGACCTACAACTGGAACTACATTGACCGGAAAAGTAAAAGATCTAACTGAATTACCAAAATTATTGGAGGGAATAAAAAATGATAGAACAACCACAAGTATTAGACAAGTTGAACAAGACCAAGTTGTCCCAGGAAGTGAGAAAGCTCCTGGACAATCCAGACCCAACGAACTTGTATCTCCACCAGGCAGCAGAGAAGGCACTTCAAATGTTCTCCCCAAAGAATCCGAAGGAAGCAGCATTAGCGAACCAAGACCAGAGGCTGTCGATACTGATATATACCCTGGACAATCTGTATCTGTTAAGCCTAAAGAGAGCATACGAACTGATGACACAGCCACTAGGAGAAGAACTGATGTTACAGGACCTGATAAAAGAGAAGTCGAAGGAGGACAAACTGTACGTACTGATACAGGATATAGAGACAAATCTGTTCGAGAGCATGAGCCTGTCAGAAGTGTACAGGATACCGGAACCGGAGTTGTAATAGAAAAACCTGCAGAAGATGTCAAAGTTGAAATTAACGAAGATGATGTTTATACTGCATATAGACCTAAAAAACTGAATGTTAAAGGAGCGCATCCGCATGTTACGGAGCTTGTAGAGAGTGCTGCAATGGCAGCAGTTGACCCGCCTGACGTTACTTATACACCTAACTTGCCGGAAGAACTCATAACAAGCGGCAAATTATCTATTGCTCAGCTAGAGAACATAGTTTACGCAGGTCAAGCGCATTCTCAAGTATTGAAAAATGGCTTTAGGAAAGGATATTTTATAGGTGATGGTACCGGTGTAGGGAAAGGTAGACAAATAGCTGGAATAATCCTGGATAATTTTAGACAAGGAAGGAAGAAAGCAGTTTGGATTAGTAATGACCCAAAACTTTACTATGATGCAATTAGAGATTGGACTGATTTAGGTCAAAATAAGAATGATATTATTAACCTTTCAAAAATAAAATCATATAAGCCTATCGATATAGAAAGCGGCATTATTTATACTTCATATGCTACTTTACGGTCAAGTTCTGCAAAAAATCCTGATGTTACAAGAGTAAAACAAATCGTTGATTGGCTAGGCAAAGATTTTGATGGTGTTATAGTTTTTGATGAGGCTCATAACATGAGTAATGCAATTGATTATGGGAAAGGCCTCAAGAAAAACAAAGCGGTAAAACAAGCTCTTGCGGGAATGGACTTGCAAAATGCTTTGCCTAATGCTCGTATTGTTTATGCTTCGGCTACAGGTGCAACAAACGTTCATAATCTTGCTTATCTAACAAGGCTTGGATTATGGGGAGAAGGAACAGCTTTTACGGATGTTAACGATTTTATATCAAAAATTGCATCAGGTGGACTTGCCGCAATGGAAGTTGTTGCTCGTGACATGAAGTCCATGGGTGTATATATGGCAAGAAACTTATCTTTTAAAGGTGTCGAGTACGAAACTCTTGAGCATGAATTAACTCCTATCCAGACAGAAATATATAACACTATGTCAAGAGCATGGCAAAAAGTTTTACAAAACATGCATGAAGCATTAGATATAACAGGTGCAAATAAAGACAGTAGAGCTGTTGGCAAAGCAAAAGCTCAGTTCTATGGAGCTATGCAAAGATTTTATAATCAAATAATGACCTCGATGTCAATGCCATCAGTAATAGAAGATATAAAGAAAGAACTTGCAAATGGAAATGCTGTAGTTATCCAATTAGTAAATACAAATCAAGCTGCTACTGATAGACAAATTGCAAATGCTAATGAAAAAGAGTTGGACCTTGACAGCATTGACCTTACACCTTCTGATACTTTAATTGAATACCTAAAAAAGAGCTTCCCAGTTTATGAATATGAAGAGTATGTTGATGAAAATGGGAATAAAAGAACAAGAATTGTCGAATATAACGGCAAGCCTGTTATTAGCAAAGAAGCTGTTAGGATGAGAGATGCATTAATAGAAGAAATAAAGGAAATGAAGGTTCCTGACGGTCCTTTAGAGATGTTGTTTGACGCTTTCGGAGTCGACAATGTTGCAGAAGTAACGGGAAGAACATCAAGAATAGTACCTAAAAAAGATGAAAAGACAGGCGAAATAAAAAGGGTATTAGAAAAACGTTCTGCTTCTCATGCAATTGCTGATACTAAAGCTTTCCAAGATGGGAAAAAATTAATACTTGTGTTTTCAGATGCTGGCGGAACCGGAAAGAGCTATCATGCTGATAGAAAGGCCCAAAACCAAAGAAAAAGAATACATTACCTGCTCCAGCCTGGGTGGAGCGCTTACAAAGCTACACAAGGATTGGGTAGAACTCATAGAAGCGGACAAGTTACTCCACCTTTATTTAAACTTGTTACAACCAACATTATGGGACAAAAAAGGTTTATGTCTACGATTGCAAGAAGATTGGACCAGATGGGAGCTTTAACAAAAGGTCAACGGCAAGCCGGAAGCGGTGTGTTCAGCGAAAGGGACAACTTGGAAAATCCTATTGCAATTGAAGCGTTAGTCCAATTCTATAAAGATGTAATAAAAGATAGAACTCCAGAAATAGGAATAGATGCTAAAACCTTGTTTACTAAAATGGGATTAATAGATAAATTCATTACAGATAAATATGATAACCTAGTCGAAAACTATGCAATAATGCAAGATATGAACATGTTTTTAAATCGTATTCTTGCATTGGAAGTTGAAGAACAAAATAATGTTTTCAATGCGTTTTATAGTAGATTTAATGACTTGTTCGATAAAAAACTAGCAGCTGGTGAAGTTGATGTTGGTCTTGAAAACTACAAAGCTGAAAAAATAGAACTTGTTGATGAAAAATCTATTTGGAAAGATAAAAATACAAGTGCTGAAACTAAATATTTGCAGCTTAAAGCGCTTCAGAGAAATAAAATTCTTAATTTCAAGTTTGTTAGAAATTTCAGACCTAATTTTATTGGATTAGTAAGAATAAATAATACTGGAGAAGTTAGAGCAATTTATAGAACAGGAAATAAGACTTTAAGCAGCGGTGAAATAGTGCCTGAATATATTCTGCTCAGTCCTGATTATACCACATCAAGATATGTTCAACAGACAGTTGAAAGCCGAACAACTCCAATTCCTGAGTCAGAATGGGAAAAGGCATGGAACGAACAAATATCAAAAACTCCTGAATTCAGGGAAGAGACTATACACATGTTATCAGGAACCTTACTGCCGGTATGGAACAAGCTACCTTTGGGTTATACAAAGGTTATGAGAGTATTCACTGCTGATGGAAAAGAATATCTTGGGAGAATAATCAAAGAAAATGATATAGACATTACATTAGGCAATTTCGGTACTCGTAGGCAAAAAGAAAGCTATACTCCTGAACAAATATATAACAAGATATATAACGATGGATTAACTGCAATACTTGAGAACGACAAGGTTAAGCTTGTAAGGCGTAAAGTAAGCGGTGAATACCGCATAGAGATAATCGGAAACAATGTTTGGTTTTATGCAAGAAATATTCCTGGAATAATTACCGAAACAATAAATTACAAAAAGAGATATTTCATACCTGTTGGAGAAAAAGCTGTCCCAATAATAAAAAGAATAATAGATA
>Ga0209608_1003119_pt1 | contig 10776 bp, 10 predicted proteins | sample AD_UKC130_MetaG_FD_184428 | JGI IMG/M metagenome (GOLD analysis project Ga0209608, IMG submission 184428) | Active sludge microbial communities of municipal wastewater-treating anaerobic digesters from Canada - AD_UKC130_MetaG (SPAdes) (version 2) | ecosystem: Engineered > Bioreactor > Anaerobic... | reverse complement strand
AAGGTGGGAAAATTTTCTCTTCCCATTCACTTCGACCGGTGCAACTCAGTGAGAGCCCTTGTCTGCAGCGAAGCGTGAAGTATAGCGCGGGTTTACCCCTAAAAATCTCAAACCGCAGCTTTTTTGCGCAGAGCGTCACAGTGCGCCCTGCGGGGGCACTGCGACCACCGCCGATAATTTCGGCCATGGCATTGATTACTTTGATGGAAGCCCAACTGGCGTTCGGGCATGTAGCCCTGCTGGATCACGCAAGCTTTGCGCTGGAGCCCGCTGAACGTGTGGGCCTCATAGGGCGCAACGGAGCGGGCAAGTCGTCGCTGCTGAAGATCCTGGGCGGACTGGCAAAGGCGGACGACGGCAGCCTGAGTGTGCAGCAGGGTTTGCGCATCACCTATGTGGCGCAGGAGCCCGAGCTTGACCCCGAGGCCACGGTGTTCGCGGCGGCGGCACAAGGCATTGCGCAGGCCATTGCGCTGCGCGAGCAATACTTGTCCGGAGCCCCAGGATTGGATCTGGATGCGCTGCAATCGCAGATAGAAGCCTATGACGCCTGGAACTGGGAGCAGCGCGTGGAGGAAACCCTGCAGCGCCTGCACCTTGACCCACAGGCGCTGATAGGCACGCTGTCGGGCGGCACCAAGAAGCGCGTGGCCCTAGCGCAGGCCCTGGTGGCACGGCCCGACGTGCTGTTGCTGGACGAACCCACCAACCACCTGGATCTGGACTCCATCGAGTGGCTGGAAGAACTACTCCTGGCCTTTAAGGGCAGCGTGGTCACCATCACCCACGATCGCGCCTTTCTGGATCGGATCGCCACACGCATCGTGGAGCTCGATCGCGGACAGCTGCGTTCCTACCCGGGCAACTTCGCTCAATACCAGGCACAGAAAGAAGAGCAGCTGGCGCAGGAGGCCGTGATCAACGCGCGTGCTGACAAGCTGCTGGCACAGGAGGAGGTCTGGATACGCAAGGGCGTGGAGGCGCGGCGCACGCGCAGCCAAAGCCGCATCGGCCGCCTGGAGGCGCTGCGTGCCAACCGTGCGGCGCGGCGCGAGGCGCTGGGCAGCGTGAGGATGGACATCGCCTCGGGCGGCCAGGGCGGCTACCAGGGCAAGATCGTGGCCGAGCTCACGCGTGTGAGCAAGGCCTTTGGCGACAGGGCGATAGTGCGCGATTTCAGCGCCACCATTTTGCGTGGCGACAAGGTGGGGTTGATTGGCCCGAACGGCGCCGGCAAGACCACGCTGCTCAAGCTCATCCTGGGCGAGCTCACACCCGATAGCGGCGACGTGCGCCGCGGCAATAACCTGCAGGTGGCGTACTTCGACCAGATGCGCAACGCCATCGACCTGGACGCCACGCTGGAAGACTTCATCAGCCCGGGCAGCGAGTGGATTGAGATTGGCAACCAGCGCAAACATGTGAAGAGCTACCTGGGCGACTTTTTGTTCTCGCCGGCACGCGCGCATTCGCCCGTGCGCACGTTGTCGGGCGGCGAGCGCAACCGGCTGCTGCTGGCGCGACTGTTCGCGCGGCCGGCGAATGTGCTGGTACTGGACGAGCCGACCAACGACCTGGACATAGACACGCTGGAGTTGCTGGAGGAGCTGCTCCAGAGCTACGACGGTACGGTGTTCCTGGTGAGCCACGACCGCAGCTTTCTGGACAACGTCGTCACCAGCACCATTGCGGCCGAGGGCGATGGCCTGTGGCGCGAGTACGAAGGCGGCGTGCAGGACTGGCTAACCCAGTCGCGCCGCGGCCGCGAGCTGGCTGGCAGTGCTGCGCCAGCCGCCAAGAATACCAGTCAAAACGAAGCAAAACGCATAACAGACAAGCGCGAACAGCTACAAAAAAAGAAGCTTAGCTACAAGGAACAACGCGAACTGGAGCAGTTGCCGGCCCAGATTGACGCACTGGAGGCCGAGCAAACCGCCATACGCGACGAGCTCGCCGACGGCAGCCTGTATGCCAGAGACGGCACACGCGCCGCCGCTTTGCATGCACGCGATGGCGAGATCGAGGAGCTGCTGATGCAGGCGCTGGAGCGCTGGTCCGAGCTCTCGGCCTGATGGTCGTCAGATGCGATGGTGCAGCCGGTCGGTGGCGCCACGCAGGCGTGCAATCAGCGCCGGCGCAATCTGCGTGAGCGGCAGCACCTCGTCGGCCGCGCCATGGGCGATGGCCTCGCGCGGCATGCCAAAGACGATGCAGCTGGCCTCGTCCTGCACGTAGTTGTAGCTGCCAGCATCCTTCATCTCGCGCATGGCAGCGGCGCCGTCGGCGCCCATGCCAGTGAGCATGATGGCATAGGCATTGCGACCCAGCACGGTGGCGGCCGACTTGAACAGCACCTCCACCGAGGGCTTGTGCCGGTTCACGGGCGGACCATCATCGACCACGGCCACATAGTTGGCGCCACTGCGCGCGATATGAAACTGCTTGCCGCCCGGTGCGATATAGGCATGGCCGGGCAGGATGCGCTCGCCGTTCACCGCCTCCTTCACCGTAATCTGACACAGGCTGTTGAGCCGCGCGGCAAAGCTGGTGGTAAAGCCCGGCGGCATATGCTGGGTGATGACGATGGCCGGCGAGTCGGCCGGCAGATGCACCAGTACCTCGCGTATGGCCTCGGTACCGCCGGTGGAGGCACCTATGCAGATCACCTTCTCGGTGGACACGCGACCCAGCAGGGTCGCGGCGCTGGCGGGCGCGGGCGCTGCCTGCGCCGTTCCATCAGGGTGGGCAGCCGTGGTGGCGGCGCGCACCGGCATGCGGCGCACATGGGCGGCCGCCGCCACGCGGATCTTCTCCACGATCTGCGTGGCCAGGTCGTTCAGGCCGCTGCTCAGGCCCACGCGCGGCTTGGCGACAAAGTCCACGGCGCCTAGCTCCAGTGCCTTCATGGTCACCTCGGCGCCGCGCTCGGTCAGCGTTGAGATCATCACCACCGGCATGGGCCGCAGGCGCATCAGGCGGCCCAGGAAGTCGATGCCGTCCATGCGTGGCATCTCCACGTCCAGCGTGATCACGTCGGGATTCTGCTCGCGGATCATCTCGCGCGCGATCAACGGGTCGTTGGCCGTGCCTATGCACTCCATGTCCCCTTGGCGGTTGATGATCTCGGCGAGCAGGCTGCGCACCAGAGCCGAATCGTCCACCACGATGACGCGAATTTTGGGCTTCATATCGCTGGCTTTCTCATCTCAAAACAGATCCACGGAGCCGCCGCTGGTGGCTCGCGCCACGCTGGCGGCGTTGCCGCGTGCCTCCTGCGCCGTCGCCTCTGGATGGGCATGGGCCAGGCGCTTGACCATGGCCTTGCCCGTCACCGGAAAGAACACCACCTTGCGCGGATAGATGTCGAGCACGTCCTCGGACACCACGGGTATGCGCTCGGTGGCCAGATAGTCCTGCACGAAGCGCGTGTTGCGCTCGCCCACGTTCATGGTGGTGAAGTTGGCCATCACCTGGCCGCCACCAAAAATTTTGGCCTGCAAGGTCTCGCGGCGCGCGCCCAGCTTCATCATCTCGTTGATCAAGAGCTCCATGGCATAGGAGCCATAGCGCCCCGAAGAATCACTGTTATCACCATCGGGCAACATGAAATGGTTCATGCCCCCGACGCGCATGCGGCTGTCCCACAGGCAGGCGGCAATGCACGAACCCAGCACCGTCATGATGGCCAGCGGCTCGCGGGCGACAAAATACTCGCCTGGCAACACCTTGGCGGCATTGTGCTGAAAATGGTGATCAAAGAAGAAAAACGAGGCCTCGCCCGGCTTGCGTGCTTGGGCCTTCAGTTGTTGCAGGGTCTGCGCGGGCTGCGCCTGCGCCTCGCCCTCCAGCGCAGTGACGCGTGGGATGCGCCTGCGCTCGGTCAGCGCGCCGGGCTGCGGAGGTGGAGCCATGGACTGGGGGTTCATAGACGACCTATCTACCCAACACGCTCATAGACCGTCTTGCCGCGCAGGGCAAACAGGTCGCGCGAATCGCTGAAGTTTTCTGCATGACCCACAAACAGCATGCCGCCGGGCTTGAGGACACGGTGCATGCGCTCGAGCACGCGCCGCTGCGTGGGCTCATCAAAGTAGATCATGACGTTGCGGCAGAAGATCACGTCGAAAGGCTCGCGAAATGGCCAGTCGTCGCGGATCAGGTTCACGCTGAGAAAATCGATGGGTTGGCGCAACTCGGGGCGCACGCGCGCCATGCCGGCGTTATCGCCCTTGCCGCGCAGAAAGAAACGCTGCAACTGTGACTGGCTCAGGCCCTTGAGGCCGTCTTGCCGGTACACGCCGCGGGCGGCCTTGGCCAGCACGTTGGAGTCGATGTCGCTGGCCGCCAGTTTGAACGGGGCACGCGGTGCCAGCGCCTCCAGCGCGGTCATGACGATGGAATACGGCTCCTCGCCGGTGGACGCGGCGCTGCACCAGATATTCCACGGTCCATCCGGGCGCGTGCGCAGCAACTGTGTCAGCACCTCGAAATGGTGCTGCTCGCGAAAGAAGGCCGTGAGGTTGGTGGTCAGCGCGTTGATGAATTCCTGCCATTCCGGCCCGTCGCTGCCCTCCAGCCAGCCCAGGTAGTCGTGAAAGCTGGTGTGCCCGGTCTCGCGCAGGCGGCGCGACAGGCGGCTGTAGACCATGGCGTGCTTGCCATCGTGCAGGTTGATGCCGGCGCGCTGGTAGATCAGTGCCTGCACGCGCGAAAAATCGGTCTGCGTCCAGGCAAACTCGCGCCCGCTCGCGTCCTCATGCTCGGCATTCGCCGCCGTGTGGTGCTGACCGACGCGCACATGGGCACGGCGTGCCGTTGGCGTGGCTATGGCTTGTCGGTGCGCGTGCATCAGCTTGCTGCTGTCGCCAGCCCCATGTCCACGCCCGCCATCAGGCGCTCGATGTCCAGCAGGATGAGCATGCGCTCGCCCACCGAGCCCAGGCCGCGTATGCACTGCGCGTCGATACTGCTTTCCAGGTCTGGGGCGGGGCGCAGCTGCTCGGGCGCCAGCTCCATCACATCGCTCACCGAATCCACGACGATGCCCACGACGCGCTCACGCAGGTTCAGGATGACGACCACGGTGAAGCTGTCGTAGTCCGCCTGCGCACAGCCAAAACGCAGGCGCATGTCCACGATGGGGACAATGGTGCCGCGCAGGTTGATCACGCCCTTGATGAACGCCGGCGCGTGGGCGATGCGCGTGGGTGCCTCGTAGCCGCGAATTTCCTGCACCTTGAGGATGTCGATGCCGTACTCCTCCTGGCCCAGGCGGAAGGTGAGGTATTCCCTGGCACCGGCCGCAACGATCTCTATGCCCTTGTCCACCACATTCATGTCTTTACTCCTTGCTTTCTCGGCTTTGGGCACGCATCAATGGCGTGCGCGGCGCACCAGCGCGCCCGTGTCCAGAATCAGCGCCACCGTGCCGTCGCCCAGGATGGTGGCGCCAGACACGTTGGGCACCTTGCGGTAGTTGGTTTCCAGGTTTTTCACCACCACCTGGTGCTGGCCCAGCAGCTCATCGACCAGTACCGCCACACGGCTGCCGTCGGCCTCTACCACGACCATGATGTTGTTGCCACTGCTACCCGCGCCGCCCGGCCGGGGCACCTGGAAAATGCGCTCCAGCGACATCACGGGCATGTACTCCTCGCGCACCTTCACCAGCTGCGAACCCTGGGTGACCGTGTTCACATCACCCTCGTTGACCTGGAACGACTCCACCACCGACGACAGCGGCAGGATGTAGACCTCGTCGCCCACCCCAACCGACATGCCGTCCATGATGGCCAGCGTAAGCGGCAGGCGCACCGACACGCGCATGCCGTAGCCCTCGGCCGAGTCAATCTCCACCGACCCTCCCAGCGAGGTGATGTTGCGCTTGACCACGTCCATGCCCACACCGCGGCCGGACACGTCGGTCACCACATCGGCAGTGGAAAAACCCGGCGCAAAGATCAACTGCCAGACCTCGCTGTCGGGCATGGTGTCGGAGACATCCAGGCCGCGCTCGCGCGCCTTCTTGAGAATCTTCTCGCGCGACATGCCCTTGCCGTCGTCGCGCACCTCGATCACGATGGAGCCGCCCTGGTGCGATGCCGACAGGGTCAGCGAGCCATGCTCAGGCTTGCCCACGGCCAGGCGGTCCTCGGGCAACTCGATACCATGATCCAGGCTGTTGCGCACCAGGTGTGTCAACGGATCGGTGATCTTCTCGACCAGGCTCTTGTCCAGCTCGGTGGCCTCGCCGTGGGTGATGAAGTCAACCTTTTTGCCTAGCTTCGCCGCCAGGTCGCGCAGCATGCGTGGAAAGCGGTTGAAGACGATGGACATGGGAATCATGCGGATCGACATCACCGATTCCTGCAGGTCCCGCGTGTTGCGATCCAGATCCGCCAGGCCGGCCAGCAGCTGCTGATGCACCCCGGCATCCAGGCCGCGGCTGTTTTGCGCCAGCATGGCCTGGGTGATGACCAGCTCACCGACCAGGTTGATGAGCTGATCGACCTTGTTCACGGCCACGCGGATGGTGGAGGACTCCATGGACGCCTGGCTGGCCCCCTTGGCCTCCGGCGCTGCGCGTGCCGCGGCGGTGCGCTGCGCGGGGGCCGCAGCAGCCGCCAGCGCGGCAACGGCCACTTCATCCACAGGCACGCCCGGAGCGCCGGCAAAGAAACCATAGGGCCGGGCCGCATCGAGCGCGGGCGACTGCGCCACGGGCGCTGCAGGAGCAGGCGCCGGGCACGCCCCTGCGGCCAGGATGCTGACCTTGTCCTTGGCCACATGGAACGCGAACAGATCCAGCAGATCGTCGTTGCTGGAGGCGGTTCGCACCGCGAAGCGGCGCATGTCGGCAACCTCGCCCGGCAGATCCTCGATCTGCCCGAGCCCGGGGATGTCGCGGAACAGCTCCTTGATGGCGTCGGCCTGGGCCAGCTGCTCCAGCGGGCCAATATGGATTTCGAGCGCGCGCATGCCATCTGCGCCCACCTCGGGCACCACTGCCGGAGCGGCCACCGGCGCGGGTGCAAAAGCCGGCTGCGGCGCAGGCACGACGGCTTGCGGCGCCATGGCCGGCGCCTGGCCGGACGCCAGCTCGCTGATACTGCGCACCAGATCATGGGTGGAGATCGCCTCGCCCTGCCCGCCCGCCTGATGGCGCGCCAGCAGGCTGCGCGAGGCATCGGCCGACTCCAGCAGCACGTCCACCATGGGCGCAATCAGGCGCAGCTCGTGGCGGCGCAGGCGATCGAGCAGTGACTCCATCTGGTGCGTGAGTTCGGCCACATCGGCGAAGCCAAAGGTGGCCGCGCCGCCCTTGATGGAGTGGGCGCAGCGAAAGATGCCGTTGAGCTCTTCGTCGTTGGCAGCCTCCAGATCCAGGTTCAGCAGCATCTGCTCCATCTGATCCAGGTTCTCGGCGGCCTCTTCGAAGAAGATTTGGTAGAACTGCGTCAGGTCGAAATCTGCGCCTGCGCTCTCTTGATGGGTGTCCGCCATGGTGTCGGCTTCCTGTGAACTGCGTGGGTGTGATGGTCGTCAGGCGCCGGGTTCAGCGGATGACTTTTTGTATGACTTCGATGAGCCGCACCGGGTCGAACGGCTTGACCAGCCAGCCGGTGGCACCGGCGGCGCGGCCGGCCTGCTTCATCTGGTCGCTGGACTCGGTGGTCAGGATCAGGATGGGTGTGCCCTTGTAGCGCGGGTGGGCGCGCAGCCTGCGCGTCAGGCCGATGCCGTCCAGGCGCGGCATGTTCTGGTCGGCCAGCACCAGGCTGACGGGGTGGGTCTCGGCCTTCTCCAGGGCGTCCTGGCCGTCCACCGCCTCCACCACGTGGTAGCCCGCGCTGGTCAGCGTGAAGGACACCATCTTCCGCATGGACGGAGAATCATCGACGGCAAGAATGGACAACATGGACAACTCCAACGACTCTTGATTGATTGAATGGGTTCAGGGCGTGCATGGGGCCGCTGGCAGTGGTTCAGAACAGCTCCACCGAACCGGCTGCCATCTCCCGTTGCGCCACGGGGTTGGGGCGATCCGGCGCCATACCCTCGGTCGGCGCGGCGTCCTCGCCTTCCTCGCCGCCCATGACCTGGGCCGCCAGGCGAAAGGCGCTGGCCTGCAGCACGCGGCTGGTGTGGGTGATGAGCTGGGTGGCCATGTCGTGAAACTGCAACTCGGTCACGGCGCTGCGCAGCGCGGTGCGCAAGGCCAGCAGTTCGGCGCATCCGTCGACACGCGCGTCGGTGAGCACGGCATTCGCCTCCCCAAAACGGGCGAGCAAATTGTCCGTGGCGTGGTCGAGCAAGCCCTCCAGACGATGCAGGTCGTGCGCGGCCATCAGCAGACAATCCTGCAAATCGGCCGCCACCATCACGGGAACCTGCACCGCAGGCCCCTCGTCTGGCGTAATAAGCGTTGATTGCATCGTTTCTCCATGGCTGCGGGCTACATTTCGGCGGGCAACATCTCTCCCGTCCGGGCATGCCGCCCGCCGCCGGCCGGCGGATTGGTACAACTTGTTCCAATGTGTATCCTATGATACCTATTTCTACTGAGCTTGAACCGCTAAAAAGCCCCATGCGCATACTGCATCTCGAGGATTCGACCGCCGACCATGCGCTGGTGCGCCTGACTCTGCGCCGCTCGGGCGTGGCGCACGAGATCCGGCAGGTGGAGACGCTGGACGAATTCACTCAGTGGGTGATGCAAAAAAACCACGACCTGATCCTGGCCGACTACCGCCTGCCGGGATTTACCGCGCTGGATGCCTGGAGCGTGGTGGAAAAGCAGGCGGGCCACCCGCCCTTCGTGCTGCTGTCCGGCGCGATTGGCGAGGCGGCTGCGGTGGACGCCATGCGCCTGGGTTTTGCCGACTACCTGCTCAAGGACGACATGGCGCGCCTGCCGCATGTGCTGCAGCGCGCGCTGGAGGTGGCCGAGGCGCGCCGCGCGCGCGAGCAGGCGGCAGCCGAGCTGGCGGCATCCGAGCAGCGCCTGGCAGACCTGGCCGAACACCTGCAGACATCGATTGAGGAGGAGCGCGCGGCGATCGCGCGCGAGATCCACGACGACATCGGCGGCGCACTGGCCGCCGTGAAGTTCGACCTGGCCTGGCTGGGGCGCCACAGCGCGGATGACGATCAGCGCCGGCATGCCGCCAGCGCCACCGAGATGCTGCAACACGCCATGGACGCCAGCCAGCGGCTGATGTTCAACCTGCGCCCGCCCGTGCTCGATCAGGGCCTGGTGGCGGCCGTGCGCTGGCTGGCCGAGTCGTTCGAGCGGCGCACGCGCGTGCCCGTGCGCGTGAGTGCCAGCCGCGAGGCCATGGACATGCCCCCGACCCTGCAGCTGGTGGCCTACCGCACGGCACAAGAGGCGCTGACCAATGTGCACAAGCATGCCCAGGCCAGCCGCGTGCATATCGACCTGTCCGACCACGAGGGCGTCCTGACGCTGGAGGTGCAGGATGACGGCCGCGGCATCGCCTCCGGGATGCGGCAGAAGCCCCGCTCCTTCGGCCTCAGGGGTCTTGAGGAGCGTGCCCGGCGCGCCGGCGGCTGGCTGGACATCAGCAGCCGTCCGGGCCAGGGCACCTCGGTCATCATGAGCCTGCCGCTAACATCCACCGAACCCGATGCAGGAGAAGAATCGTGATCCATGTGGTGCTTTGCGACGACCATGCCGTGCTGCGGCGCGGCATACGCGACACGCTGGCCGAATCGCCCGAGATTTGCGTGACCGGCGAGGCCGGCAGCTACGCCGAGCTGCGCGAGGTGCTGCGCGCCGCCACCTGCGACGTGCTGCTGCTGGACCTGAACCTGCCTGGGCGCAGCGGCCTGGAGGCGCTGGCCAGCCTGAAGGAGAGCCACCCCGCGATCAAGGTGCTGATCGTCTCCATGTACCCCGAGGATCAGTACGCGCTGCGCTGCCTGAAGGCCGGCGCCCATGGCTACGCCAACAAGGGCGGCGACCCGGTGCAGCTGATTGCCGCCGTGAAGACCGTGGTCGAGGGGCGCAAATACCTCACGCCCGAGGTGGCGCAGCTGCTGGCCGACAGCCTGGCCCAGCCCACGCCCGAGCTGCCGCACGAGTCGCTCTCCGAGCGCGAGCGGCAGACGCTGGTGAAGATCGCCTCGGGCAAGCGCCTGTCGGACATTGCCGAGGAGCTGCTGCTCAGCCCCAAGACCGTGAGCGTGTACCGCGCGCGTGTGCTGGAGAAGCTCAAGCTGGCCAACAACGCCGAGCTGACGGTGTACGCCATACGCAACCGGTTGGTATGAAAACAATAGCTGTTTGCGCTTGATATACAAGCATTTCAACCATTTTTCTATTTGACCATCCCAATTAAAAAGCGCAAAACGCTATCGTTTTTGGTGAATCAACGCCCGCCGCCAAACAGATCCATGGACTGCTGCAGCAGCGTCAGCATCGGCTGCTCCAGCATCGGCAGGGTGGCCGTGATGCCCAGCATGCCCACGGTGAGTGTGACCGGGAAGCCCACGGCGTAGATGTTCATCTGCGGCGCCACGCGCGAGATGATGCCCAGCGTCAGGTTGACGAACAGCAGCATGGCAATCATGGGCAGGGCGATCCACAGGCTGCTGGCGAACAGCGACGCGCCCAGCTCATGCAGGCGCATCCGGCCCACGGCCTGCAGAAAATGGCCATCCACGGGAAAGCTGTCAAAGCTCTTGACCACCGCCATCAGCACCATCAGATGGCCGTTGATGACCACGAACAGCAGCATGGCGATGTTGCTGATG
>Ga0209608_1003115_pt1 | contig 10784 bp, 10 predicted proteins | sample AD_UKC130_MetaG_FD_184428 | JGI IMG/M metagenome (GOLD analysis project Ga0209608, IMG submission 184428) | Active sludge microbial communities of municipal wastewater-treating anaerobic digesters from Canada - AD_UKC130_MetaG (SPAdes) (version 2) | ecosystem: Engineered > Bioreactor > Anaerobic... | reverse complement strand
GCTCCTTGCATAGGTGAGCCATGAGATTAGCTGCGCCTGGGTGTTTGGCTGAGACCTGCACTGATTCTCCCTCCAATATTTGGATAGAGAACAGTTCGCGAAATTCTAACAAATCCCTGCTGGGCAAAAACTATTTTTTCATGAGGTTCAAGGGTGCGGAAAGTCGGTTCCATGGCCCGTTTGTGATGTTCATAGTCCTTGATCCAAGCTTTGTACTCCTGGCACGGGAAGTCAGCACATTCCCCGCAGTGATCTAGCCTTTTCCCCTCGCAGCAGCTGAGCAGATGACAATCGCCGCACCAATGCACGCCGGTCTTGTTCCAGCAGCCTTGACAGTACGGGGCCTTGGCCATCACAGTCTGCGCATCGGCCCTTTCCTCGATCCATCCCCTGCTTTTAAACCACTTTACCAGCGCTTCCGCGGCCTGCCTGTCGTGGGCTGCGTTGTAGATATCGCACTCATTGCAGTCGATTCCGCAGGCCGCCAATCTCATCCTGGGCAAACCTTTTCCCCCCTCAGGAGATCCAGCCAAAGGAAGTGTCTCCGCGCTCTTCATTTTTCCACAACACCCAAGTTTTCCTTCCCTAGTCGGTTAGGACAGATTCTGTCTTTTCACCCACCAGGTTTCTGGCCCAGATTCCACTTCCCACTGCCACCAAGCTGATAACCGCCTTCAGGGGATGCTGGAGCTGGCTGAGGGGGTAGATACTCTCGATCCCCAGGGCTGTGAAGGTAACCAGAGCATAGGTGTATGGTACGCAGAATACCCAGACGTAGATGCTGTCGAAGGCCATGGTGAGCAGCGTCCTTCCCCCGGAGCGGATGGCGAAGTAAGCGCAGTTGGCAATGGCCTGGAAAGGCATGCACAGCGCGGTCGCCCTCATGAAAGCCGCAGCCAGGCTGCGCACTTCCGCCTCGGTTCGGTAGATCTGCGTAATCCAGTCGGCGCTGATGGAAAGGAGCACCCCCAGCGCGCCGGCCACCGCCACGGCAAAGAACATGAGTTTCCACACTTGGGCTTTGGCCAGTTCCCCATCGCCTGCCCCCAGGGCCTGGCCGGTCACAATGGCCACCGCGGTGCCAAAGGAGAAGAAGAACACCCCAAAGAGGGTGGTGAAGGTCTGCGCGATGTTCAGCGCCCCCACCACCGCCAGGCCTTTGGTGGACAGGATCTGCGTCATGGTGACCATACCCGCGGACCAGAGGAGCTCGTTCACCAGCAGGGGCATCCCCTTCAACATGATGTTCTTGGTCAAATCCCTGCCGATACGCAGCGAGCGGTAGAGCCCGTTCAAGAAGAAGAAGCGATCCATGTTTTTGTGGGCCACCACGGCAACCACGAAAAACTCGGCCAACCGGCTGATCACCGTGGCCAGGGCTGCTCCCTGCACCCCCAGGGCTGGCAGGCCCAGTTTGCCGAAGATGAGCACATAGTTGAAGACCAGGTTAGTGAAGACCGCGACCAAAGTGGCCCGCATGGGCAGGACCGTTTCACCTGCATCCCGCAGCGCGCTGCTGTAGCTTTGGGACAGGGCAAAGGGCAAAAGCCCCCAGAGCATGATCCGCAGATACTGCAGGCCAAAGTTGAGCATGGCAGCGCTGTCCGCTGGGTCTCCTTCGCCTTGAAGGTACAGGGAGAGAAGCTGAACTGGCCAGCCGGTCAAAATGAAGATGGCCAGAGCGGTGATGATCACCGATACCAAGAGCCGGAACCGCAGGGTTTCCCGGAACCTCTGCCAGTCCTTGGCTCCCGCAAACTGCGCTCCGTAAATCCCCGCCCCCGACAGGGCTCCGAAAATGGTCACGTTAAAGACGAACATGAGGTGGTTGGCAACGGCCACACCGGACAAGTGGGCTGTCCCTAGGTTACCAACCATCACGTTATCCAACAGGTTAACAAAACTGGTTACTGTGTTCTGAATGATTACGGGGACCACCAGGCTCAGAGCCATCTTGTAAAAGGCGCGATCCCCGATGAACCTGTTTCTAAAGCGCGTCCAGATTCCCGATGCTGAAACGCTGTGCACTGCTCTGCCTGCCTTTCCATTTGCCAATTGAACATCTAGGGCGAAAGCGGGTTCGAAAGAATCAAGATCAGAATACCACATCGCGATAGGGAAGACAATTGCGATTATGCGCTGCCCCAGGGTCCAAGGCCGGCGAAAAGCAGGATGACCTGGAAAAATATAGAATGTAAAGGCTAAAGGGTGGCGGAGAGGAGTGTGGCTGTGGAAAAAGATGACGACCGGGGTTATATCCTCAACCTAGGCAGCGGAGACGCTTCGCCCGAGATGGATGTCCATGCCTTTTTGAGGTTCGCCTATCGGGACGAATACGGGTTTTCCAAAGTAACGGGATGTTCCAGGAGGATTTTGGGGGCAACAACGTGTGGCGCAGCTGCCGTCTGAGGAACATGTATGCCCGCAACGCCAGGACAAGGCGATGGGAGTCCTGGAACAGATACCACATCAGCACCATGTACATCCCCGTATTGGATCACACCGACTCCTTTTTTGGCTCAGTGTGGGATTACGTCTTTTGACATATCGCCTTCGACGTTGATTGGGAGCTGAGCCCGGATCGGGACTATGTGTGGGTCCGCAGCGGCGGCTAGGGATTTGCTCCCAAAGACAAAAAAGTGCCGGTGGTTTACAATCTCGCCCAGCCTGCCCAACCAGATGATACCCGCTGGCTCGATTGACGAAAGCTCTTGGAAGGGATGATTGCTGTGCAGACCCTGAAGATCGTGGGCGCCATCATCGGCATTCTGTTCATATGGGGCGGTGTGGAGGCGTATCGCGAGCACCTCCAGCAGAAGTACGCTCACGACATCTTCCAGCTGGGCATGATCGCTCTGTTGATGCTGGCGGCGCTTTTGGCCATCGGGATCGACGTGGAGAGACCCGAGCTCACAACTGCCATCATCATGGGCTTAACCGCCCTGGCCATCACAGCGTTGGTGCTGGTGTACAATATCAGGATTATGGGCCCGGGGCACGGCATCGCGGCCACCATCATCCAAGCGGCGGCCTCTTTCCTGATCCTGATCGTGATCCTCTTGCTCCTCTCCGGCCGGGAGAAAAAGAAAAAGCAAGAAGGCGCCCAGCCATAGCGGGGGCGCTTGACTCTCCCCTGAAGGCGGCGGGGTACAGCTATGCAAGGAAGAGCAGCTGAACCAAGGCCGTCAAAACGATGGCCAGCAGAGGCACGGCCAGTTTCCCCACGGTCTGGCCATAGCTTGTGCCGAAGTACTGGTTGGTCAAGGCCAGACAGAGGTGGAGGGGAGAGAGCAAGTAGCCGAACATGATGGAAACCAAAAGCAGGGAGGTGTACGGGGCCAGGAGGGCAGGGGGGAAGAGCGTTGCAAAAAAGGGAGCCAAAAGCCCCGCTGCCGCCATGTGCATGCCCACAAGGTACGCGGCAACTGCCCCCAGGCCCATCACCAGGATGGGTAGGGGAATGCCGTAGCGGAAGAAGGAAGCGGCCAGTGTACTGGTCACCCCAGAGGCCTCCACCACCGATCTGAAGAGCAGCAGGCTGAGGATGGTGAGGGCCAGCTTGTAGTCGATCCAGCGGGTGAAGAGCTCCTTCAGGCGCCCGAGGAGAGCGCGGCTGCGCTTTTCGCCTGGAAGGTTCCTCAGGAGCGCCCAAAGCAGGCCCCCGGCTGCGGCCAGGTAAAACGGCAGTCCCAAAAGGAGCATTAGACCTAGGATGACCAGGATGGGGGAAAAACTCTGCAGGAAGCTCAGCAGATGGCGAAGGGAGCTTTCTTGGCGTGCGTCCGCAGGGGGCAGCTGCGCTCTTTTGAAAAAGAGCAGATAGGCTGCGCCTAAGCCCACCAGCATAGGCAGGGCATTGTACTTGATAATGGACTGCTTTGGGATGTCCATCAGCTCGCTGAGGACGATCATGGAGGTGTGCAGCGGGTAAACGTAGTAGCCGATATGGCGGAAGAAGAGGTTGATGGCTGCTTGGGAGGTGCGGTCCAGATGCAGCGCCCTGGTGTTTTCTTCCACCAGGGGAGCGGACATGATGGCTCCGCCCGGTACGTTAATTGTGCCGACCAAGGCGGGCAGAAGCATGGCCAGCGCTTTAGGCTTGGGGAACAAGGCCACCAGGGAACTGATCATCTCTTCTAGGTCGCCAGTTGCTTTCATCACCTTGCCCAGCCCGCTGATGAGGGCCACAGCAAGAACCAGCTGCCAAGTCATGGGGCTTTTCAGGCCATCCCAGAGCGCAGCGGCAAAGGGCGAGAGCCCCATGGGGGAAAGCAGTCCCGTCAGGGCTGTCCCCACCAAGAGCGCCAGCCCCAGCGAGAGGCCCTTGGAGACTAGATAGAGGACGGATCCAAAAGCTACGGCAACTCCAACCACTGTCACGATGTTACCCCCCAGCCCTGCTCTTCTTCGACGCCGCAGAGGATTCTCCTTGCTGGTCAGGAGGGTTTTGCCCGTTGGAACAGAACACTTGACACAGACAGCGTCGACTCCAGTTAAGTAAGGGGGCCCGGAAGTGTCGAACGTGATTCTGCAGGTGCTGGAGCGGGATCTCCCTGAGCTTCCGCCGCAGGTGGCGGAGATCATTGAGGAACTGAGGGATCCGAACCTGATCGACCGCCCAGTCCTGATTCGCAAGATCAATGAATGCGGCAATCTCGGAGCGGCGGTGCTGCGGGTAGTGAACTCAGTGGGGCAGCGGCGCGGCAGGCGTGCCCGCAGCCTGGAAGACGCCATACTCCTTGTGGGGCTGGAAGCTACCCGCCACATCATCCTCGGCATCCTGCTGCAGGCTCTCTTCCCCCAGCGCCAGCTGCTGGAGAATTTTGACCGCCGCAGCTTTTTCCGCCACTGCCTGGGCACGGGTCTTGCTGCGCAGCTCTTGTGCCAGGAGGCGGGTCTGAGCGGGCGGTTCGATACGTATAAGCTCGTCAACTACGGCCTGATCCATGATATTGGGATTTTGGCCCTGGATCGGTGCCTGCCTGTAACCCTGAACCGCATTTTCCAAATCGCCACCGAAGAGAACATCCCCATCCTGCAGGCTGAGGGGAAGGTTCTCGGCCGGCACACCCATTCGGCCATTGGGCAGTGGGTGTGCACTAAGTGGCACCTGCCCCCCGATATCCGCAACGTGGTGCAGTACCACCACGCCCCCAGAAGGGCGCAGGTGAACAAGCAGGAGATCATCATCATGCACATTGCCGATACCATCAGCTTTAACTACTACGAATCGCTGCGGGAGTCTGTGCACAAATACGAGATTGAAGCTGATCTGGTGGAGTCTTTGGGCCTCTCCATGGCCCAGATCCTCAAGGTGGAAGAGGCCCTGCCCCAGCGGGTGGAGCGGGCCCTGGAAATTTTGGAGCCCATCGCCCAAGACGCACCCTGCATCTTCTAAGGCGGCGCGTTCTAGCCAGCGAAGCATCACGGCCGGCGGTCACCTTTGATCCTCGGCTGTTTTTTGATCCTGCGCCCGGGGCGGTCTCAGCCAGGGAGGTAGAGCCAGACTGAACTGCCTCCTTTCCCGCAGCGCCATAATGATGCTCTGCAGCACAATGAAGATGTAGAGCAGAAGACCGCTGACGATGGCCTGCAGGTTGGATTGGACCCCCGCCGCCCGAATCAGTTCATTGATGGTCAGGAGGGTCAGGGTGCCGATGGGCGCGCCCAAAAGGTTTCCTACTCCGCCGCTGAGCATAACGCCGCCCATGACGTTCGCGGCAATGGCCTTAATCTCATAGAGCGAGCCGTTGCCGATGTTACCTGCCCCCGTTGTGAGCAGGAAGATAAAGCCGGAGAGCCCGGCGGTGAGTCCGCAGATTACGTAGGAGAGAAAGATGGTTCTCTTGACGTTGATGCCCAGCATCCGGGCGCTCTGGCGGTTGCCGCCCACCGCGTAGAGGTTGCGCCCAAAGCGCGACCACTTCATCAAGATGGCGTAGAGAACAACCAGGGCTGCCACAACGAACACGCTGGGCTTAATTTCGCTGGGGATGAACACGCCCAGCCGGTTGACGGTACCCAGCCAGGGAATTTCGATGGTATACCGCCGCAGGGCCACAAAAGCTGGTTTGGTCACGTTGAGGGGCTCTTTGTGGAGGGTGGTCAAAAGCCCCTGCGCCAGGAACATCCCGCCCAGGGTGATGATGAAGGGCTGGATCTCTAGATAGGCGATGAGAAATCCATGCATCAGCCCGAAGGCCAGCCCGATCCCCAGGGACAGAAACAGCGCGCCCCAGATGTTCCCCGCTCCCGTTTCCAAAAGCAGTGCGCAGGCCATGGTGACCAGTCCGCAGACGGCGCCCACGGAAATATCGATGCCGCCGCCGATCATGACGATGCACATGCCCAGGGTCACGATGAAGAGCGCCGCGTTCAGGTTGAAAAAGTCAAAGAAGGTCTGGAACTGCCGGAAACTGACGGGGAAGCTGATCAGGGCAATCCCGTACATGAGGATAAGGATAATCCCGGCGATGATAAACAGAAGCGTCGAATTGGACATCCTTGTTTTTGGTTTGCCTTTGTTTAGGGGTCCCATCTTACTTCTCCTTCTTCGCAGAACTGTCCACAGCCGACACAGCCACTTCCTGGCCCGGGGAATAGCCGGTGGTGATCCCCTTGATCCTATCCAGCAGCTTACCGGCATAGGCACTGACCACGGGGGAAGCGATGATCATGAGGACGATGATAAACACCGCCTTGAACGCTTTGATGGCCTCGGGGTTTACCTCCAAACGGAGCAGGGTCCTGTTGAGCACCTCGATGGTGTACGCCCCGATAATCGACCCCGTGATGCTGAATTTCCCGCCGGCCAGCGAGTTACCGCCTAGAGCCACGGCCAAGATTGCATCCATCATGATGAACTTGAGCAGGTTGACACTGTCGTGGCGCCCGGCTTTGTTAACCGCGATGAAGCCCGCGACCGCACTGCACACTCCCATGATTAAGAAGGTCAGGAAGATCACCTTCTTGGGGTTGATGCCGTTCAGCCGCGCCGCGCTGGGGTTGACCCCCACGGATTCCACATAGAGCCGGAGGTTGGTGGTCTTGAGGACCACCACAACCAGCGCGATGAAGACGGCCGTGAGGATGATGGGTGTCTGGATGGGCACACCCGGTATGACGGTGCCGATCTGGTTGGAGATGGGGTTCGCCAGGATGGGCGACACCTTCCCATCAATGATAAAGGCGATGGATCTTCCCCCCAGGAAGAGGATGAGGGTGGCCACCATGGGTTGAACATTGAAGAAGGAAACCAGGGTACCGTTGAAGGCCCCGATGACCATCCCCGCCAGGCAGCTGATGAGAAAACCCGCCAGGATCGTCCACACCGTGACATTCCCGGCCCGCAGGACATACTGGACAAAGATGGCGGAACTGATCGCACCGCTCTCACCAATGCTGATGTCCTGGCCCCGGGAGGCCGCGGTGACCAGGGTCATCCCGATGGACAGGATCACCAGCTCCGAGGCGCCGAAGAGGATATTGGGTATGTTCCCGTACAGTACTCCGTTGATCAGGGTAATCTTGAAGTAGTCGGCACCCTTGACCAGGTTAATGATCAGGAGCACCACTAAAACGGAGAGGGGAAGGAAGAGATGGGACATACGATTGAACCGTCTTTTTAACCTTGGCATTCTACTCGCCCCCCTGCGCGATCAGCTGCATCACGTTTTGCTCCGTAAGGTCCGCCCCACTCAGTTCGCCCACGATCTCCCGGTCCTTCATCACGATCAGCCGCGAGCAGACACGGAGCATCTCGTCGATCTCCGAGGAGATGAAGGTGAGGCTCATCCCCTCCGCCGCCAGCTTGAGCACCAGCTTTTGAATCTCCACCTTGGTGCCCACATCGATCCCCCTTGTGGGTTCATCCAGGATCAGGTACATGGGGTGGGTGAGCAGCCAGCGGGCCAGGATCACCTTCTGCTGGTTGCCGCCGGAAAGGGATTTGATGGGCGTGTCCAGGGACGGCGTCTTGATATCCAAGAGCTCGATATACTGATCGGCGAACTCTTCAGCCTGTTTGCGGGACAGCGGCTTGAAAAAGCCCTTCAGCACCTGCAGGGCCAGGATGATATTGTCCCGCACGGAAAGTTCGTCGATGATCCCATCCACCTTGCGGTCCTCCGGCAAATAGCCGATGCCCTGTTTCATGGCATCCAGGGGAGATTTGATTTTCACCATTTGGCCGTTTACGCGTACTTCACCGCCTGTTACTTTATCCGCGGCAAAGATGGCCCGCACACTTTCGCTGCGCCCCGAGCCCAGAAGCCCGGCAAATCCGTTCACCTCGCCTTTGCGGATGGCAAAGTCAAAGGGTCTCACCCCAGCGGCGCTGGAAAGGTTTTTCGCCGCGAACACAGGTACACTTTCGTCGGTTTGAGGCGGTTCGTGTTTCTTGATGGCCGAAATGTCGCTCAGCGCTTTACCCATCATCTTGGAGACGAGCTCGATTTGGGAAAGCTCCGCGGTGGGGTATTCGCCGATCAGCTGACCGTTACGCAGCACCGTGATGGTGTCGCTGATCTCGTAAACCTGATCGATAAAATGGGTAATGAAGATGATTCCTACACCCCGGGCCTTTAGTTCCCGCATGAGTGCAAAGAGCTTTTTCGTTTCATCTTCGTCCAGGGAAGATGTGGGCTCGTCCAGGATGAGGATCCTGCAGTCCATATCCACCGCGCGGGCAATGGCGATCATCTGCTGGACGGCAATGGAGCAGCTGGCCAGTTCCTGGGTGGGACTTGCGGGAATCCCCAGGGAATCCAGCATCTCGGCGGCTCTTTGGTTCATCTGCTTCCAGTTGACGAAAGCGTCCCGGCTCCGCCCGATAAACATGTTTTCGGCCACGGTCAGATTGGGGCAGAGCGCGATCTCCTGGAAGACCGTGCCTATCCCCATGTTCTGCGCATCTTGGGGCGATCTAAAGTTCACCGGCCTTCCCTCGAGGTAAATCTGGCCGGCATCCTTTTGGTACACACCAGTTATGATCTTGATCAGGGTAGATTTGCCCGCCCCATTTTCGCCCATCAGGGCATGGATCTCACCCTTGCGCAGCACGAAGTCAACGTTGTCCAGAGCTCTGACCCCGGGAAAGGATTTGCAGATCCCTTCCATTTTGAGAATGATTTCCGGCTGCAAGCAAAGCCCTCCTTACCGGCATCACATAAATTAACAGCAGTGCGGTTGACCGGAGAGAATCCGGACACCGCACTGCTTGGACCGTTAAAAGACTACCGTGTAATTACACCCTTGCCCGGATCGGGGTTAATCCCGTACTTCTCGATATGTTCATCGGTGATGGTATCCGTGTCTAGGATGATCTCTTCTTGATAGACGATGCCTTTGGGGATATTGCCGCTCTTGATCCACTGGTCGATCTGGCTGGCCATACGGGGGTTGCACTGTACGTCAGCGTTCCAGTAGCCGGCCTGTACGTTTCTCAGGGCAAAACGGTTGAAGTCAAAGCCAATGATCTTGACCTTGCCGTCTTTGCCAAAGCTGATCCCGGCGGCCTCCAGGGCTTGGCAGGCTCCCTGGGCCATACCGTCGTTCTGGGCATAGATGACGTTGAAGTCTTTGCCCGCGGCGATGGCGGCTTCAACAACTTTGCGGGCCTCTTCCAGGCTCCAGGTGTCTCCGCCGGTTCCATCCCAGACGATGTTGAGTTTGCCTTCTTCAGCGGCCTGGAGCACCGGGGCGCTGCGGCCGATCTCAGCCGCGCTGCCCAGCTGGCCGCGGATCAGGATGAGGTTAATGGGTTCGGGAACGTTTGCCAGTACCCAGTCGGTTGCCAGCTGGCCTTCAAAGTACATGTCGGAAACGAGTGCAGCTTCGTAGTTTTCGGGATCTGTGTCAATCAGCCGGTCAAAGAGGATTACCCTTACGCCTGCCCGCTTGGCCGCCAGCAGGACATCATCCCATCCGGAGGCGTGGGCCGCGGAGATCAGCAGATAATCGACGCCGTCGCGAATATACCCCATGGCCGCCGCCATCTGTTCATTGACGTCGGCGGTGTTGGTCTGCTTCGCATCGTAGCCGTTTTCCCGGGAAAAGACCAGGTTCAGGTCCTCCACGTTGGCCTGGCGGTAGCCGGATTCTTCTGGCGGCAGGTTGACAATACCCACCTTAATCAGATCTTGTGCAGCCACCAGGGCAGAGCCCCACGCCAAAACCAAAACAAGCACCAACAGTAATAGTCCTACTTGTGGCAGCTTTCTCATCGTTAAACCCCCTCTAATTTTTTCCGACGTAACCAAGGCAACGCATCTCATGTCAAAAACCTCTTTCTGCTCTCCGGCCCTAACACCCTCCCCTTTCTATATATTGTGAGTTATATATTAAGCTGCCTTTTTTACTGATCCTCCGAATCTGCTGCACGAAGGGAGCCTCTGTGCCGAAATGGCTCAGTTACAACGACGAGAAATCACCAGTTTCAGTACGTCTCTATGCCGAATGTGTGAAAGCAAACACTAGTGATATCTAACATATTCTACGCGAAAAACAATATTTTGTCAATTTTGCCCACTTCAGGGGTAAGTGTCAACGTTTAGTAGGTTGAGACCTCGCAGTTGCTTGTTTCACGGACCCAAGACCAGGATGGGGCGGTTACGCTTCTAGGTACTGGCCAGGCCAGCTAATGCCCGAAGCGCGATTATCCACGGCCGAGTCGGCCCGTTCAAACTCGGAATACAAACGTGCCGCCAAGTCGGGTCCTGCAGCAGAGTTCTAGATGCGATTCTCTTCCGAATGGTGGCCTCTTTGACAGGATTCTGGATGTCTTC
>Ga0209608_1003113_pt1 | contig 10786 bp, 9 predicted proteins | sample AD_UKC130_MetaG_FD_184428 | JGI IMG/M metagenome (GOLD analysis project Ga0209608, IMG submission 184428) | Active sludge microbial communities of municipal wastewater-treating anaerobic digesters from Canada - AD_UKC130_MetaG (SPAdes) (version 2) | ecosystem: Engineered > Bioreactor > Anaerobic... | reverse complement strand
TCCTCGATTACACGTTCATCGGATAAGTTGTACAAATATTGAAGAATTAAAAGCCTTAACATAAGTTCAGGTTCTTTTGCAGGTCGGCCATAATATTTACAATAGGATTTTTCCAATAGGATTTTTCGAGTAGCTTATTAATAAAACTAAAATCAATTGCATTATTTATTAATTTAAGTATATGATTTTCTGGAATTTTATTGTATAATATTGAATAGATGCTTAATTGATTATTTTTATCTTTTAGCATTAAAAAACCTCCTTTGTGGTGTTGGTTTGTCGTGATTCCATTATACCATTGAAGGAGGTTTTTTACTATATATTTGTTGAAATATATCGAATGTTTTACATTTTTTATTTGGCGTTTTTCAGTGGTTTCGGACGGTTCTCTGTTTGATATCACCCAACCGCTATTGTTAACTAAAGGTAGGGTGATTTTTTGATAAGAGACGCTGAGAGGCGATATAAACAGAAACACTTATTTTAGGATAGATAAGGTTTTAATATGTTAACAAATATGGAAAAAATATTAAGACAAGTTGTTTTTGTTCTAAAACCTTTACCATAACTAACCTTAAAATTATGAATGTTTGATAATTAAATTCATTAGTTATATTGGTCCATTCTTTTGTAATCGGTAAATTCTACAAATTTTTTTGTATAATTTATACTTTGAGTTTATTAAGATACAAAATATCTATAAACTAAAATAATTTAATTCTGAAAAATTATTTATAGTATATAATATTTTTTTATATTTATCAGTCAGGATATTTATCGAGCCGAAGATATTTGGATAGGAGGAATTAGTGTAAATATCGGTTTTATTTTTAATTTGCAGACTAGTTGTTTGTAATGTTAAAGGTAGTAGAGAACATTGAAAAAACTGTATGTTTAGCATTAATATTATGCATATTTACCTTAATTACATCATGTACTGGATATAAGAAGCTTAATGAAATCAAGGCAACAGATTTCTTTAGCGGAATTGTGTGTTGTATTCCGTTAAAAATACCATCGGATTCGATTACAAGTGGATTTTTACATACGATGATGATATTGATGAATTAAAGGCAAGACTTGATGAAATTTCAAATAAAGAAGGAAGTTTTTCGGTGCAATATTTACCGTATAATGCCCTATTAATGTTTATACTAAAGATTCAAAAAATGCTCTTTATTTGATTCAAGAATATCGGCTAGGACCACTCAAAAAAATTAAATTGAATAAAATAATGTGAATAAATAGAAAAAATACATAAAAATGCATATAAAAACAAACAAAAAACAAATTGATAAAAAATAGAAAAATTGTTAATATAACTAGTGAATAATAACAAATATTGTATAATTAATCTATTAATTATATTTATTACAGATAAGTATTACATTAATTTTAGTTAATTATTGGGTGAAAAAATGAAATATACTTTTGTTAGACAACATGATGCCACTGATTGTGCAGCAGCATGTCTTGCGATGATATGTTTGCATTATAAAAAAGAAACTACGATAACAAAACTTAGAGATTTAATGGGTACCGATATAAAAGGTACAAATATAATTGGGTTAAAAAAATGCTGTGATGAGTTGGGATTTACTTCTCAGGCGGTTCGAGTTGATAAGGAAGGTTTTTTGAGTGACTTTACTCTGCCGTGTATTGCGAATGTTATTACTAAAGAGGGACTTAGTCACTTTGTTGTAATATTTAAGAAAACTAAAAAACATGTTATAATAGGTGATCCTGCAAAGAATTTATTGAAGGTTAAGATAGACGAGTTTTACAAGGATTTTACAGGTGTATTACTCATATTGAAACCCAATCAGAATTTTGTAAGCGATAAGATAAAGGGAGAAAAAGTATTTTATAGATTCTTGAAGCTTTTATTACCGCAGAAAAAACTTTTCATTTATTCAATTTTGGCTTCAATTATATTGACGATATTGGGAATAGTGTCTTCACTTTTCAATAAAGTAATTATGGATGAAATATTGCCATACCAATTAAAAGGTATGCTGGTCTCAGTGCTGATAATATTTTCAGTTATTGCGGTTACGCAAGTGGTAATTGGTTTTATAAGACAGTGGATGATGATATATTTGTCCCAGAAAATAGATATACCTTTGTTGCTGGGCTATTTTGAACACGTTTATAAACTTCCGATGAAGTTTTTTGCTTCAAGGAAAACTGGAGATATTATTACAAGATTTTCTGATGCATTTACCATTAAAGGTATATTTACAAATATTGCTTTGACGTTGATTATTGATATTTTAATGACACTGATAACCGGTGTGATTTTGTTTAAGATGAATGCTGCTCTATTTGTGGTGATTCTTTTCCTTACAGTAATAAGTATCGGTTTAGTATTTGTCTTTAAAGAGCCGTATAAAAAACTTAATGAAGAACAGATGCAACAATCTTCAGTGCTAAATTCACAAATAATTGAAGGACTGAGAGCAGTTGAAACAATTAAGGGGAATGCGAATGAAGAAACGGAATTAGAGAACATTGAAAGAGAATATATAAGGTTGTTAAGAATAGGATTAAGGGGAGGAATGCTGTCTAATATTCAGGGTTCCATATCCAGCCTTGTACAGACTGTTGGTAATTTAGCATTGATGTATATAGGGGTTATGCAAGTTATTAATAATGAAATATCATTAGGAAGTCTGATGGCGTTTATTACATTATCCGGGTATTTTATGGAACCTGTAGGGAGGCTTGTCCAATTACAGTTACAGATACAGGAAGCGAATATATCAATGAAAAGAATAGCGGAGATTTTAGACAGTGAGATAGAGCAGGAAGATGGCAGTTATCAAAATGTTGAGAAAATAGAGGGGGATATTGAGTTTATAAATGTTACTTTTAGATATGGAAATAGGAAACCGGTTCTTAAAAATATTTCTTTCAGAATTCCGAAAGGAAAAAAAGTAGCATTGATTGGAAGCAGCGGAAGTGGCAAATCTACGATTGCTAAATTGTTGCTCAAATATTATGAGCCGGAAAATGGAGAAATACTTATTGATGGAGTTGATATCAGCGAATTTAGTAACAGTTCACTTAGAAAAGCGATATCATATGTTCCTCAGAATGTAGAGCTTTTTTCCAAAAGTATTTATGACAATATAAGGATTACAAAAATGAATTCGACTTTGGAAGAAGTTAAAGAAGCAGCGAAACAAGCAGGTGCTCATGAATTTATAAAAAGACTTCCATTGCAATATTATACTTATCTTGAGGAATCGGGAAACGGACTGAGCGGTGGAGAAAAGCAGAGGATTGCTTTGGCAAGGGCATTTCTTAAAAAGAGTGAATTTTATATATTGGATGAGCCCACAAGTAATCTTGATTTTGCAACAGAGAGTATAATTTTCGACATGATTTACAATAAATTCGAGAATAAATCGATGTTGATTATTGCACATAGATTGGCAACTATAAAGAATTGTGATGAAATTATTGTAATTGATAAAGGTGAAATTATTGAGAAAGGTACTCATGAAGAGTTAATAGCACTTAAGGGAAAGTATTATGAACTTTGGGAGATGCAACAGGGGAATTTTGTTACGAAGAATGATGTGGAGGAATTGAAAGAAGAAATAGCAATCGCCGGGGAAGAAGAAATGTGTTATTAGGATGTAACATTAATGTTACATTAATGTTAACATAATATTTTACACTTGGTTGCAATCAAGGAAAAATTCTAGCTTAAAGGAGGATTATGGAATGAAAATGAATTATGACGGAACATTGTTAATGCCTAGTAACTATGTTGTAATGGATAAAGAAGAGATGACTTATGTTGATGGAGGAGGCGAACTGTGGATACAAATTAGTAATAACAGTTTAATAATCAGCATATTGTCGGCACTTGGAGGAGCTTTAACGAAATCAACAGCAGAAGCCGCTTTAGCTGCTGCAGGGGCAGCTATTGCTACAGCAATAGAATTAGGTACAGCAGGAACAGGAACATTATATGTAGGTGCATTTCTTATAGCTTGGGGAAGTGTTGTGCCAATAATAGCTTCAGCTGCGGTTACATATGGAATTAACAGTTTAAAAGGAAAGAAATTCAAAATATGTGATGTCCCATTCTTGCCGGACTTTACACTTAAGATATAAGAGTAATTTATTTTTAAATAGTCAAGGCTGCAATATTGCAGTCTTGACTAGGATTATTTAATAATACAATTAGTATATTTTAAATGGAGGAACAATAATGAATAATACATATTCAAAAAAAAGAGGAAAAAAGTATTTTTTATTGTTAGTATTAGTGCTTTTTATATCCAGCTCTATTTTATCGTGGTTTAAGCTATCCGGAATTTTAGGATTTTTAATCATTTTTATAACAGTTTTTACATTTGAAATTATATGGACTAATTACTTTGAAAAGAAATAATCATATTGAGAAGTGCGTAAATTGGCAGGAGATATATGTGAAGAAAGTAGACATAAGAAGTTTAATTTTAAATATTTTAATTGTTTGCCTGTATATTTTAAGCATATACTATCTGTTTAATTGTATATTAAAAAGTGAAAGTTTTTCGATGATAGATTATATTTTGCTTTTTATTGTTATTTGCTATATATCTATTACCGTTCATGAAGTTGCTCATTCTTTAGCTTATATTTTTCACCGAATGAGAATAAGAGCAATATATATTTATCCTTTTTGTTTTATAAAGAATAAAAATAATTGGAAAACGCTAATAAATTTTAATTGTGTAGGTCTCATGGGGGCATCTGTTGTAGATCTATTTGAAATAAATAATGATGATGATTTCAAGAGAGTGACTGAGGCATTTGCGAATTCGATGTTATGTGCAACAATATCCGGTATTATTATGACAATTTTAGGATTGGTTTTGATAATTATAGGATATGTGGCAGGTGAAAATAAAAGTTTAGTAGATGTAGGAGGTTTATTATTTGCTATAAATTTTGTTTTAGTGATCAATTGTTTTGCTAGATCGGGAAATGTGGGAGGAGATTATTTTGCATATAAATATATGTTTAAAAATAATGAAATTTCTGCACAGTTTATTTTTAATTACATAAAGCTGTCATCGAATTACAATGAGATTCGAAGGAATAATACATATTTAAGGAAAATGCTGATAAAAATTTTTGAAAGGAAGGTAGAAGAAGATATAACAAATATTGATGCTATTTCAATTGCAACAGGTTTTATATCTGACTTTTTGGCGGCAAAAATTGATTTGCCGGAGTCAATAAAAATATATTTAAAAGATTTTTATAGAAATACTGATAAATTTTCCAAAGTGAAAAACATTGAGATATACAAAAAGTTTATTACTAGAGTTGCTTGTTATTATGAGTTTATTGGTAAACATGAAATAGCTGAAAAACTTTATAATGATTTAATTATAAATTTTCCAAAGGGAGAAGTTGATAATTATTATAAATTGCAAGCGGAACAAATAATTTTACACAAAGATAATTACGCAATTTTGAGCGACAGAAAGAATATTAAACCTGATACATTTTATACTTTTTATAGATTATTTGATGGATATATTAGTGATGAAGTTTATATTAATGGGCTAAGAAATAGTAAATAGCTAAACAGATAAAAGAACTTTGAAAAACTTGTAAGACGCGAGCTGGTTTAAATTGTCCAATGTAATGCAAATGTACAAAAAAGGTTCCAAGTATCTTAATATAGGATTTTACAATTTGGAATCAACTAGCTGTATTACATGTTCTTATATCAGAGACTGTGTATAAACTTATTACTGAACAAGAAAAGAACGATGAGTTCATGGAGAATAAATCTTTTGAAAATCCTATAGGTGGACGATTTAATATCTATCGCATATGTACGACTGTACCGGTTAATGTATAAGAATGTTGTTTTTCAAAACACTATAAGAAACTAAGCTATGACGTTCTTGTTCCTGAAGTTACACATAACTTTACGTATCGATTTTTTCTGTCGGATACAGCTTGTACAGAAAGTAGCTAATCCTACTGCCTTAATAAAATTACTGCTAAGTACGAAAAAGAAGTCATAGATGAAATTAATCGAAGCAAGTTTATTGAAAGACTTTAGTTCGGGGAATCATCGGTAAAATAACTGTGGAAGAACGGAAGATAGTGAGCGGAGCATGACATTTAACAAAGATGTTTATCTCAGAGATAAAAATATAGAAAACTATGAGAAGACTTATTAGATACCATGAATATTGAGAAAACACACAGAGATATTCTGCAAAGCTCTATGGGAGATAACTCTTGACTAGAGGGTATTATGATTCTAATAATGAGAGACTATCGTATGAAGCAGGAGTTAAGCATGTCTGAATTTCAGAGCTAAGCAGGATGTCCAAAGAGAGAATTGAGTTTGAGAGTAGTTTAGTTTTAGAGACAGAAGGGTGCATCAGTTGTTTGAAACGTCATTTTGGACTAAAGTGGAGCAAGGATATGTAGCTTTAAAAAACCGATTTTATCAGGTCAATCTAAATAATAAATTGTTTGATAGTTTTTATTGGAGAAAAAGATATGAATATTAGAGGGAGGATTAGAAATGAATAATGAAAAAATAAAAGTAAGCTATAATAAAATTTTAAAGCTGACAAATGTTTTAATTAAGGAGATTGATTTGATTGAAAACTCTGATATAAATAAAGAGATTTTGCAAATGGAAAATTATATTAGGAACAAAGGTGCTCAACCAGTAGGACCCTTTATTCAATATACAAGAGTTGACTTGAATGGTAATGAGGTAGGAAAATTCGTTGTTAAATTGTTAAAACAAGTAAATACGTTTATACATAATGTTGAAGTACCATATAAAATGGAGTCGGTTATAAGAGTTAAGAACTGTATGTATGCAAGATATATAGGAGAAGAAAGCAAACTAAAGTATGCGTATGATAAAATCAACCTCATAGCTTTTGAAGAAGATATACCGCTAAAAGGTGACAGTTACACCGTATTTGTAGCAAAAAATGATGACAATATAGTCGCGGATGTGTTTATGGAGCGTGCTGACGGTGAGTAATCAAGTTAAAACTTTAAATGAATTAAAGGATAGTAGAATACTTTATGATAAAAATGTACCTGGATTTGCTTACATGATAATAATAATTGTTATGGCATTAATAATTACTATTATAATTTGGAGTATATTAACCCCTAAAATAGATATAATTAAAGCTCCCGGAATGGTTCAAAGTATTAACAAAAACTATGTAATGGTACCATATAGCGGAAAAATAGTGGATATTAATATTGAAGAAGGGACTTATGTTGAAAAAGGAAACGTGCTTTTGACAATAAAAAGTACAGAGTTTGATTTACAGGCTAAACAGTTGGATGGGAAAAAAGAGCTTTGTATGGAAAAAATAAGGCAGCTTAAGAAGCTAGCAGCTTCTATAAAGGATGATATAAACTATTTTAATGAAGGTGATGAAAAAGATAATCTATATTATTATCAATTTGAAAACTACAAAAGTCAGATTGCACAACAGAAATTCGATGCGGAAATGTATAAGTCATATGGTTATACTGATGCTCAAATAGAAAACGAAATAGAGAAAAATCAGAATAAAATAACTGAGATTTATTATTCCACTTTAAAATCAATTGAAGATTCTATCCAACAATACGAAAACGAATTGATAAACATAGAGCTCCAACTTGAAGCGGTTGGAAGTGGCCAAGAGGAATATCAGGTGGAGGCTAATGCTACTGGAAAAATACATATGTTAGCTGAATATAAGGAAGGAATGGTGGTTCAGGCGGGAAGCGCTATTGCCAATATTGCTTCTGAACAGGATGAATATAAGATACAAGCGTATGTTGATGCTAATAGCATAGCACGAATTTCTATTGGAGATAAAGTCAAGATTGCAGTCTCGGGACTGGCAGAGACTGTGTATGGAACAGTAACGGGACAAGTAGTTAGGAAGGATAATGATATAACAACGGACAGTGAGAAAGGAACAAGTTATTTTAAAGTTGATATAATACCAGACAATACATACATAATAAGTAAAAAAGGTTATAAGGTTAATTTTTCAAATGGTATGCCGGTAGAGGCACGTATTCAATATGATCAAGTGTCTTATTTTGATTATGTGCTGGAATCACTGGGTATATTAACAAGGTAGGAGTTTTGCAATGGCAAAGAAATGTTTAATAATAGTATTATTGATAGTTTTTATAATGTTTTTACAACCTAATAATTGTAATTACTATATATTTGCTGAAGAGTATACTGATATAACAATGGACAATGATAAAGTGGAAGATCTTCCGGAAGAAAAAGTTGAAGAAGATGATAAAGAAGATGAAGACGAAAACTATGTAAAAGTTACGGATTTGGATATAGCAGACTACAAAACAAACATGGAAGTTGGTGAGAAACAACTTCTTGTAGTTACAGTATTGCCGCTTGATGCTACTGATAAAAAAGTAAGATATTACTCAAGTAAGGAGTCGGTCGCAAAAGTAAATGAATTAGGAAGGATTACTGCGGTATCTCCTGGTACAACCCGAATTACTATTGAAGCTGCTGATGGAGTAAGTGAAGAATTCAAACTGAAGGTAGTTTCTTCGAAAGACACATATATAGAGGTTTCGGAATTGGATCTCGGTGATTATAAAAAAGAAATGAGGGTTGGAGATAATCAACTGTTATCAGTAACTGTTCTTCCTTATGATGTAACTGACAAAAACGTAAAATATGCGTCAAGCAATGAGAAAGTAGCTACAGTAAATGGACTTGGCAGAATTACCGCTCTTTCGGAAGGAGAGACTGTAATAACTGTAAAAGCAGGTAATAAGGAAAATTCATTTGTTTTGAAAGTATTGCCCAAAAAAGACACGAGAGTCAAGGATATTGATTTGGGAGATTACCAAGAGAAAATGAAAGTGGGAGAAACACAACTGTTAATGCCGGCAGTTATACCACAGGATGCAGTAAATCCCGGTTTTAAATATACTTCTACGAAAACTGAAGTTGCTACAATAAATGAAATTGGAAGGATCAGAGCGCATAAAGAAGGAACTACCGTAATTATTGTGGAGGCGGATGGAGTAAAAAAGCGGTTTGAGTTAACGGTTTATGGAGAAATAAAAGTAACGGAAATGGATTTGGGAGATTATCAAAAAGTAATGAAAGTGGGAGATAAGCAGTTGCTAACACCTTCTGTTTTGCCAAGGGAGGCGTCAGACAGGAAGATTACATATAAATCCACCAATGAAAGTGTTGCATCTGTTAATGTATTTGGAAGAATTGAAGCCCATGCTGTTGGTGAGACGAAAATAATTATAAGTGTGGATGGGATTGAAAAATCTTTTGATTTACAGGTTATAGAGAACAAGGATTATCCTGTGGAAGATATTTATATAGGGGAATATGAGGAAAGGATGGAAGTAGGCAAGACTCAAAGATTATCTGTAACAGTATTGCCATATTATGCAAAAGATTCAACAGTAGAATACAGTTCAGAAGATTATAGAATTGCTACAGTAAATTCATCAGGAGAAATTAAAGCCATAAAAGAAGGAAGTACAGTAATAAATATCAGAGCGGGAGATGTGACAAAACAGATTACAATTCATGTAGTGACGGCAACAGAAAGAATAGAAATAAACAAAACATATGTTGTTTTAAAGACAGGTGAGCAGTTTCAATTGAATTGTAAAGTTTTACCACCTGAAGCAAATCAAAAAATAGAATTCAAATCTAATGAGCCTTCAGTCGCAAAAGTTGACGCCAACGGCTTGATAACTGCAGTAGATACTGGTGTGGCTACTATTATTGTTACTAATGGATATAGGCAGACAGAGGTTACTGTACTTGTTAATAATAAAGAATTTAATAAAGAAAGAGAAGAAGTTATTTTATCAGCAAGTTCTGAGTATGAGATAGATCTGCTTGCCGAAATGATTAAAAATTCTGATAAAATGAAAGTGGTTATAAAAAAAAGTGAGTTTCCAAAAGTGACAAAGTCAGCACTTAAATATTTGTATCTTTCAGATAAAGTTCTTGTAGTAGATGGAGGAGAATATATAATTGAGATAAAAGGAAATGGTATTGTTAATTATGCAAATGAACTGCTTACTGATATAAAATATAACGAGATAAGCGAGGGGATTGAAATTATTGTAAACGACAATGAAAAACTTCCGGGTAAAATAAGCATTTCTTTTGATAATACCCAAATTCAAAGAGCAAAGTATTTATATTTATATAACGAAGCTAAGAAAAAATATGAAGTTATTAGCAATGCTATAGAAAACGGAACAATTACAATAGATATAGGCGGTAAATATCTATTAACAAATAAAAAATTATCATTATTAAGAGTTAATTTATTTGTGACAATTATAGGAGGAATTGGATTTTTAACTATGGTCACTATATATATAATATCAAGGAGAAGATATTGGTTCTGGTAAAACATTAAAACAGGGGACGGTTTGAAACTACTGAAAACATTAAATAAAAAATGTAAAACATTCAATATATTTCAACAAATATATAGTAAAAAACCTCCTTCAATGGTATGATGGAATCGCGCAAAACCAAAACCACAAAGGAGGTTTTTTAAATGCTAAAAGATAAAAATAATTAATTAAGCATCTATTCAATATTATACAATAAAATTCCAGAAAATCATAATTTAATTAGAATAAAACAGGGGACGGTTCGAAACCACTGAAAAACACCAAATAAAAAATGTAAAACATTCAATATATTTCAACAAATATATAGTAAAAAACCTCCTTCAATGGTATAATGGAA
>Ga0209608_1003109_pt1 | contig 10797 bp, 8 predicted proteins | sample AD_UKC130_MetaG_FD_184428 | JGI IMG/M metagenome (GOLD analysis project Ga0209608, IMG submission 184428) | Active sludge microbial communities of municipal wastewater-treating anaerobic digesters from Canada - AD_UKC130_MetaG (SPAdes) (version 2) | ecosystem: Engineered > Bioreactor > Anaerobic... | reverse complement strand
AATAAAAAAGTAGATTGGTTAGTATATTATCTAAAAAAATTCACTATGAAGGAGTACAAATAATGGATTGGGATAAATTCATTAATATTTGGTTAGTATTTGCTAATCTTTTAATGGCTTTAAGAACTTTCATGATGGTTAAAGAAACAAAGAAAAGTATTAAGCTCCAAGAAAAGCAACTGAAATATTTTTATTCCCCTACGTTTGTATGTGTACATGAATCAGGTGGAAATGGATGGCCTAGGATAAGAATATTCAATAAAGGATGTCTCGTAAAAAGAGCAGTCAACGTTATTATAGCTAAAAATGAAGTAAGTGCGGGAGCGTAAAGTATATCATTGGCTAAAAGCAGGTTAAAACCATCTGCCATTTGGAAGCCAGCGTCCATGCCTCCCGCTCCAGAAAAGAGCGATATTAAAGAGTTTTTACCTGCCATTTTTCGTTAACTTTCTCAATGATATATCACAAAAATTTGAGGCTGGAAGCTCTCGATTTTAATCGGGAAGGAGGAAAGCCGCTTGTTCTCCTTTTGCGTATGTGATATAATATAACTTATGCACACCGTTAAAACCGTCAAATGCAAACTCCAAGTTAATATTGAACAAGCTACAATTCTTCTGGAAACCCTAGGTCGATTTGCTAATGCCTGTAATGATATTCTGCAAGTTTCGTTGGACAATAAGACAACTAACAAGGTAAAGCTGCAACATCTTTGCTACCACGCTATTAAGGAGAAATATGGTCTCCATGCTAACCTCGTTATCCGTGCTATTGCACGTGTAGCTGGAGCTGCTAAAAAGAAGCGCAAGCAATCCAAACCCAGAAAGTTCAAATCCACCAGTATGAGCCTTGACGCCCGCACCTTCTCTTTCATTGAGAAACGGGAAGAGGTCTCTATTGCCACTATCAACGGTAGGCTCAAACTCAAACTTGATATCGGCAACTTTCAGCGCGGTCTTCTTGCTGGGCAAAAGCCTACCGCTGCCACTTTGTGTTACAACCGCAGAACCAAGGAATTCTATATCCACATCGTCGTGAATCGCGAAGTCCCGTTTCCGCCGAAAGACGGCAACATTATTGGCATTGACCGTGGCATCTACAACCTTGCTACAACTTCCACTGGTTTGAAGTTCTCTGGGCGACAAGCTATGCACGTCCGAAGGCATTATTCTAAACTGCGGCAATCTCTGCAAGCCAAAGGCACGAAGGGGGCCAAGCGCCTCTTGAGACGGTTATCGGGTAAAGAGCAGAGATGGATGCGCGATCTTAACCATAGAATTTCTAAAGCGATTGTTCAATCTTGCCAACTGGGAGATACAATTGTCATGGAAGATTTGAAACATATCCGTAACCGTATCAAAGTTGCTAAGAAACAACGACAGATCCAACACTCCTGGGCTTTTGGGCAACTCGGCAAGTTTATTGAATACAAAGCTGCTGAACATGGCATTGCCGTAGCCTACGTTGACCCTAGACATACTAGCCAACGTTGTCCTATCTGCGGACACGTCTCTAAGAACAACCGTCATAAACATCTCTTTAAATGCGAATCCTGTGGCTATGTCGCTAATGCCGATCTCAATGCCGCAGTTAATATCCGTCAGGTATACCTGGATACGCTGGCGGATGGGCCTCTGTCAACAGGCCTTGAAGCATCAACCGCTTAGCGGTTAGATGCAAGCCACCAAATTCATTCGGTGGTAGTTGACATGCTTTCTGTCGATCTCCAGCATTCTTTACGTTATCAAAGGTTGACAGTTAAAAATCTTACATTTACCCCATTAACTATGCTGTAACTACCTTTTATAGGTATAGGTTTAGCACCCATATCAAAAGCTACGTCTATGTAGTACAGTGTCTGCTTATACTCATCCATAAGAAGTGGTATACGTTCTTTACCCAATCTATTACCATACTGCGTTAGCAAAGAAGGCACTATAACTTCAACAGGAACAATACTGTTTACAAAAACTGGGGCATCGCTGACTTTGTCCTCTATAGGATACTCACCTACAAACTGGAAATTAGCGAGCATTTCACTGGTGCCGAGGTAAGGTGTAAAAATAGAACAGTGGTTAGCTAACAGTTCAACTAACTGTTCTTTACGGTTTTCTGGCATGTTACGTAAGTAGATGCAATAGTACGGGTCTTTGATTATTTCTGTTGGTATCTGCGTTCTACCACCGTTTAGTAAAGTATTGCCTTCTTTTGTGCTTACGTAGTTAATTGTGGTATACAGCTTTTTTACAGGGTGGCATAAACTAACAGCAACCTGCATGTCTCTTAATTCTCTACCGTACTGTATTCTCATCATGCCTAAGAAAGCACCTACTAAACCTTTTACTGCTGTTGGTGGTGGAAATGCGTAGGACAGTATAGACGTGTTGGTGTAGAATTTCCTGTACACAGCGAGGGGACCCCAAAGGTCAAATACTACGGCGCTGTCCATAGTAGTTTATCCTTCAAATGGGAAGCTCCGTACGTCAAATCCCTGTTGTTTAAGTATTTCCTCCAAAGGTTTTTCTTCACCACTGTAAGCCACTCTTAGTATAGGGTTCTGCTTTATTCTGATAAAGCTAATTTTATCTGCATGTTCTTTAAGAACGTCTACAAACTCTGTAGTATCCAAAACATAGTCTTTAGTGTCTCTTATACTCTCTTCGTTTATGTTAGTGTTTACAGACAGCATGCGTTCTAAATCGCCTATGTGGTAGATGTCTTGGTTGTACACTACTTCTACCAGTAGTAGTGGTGATTGTGCCTTAGAAGTAGTAAATAATCCTTTTGTGCCATGCCACATTGCTGTATACATAGCATCTAAGTCTGCCAGTGTTAAGTTCAGCTTTTCTTTATCCGCTAAGATACCGTTAACTAAGCCGTAGAAAGCAATAAGAGCATAAGGAACTACCCACTTATCTGTGAATGTGCCCGCTTTCTTACCATCGTCGCTGGGCATTACAGACGTTCCTTTTACATACTGCAATTTTACTGCGTGCAGTGATCTGCCAAATCTAAACTGTACAGGACCTACAGCAATTAAGTTGTTGTCAATTTCTTTCTCTTTTTCTTTTACTTCTTCAGCTTCTTCTTCTACTTCCACTTCTTCAGTTTTACTTTTCTTTTTCTTGCTGTCATTTTTCTTGTCTTTACTTAAGGCAAATGTCACTCCAAACAGTTTTAAGTCTATGCAGCGTCTCATAGCTTCGTAAGGATCGTTGTTGAAATCCCTTTTCAACCTATTAGCTTTAGAAACACGCATGCCAGTTTCCTCATCCATTTCTTCGTAAATGTAAACTTCCTTGCCCATAACATCTCTTAGGTAATCTCTTATAGTACGTTTCAGCCTGACATCAGTAACAAATATTCTGTTTGTTTCTTCATCTAACCGTGGTCTATTCTCATCGTTGGGGTCACCGTTGGGGTTGCTGTAAATCACATCGTACAAAAACACTATTTCTCTTCTGCCAACTTCACTCATTTTCCATTACCTCCCATCTTCTGTGCTGTTTTCCTTGTATTCCTTTAGCTTGCTACCGATGTAGCTACCTACATCCCAGCCTTGGTGATACCCTGTAACAAAGTAAAAGTTCATTTCTTGTACAGACATATTTGTTTTATCTACCTGCAATAAGTACTTTGACGCATTAGCAAGGGCAATACTCATGCGGTTGAGCTTCCACTTTTCTTCTACGTAATCGTATTCAACAATCTTATTCTGTAGCTTTGGTACTAACCCTCTAAAGTCTGTCAAATTCATCTTGAAGCTTTTAAGCTCTGTAAGGAATGGCTTGCTTCCACGCTCATCGTACTGCAAGTCAACAAACATACGTGTAGCTACGCCGAGCAAAAACAAGCCACGTTTAAGCGGGCTGTTGTACAAGTCCTTAAACTTTACAAAGTAATCGTCAAACAACTCTTCGCTTTCCATCGTTTCCTCCTTCCTGTCCTTTAAAAGGTTCAACAGTAGCAGAAATGACACGAACATTTCTGCCTTTTTAATCGTAGATAGAAACTCAAACTCGGTAATATTTTTTGCAAGCATGTTATTAAACTGCTTCACAACTTTGTCCATAATGCTACTGTAAATAAATCCGTTATCCATAGGCTTATTCTCAAAGATGTTTTGAGTCACAGAAAGAAAATACTTATCAAATCCTTTCCCACTTTTCTTACCTTCAGTTTTCTTTTTCTTACCACCATTATCTTTCTGTTTAGGAAAAAACTCACGTGCTACTGCAAACAAGTTTTGCTGATACTTGTTTCCTTTAGACGCCTTTGGAAAAACAGTGAAATACATAGAAGTTACAGTATCTTGTGCTTCAAAGATCTTACTAAGCCTTGAAGGGTACACATCCTGCACCAGCATAGCTATTTTCTCAGCAGAAGCCCCGCTACTTGTATCAAGGAATAGGAAGTTTACAGCGATACTATCATCTAATTTTCCAATGCTTCGCAGTGCCAACTGCTCATTAGAAACATTAGAAGACAAATCATCTACTACTTGCCCGTTATTCTGCCCTTCTACTATTTCTATAAAGCGTCTTGCAGATGCTTCATTACCGATAAAAAACTGTGGTATAAGATGATAGTACAAGCCTTTTACAAACATAAAGTTTAGCTTGTTTTTTATGTACTCTTTGCCTTTTTCTATGTCATACAGACAATCAAGGCATACAGGGAAGGAAACAGGGTCTTTATTTTCCAGAAGTCCCCAAAAGAAGCCTCGCTTATCTAAGTTAAAAAACTTATACGTCTGGCTGGAAGAAGCTGGCATTACTGTAACATCTTGTTTTTTACAAATACTGCACGTACCTTTAGATACAGTGTTTGGAGTATTAAAGAAGCGAAACAGCTTTACAAATAATGGTATGTCTGCGACAAAGAGCAATTCATCGCCTTTAGTAAAAATAAGCGTTAGAAATAAGCTGTCTCCTTTATTTCTATTAGCACAGATGTCGTCTATTTTGGTTCGTAAAACTTGGTCGTTAGCTTGCAAGCACTGATACACATCACTTAACCACTGCCTTTCTTCTGCGGTTAAGAAATCTACATCCAAAGCTTTATTAAAGAAAGCGTAAATTTTACGAGTAAGCGTGTCGTTTTGGGTTTTAGCTGCGCTTGGAGATGGGTTTGCTCCAGTTCCATTGCCACCTCTGTAAAGCATTTTCCTGCTGTGTTCAGGACGCAAGTCAAACAGAATGACATCTTTAAATACTGGTATGTTATTGGTTATGTCTATGTTTATTCCAGCTACCTGCTGTTGTTTTTTAGAGTTGTAGCGGTAGCAGTTTTCTATCATTCTGCTTATATCGTCGCTACTATTCTTTTCATTTTCTAAGTGCCCGAGTAAAGCTATGGATTCTATCATTAACTTACTGCCTCCTTTTTCAGCAGTGGGCTCCACATGCCAAAGCCCACTGCTGTAGATGCCCCAAGACCACAATCATACGTTATTGCTATCAGCTCGGGGCTACCAACAAGTGTGTAGTCTCCTGTATATCCTTCCACCACTTTATTTTTGAAATAGAGTACCTTTTTGTTGTATTTAGGGTTATACCTTTTAGGTATTAGTTCTAAGTGCATCTGAGACAGTGTTTGCTCGCTTACAGGAGTGCCTAACGCTATCATTGTTGTAGCGTATTTTTTCTTTGCATTTTCCTCTACAATCTCGCTAAAAGTAGACTCTATAGGCATATAGTAGTGGGTAACCTTCTTATCTTTTCTTTGAAAAGTGCTGTAAACTGTCATCGGTGATAGCATCGTTATTTCCATTTTATCACTAAATAAAGGAGCTTCTACAATCTCGCACATACTAAGCATAAGATTGTTATCGTTTAGTTTGATGTTTTCTGTGGTAAAAGCATTCTTTATGAAATCATCAACTAAGTAAGAAAGAGAGCAGGAAAAGTAAAAGCTAATAGTACTATCAAAGTTTATGGTGTTGAGTGCTTTATTAACTTTCCCGTGTTCTAATATACGTGAGTAGTTGAACAGCTTAAGTTTTCTGCCTTTATATAGGAAGCCATCAAGATAGAGCTTCCGTGCTATGTCAGGAGTAAACATTTTATAAACAAGTTGATGGATACTGTATAAATACTGCAAAGGTAAAACTATGGGCTTTCCTTCTATAGAAGTGAATTGTACTTTAATGCGCATTTTTACCTCTCATTTTTGTTCATGGATATACGTTTATCTCAGCAAGTTCAAAATAACTCACTTCATTAGAAATGTAGGTTTCGTATTTCCACGTTTTCCCAGGTAACAGATCGTCAACCCAAACGACAGTATTGCCAATTTGATTTCCATCTTCGTCGTATAGCCTAAAACTTACACTAACAGAGTCAAGTTCTACAGACGAAATATTTTTAAAGCTACCAACAATGTATCTACTACCATAAGAATCCACTATAATGTGCGGCGTAGCGGTCATTGCTAAATAAGAAGTATAGTCTACGTTTGACTTGATATGATTTTCTGTCTGATTTTCCGTCTGGTTTTCTGCCTGATTTTCTGCTGACTCTACTGTTTCTCGCTCTTGAGCTGACTTAGAAAATTCTTCTTGCAATTGTTTCCATTCCTCTTGTTGCCACCATGGCGCTTGAGATGTTTCTGGCTCTTCTTTCGCTGTTTTTTGTTGTTGAAATACTTCCCATTCTTCCTGTATAGTTTGTAATCCATTGTATCCTACCATTACTGCAAAAAGGAAGATTATTACAAACAGTGCAACTGCTTTCCAACCCTTCATTGCTTATCGCCTCTATTAAGCTCGTTGAATATCTCGTTAAACATTTTGTCAACCCATTGCTGTGTGTCATTGAAGAAAAATACATGTTTTGCTTCAAATTTATCTTGATCTGGTAATTCTCGATCAAGCTTTTTAAGGTCTCCGTAACTTGTTGGAGTAATCAGAAAATAGTCGAGCAGAACATCGTTCCTCTTTTCTCTTGCGTTTACGTTTTGTTCTATATTTTTAAGAGTTTGTCGGAAGTTTATCTTCTCATCGCTATCAAAATTACCACTGTAAATCAAGCCATGTGGTTCTACAAATACAATCATCTGTTTTGAACCATCTGTTAGTTTTAGCCACAATATAAAATCAGGGTAAAAGTTTGCTGATTCTAAGAAAAACCCAACTCCTGATTTTGGAGTGTTTCTTAAAACAAACAGTTCTATGTTTTCAAATTTGTCTTTATGTGATTCGTGATAGTTTTTTACTCTTTCTAAAAATTCCCTTTCGCTTTCATTTAGTGCCACATCAGGGATAATTTTCTTTATGTCTTTAGTTTCAATAAGTAGCGGTAAGTAAAGATGCCTGTCAAAATAGATATTACACAATTCATCGGGTTTACATTTTTGGTCATCACTTTGTTTGATAATTTGTTCAACTGGATTGTCATTTTTAAGCAACTCTCTAATGTCATTTATTAAAGCCTCAGTTTCTTTCTTCTTTTCAATTTTCAGTGTGTATGTATATACTCCTTTATTATCTTTATCAAATGGAAGTTTTAACTGCTGTTCCTTTTGTTCCAATGTTCTATAATTCGTTGCTTCGGTATCAGCCTTCTGTTGTTCCCTTTTATAAAACTTATTAAGATAGCTCTTTAGAAGAATGATAGCCTGATCCTCAAGTCTATTAACATCATCTGCGGTTTTTATTTCAAACGGATTAGTGGTGCTATTTATGCGGCAGTTTGTGCAGAGAATATTTTTTAGACCTTCCTTGGTAATTACAAGATTAAAGTAGCCTCTGTCTAATCTGTAGTTATTTACTTCAATGAAAATTCTGTCCCAGTCAAACATGTCAACGTATTCATTAAAAGTAAATTTAGAAACTTTAGGCATAGTTGTAATTGTTTTTACTGGAGCTTCGCCATTACGGTCAGCACCAAAGTGAGCAACAGTTTTAGGAATTAGGTTTAATTCTGCTTCTATCCCTTGTTTAGGTTCCAGCTTTAAGATAGTGCGTTCCTTAAAATCACTTTTACCTTTTTCTGGGATGAGCAAGGCATTCCACTTATCTTGATGACGGAACTCTACTGGTATTTCCAGTGTTTCTAAGTCAATCTCTTTATTTATCGTTTCTAAAAATTGGTCAATATAATTTGCTTTTATGCCGTAAATCTGCAATGTTTCAAGTATCTTTAATAGCTTATTCCCAGTGACTACACTACTTCTTTGTAACGACATATCTTTACCTTTTAACCTTATCCCTCTACCGAAAAGCTGGATTATCTGTGGTCCTTCACTTGTTCCTATATTCAAAAGTCCCATGGTAGAAACTCGCCACGTGTCCCACCCTTCAATAAACTTTTTAGCTCCGATAAGTATGTTTATCGTGGAAGATGGGTTTTTGATCTTATCAAATAAGGATTGTGAAATTACGTCCTGCAAAACTTCAATTCCATTCTGTCCAAGTTTTTTCTTAAACTCGCTGACATCTCCGATATTTACAACACCAAAGTAGTTTTCCTCGCCTACTTTTAAGCCAAGTTCTCCGCTGGCATTTACTATTTCATAAACTTGGAGCTTCCCTTTGCTTCCAAAAACCTCTTCGTATAAATCGTCAATGAAATCATCAATGTTGATTTGTTTGCTTCTTAGGTATTGGAACTTCCGTAAAAAGATATCGCTGTTTTCTTCTTCTCCTTCAAAAACTGTTTTGCCTTTTAGTATGCTTTCTATTTGGTTTTTAAGCCACTCTCTATTTTCTAATACTTTTTTCAAGAAAAGAAGAATATCAAGAATATCAGAGACTGTTTTTTCTTCTTCCTTGCTTCGTTTCCCATTGGTCACAGTAGAGCCAACAAAAATCCATAGCGGTTTTTCAATGTTGTATTCACTAACAAGATCCTTGTTCTCTTTATAGACAAGCAGTTGCTCATAGTATGAAAGCAAGTTTGCTACAAACACCGTTTCCTTGTATTTATTCTCAGGAATCTTTTGTTTGCTCTTAATGTTAAACGTTTCAAAATCTTTACCATAATTATCAATGTAAAAATACTTGTAGGAATAATCCATGATGATTGACTTACCATACCTTGCTAAGGTATCGGCGTTTTTCTCGCTTAGCACTTGACCAAACGTTGCACTATACTCAAAAGTGAAGCCATTTTCAGACAACTTATCTCTTAGCTTTGACCATTTTTGATCTTCACTCTTTTTGCCCTTATGCCCTTCATCGACAAACACTAAGTTTCTACCTTGAAAGGTGTCAACTGGTATAGTTTTTCCTCCGCCTTTTTTCTCTTCTACCAATTTGGTAATTTCAAGTATTAAAACTTCGCCCTTCTTAGGAGTAATTGAATGTAAGTCCCCAGAATACAGCTTTACAGGTATGCCGCTTTGTTGCATTTCATCAAAGTGTTGCTTTGAAAGCCCTTCATTAGGAGTAATATAGATGATACTGTTTGGTTGGAACAGGTTATACTGAAGGAACTGGTAGTAGTTGATATGAGAAATAAGTGTTTTCCCAGAGCCTGTCGCCATCCAAAAAGCGAGCTTATTTAGATCATCTTCAGTAAAAGCATCTATCAAGTCAATAGAGTTCTTTTCTTTGTATTTTTCTAAAAACTCATTTAAGTCGTTAAGAAACTGATCTTTGTTATTCTTCAGCATGTCCAAATATATTTCTGTAAACAGTATTGATAGATACTGAAAGTATTTCAACGTAATCTTCGTTTCCCTTTGTACGTTGATACGTTTTAAGTAGGATTGAATGTTGTCATCATATCTGTCAAGATCATCATGGCTTAGCTTAATTCCTTGAAAAGCGTTTTCAAGCAATTCACGAAAATGTGTTTTACCACTATTCAGATCAATACCAAGAGGAGCATTTTTGAAAACATCTTGCAAATCTTTAAAATCATCGACCCCCAAAAGAGAAAGCATATATTTGTTTAGCACAAGGTATTTTTCTATGCTCATACTAAGCCCCCTCCATTAGCTTCTTAAAACTATCTTCTATGTTCCTAACTTCAATAAGAGCGCCGTTAAAGTCTGACGTTAAGGTGCACTGACCATTTACATATACAATGCTCGGTTGCCAAGGCTCCAACTCCTGCTTAATAAACTGCTTGTCCTTAATAAAATCATCTTCTGTCCATTTGTCGCTGTATTCTCTAAACACTACAGCATAGCTTTGAGAATCTTTTTCGCCAAGTATAAACAAATACTTGCGCTCATTATCTGCCCTTGTTTTTATCTTGTCAACTTTCAGCCCGAGAAGGTATACAAATGTTTCGGGTATATCTACTACTGCCTCAGTAGGTTCTCCAACCTCCGACAGGTTCACTTTTAGTTTGTAAGCAAAAGGATTTTTCAGCATATCAATGTTTAATAAGTAAGGGCTTTCCTTTGTCTCAAAGTTGAGGAAGTATTTTAGAAGGTATTCGTCTTTAAATAATTCTCGCAACTTTGGGTTTTCTGTTAACTCGATGTTGTCAAGACTGTCTTCATATTGCTCTAATACTTGATATTTGAAAAAACCTCCAGCAGTTTTTTCATTGTAAATCTCTTTAACATCTTGCTCCTTGGAAATGCCGCTTTTGTCGTAAGCCAACACCTTTTTCATGCGTGGTAGCACTACTGTCCAGAAATGCTCGCCCATTTCCACACCGATCCACTTCCTGCCGAGCTTGTGAGCAACAGCCGTGGCGGTGCCAGAACCAAGAAAGAAGTCCACAACCAAATCACCTCTGTTAGAAGTGGATTCGATGACTCGCTTTATTACTTCCTCTGAATTTTCAGTTTGGAACTCTGAACCAAATTTGTAACCAGTTATATCTGTCCAATTAGTAT
>Ga0209608_1003108_pt1 | contig 10802 bp, 9 predicted proteins | sample AD_UKC130_MetaG_FD_184428 | JGI IMG/M metagenome (GOLD analysis project Ga0209608, IMG submission 184428) | Active sludge microbial communities of municipal wastewater-treating anaerobic digesters from Canada - AD_UKC130_MetaG (SPAdes) (version 2) | ecosystem: Engineered > Bioreactor > Anaerobic... | reverse complement strand
TATTCTGCTCGATGAAATTCTTGAACAATTTATCCAAACTGATAGTCACATCCAAACTTGCTTCAGCATTCACATCGATTCTCATCATTAGGTACGAATCGTTGCCTTGCGTATAAACCTTACCTTGGTGTGCTTGAAAGACTACGGAATTACCTTGCGAGAGTACATTGGACGAACCACTTGTGACTTCGATGCTTTCGATCTCTTTGTAATTCAACATGACATCTTTCAATGAATTTTTAATAGATGCCTCTGACAAGCTCTTCAAGTAAGTATCATCTTGAAAGAGAAATTGTATATCGTTGCTATCTTTAACGACTGCTAACGAATTACTTATCCTATCAATTTCATCGCCTAAGAACGATTCGAAGCCTCTGCTTAACATATTAAGCTTCTCAGATTCATACTTAATCGTACGATTGAACGTGCTAAACATCCCCACTGCAACAGTTAGCGTCAGGATTATTGCATTCGTAATTATCAACGTTCGGAAAATCTTTTTCCTTATCGTCATTCCATCTCATCTCTTCTCTTCATCACTTCAACGATTTAAGATAATCGCTGTAATCTATCGTCATATACTTTTTGAAGAGTTTATTGAACACGCCAGAACTCTTTGCATACGCCAAGAATCGTTCAAATTCCTTTGCAAGGAGCGGAGAAGCCTTTGAAAATCCAAATCCCAAGTACCCGGTTTCTTTTCTTAGCATCATCAAAGGCACGATATTTTGCTTCAAAAATAGCGTATTGAAATACTTTTGTACAAATGAAAAAGTGTCCACAATCCCTACATCCGCATTTCCCCTTATCACCTGCACGTAATCAAAGTAATCGTAATATGCAAAGTCCTTTGGAACTAACAAAATCTCTACCACATTCTTGCTTGTCTTCGTATAATTATCGTTCAAATACTGCAAAACATTATCAGTTGGATAAACTCTATTTACTACATAGCTAACCTTCGCATTATCGAGCTCGGTTTTCAAAAAGTTAAAGAACACAAAACTCTCAAGTGCCAGTACACGCTTACCTTTCAGATCCTCAAGTTTTGAAACACTCTCACCAATCCTACCAAACAAGACCTCACCATTTTCAACGAACGGAACCAAATTCATTACCTTCTTACGTGCATCGGTTACAGTCAAAACATCGGCTATGATATCCACATTATCAAACGTGCCATCATCGAAATAATCGTATAAATCATCAAACTCCACAATCTTGACCTTAACGCCTAAATAATCTGCAAATTCCTTTGCCAATTCGAAGCAAAAACCAGGTCTATTCTCATTACTTGGAAAATATACCACCTCACTTGAAATATTCCTGATCCCAACTCTCAATTCTTTCGTTCCTAAGACATCGAGCAGATCCCTTCCAACACCAAGTGCGCAGACCAACAAAAGCAAAGCTGTGCAGACAATCGCATTTATCCTCAACGCTCCACCTCAAATGAGAAAATTGAAAACATACCAAAACAAATTCAAGTTGACATTTCAATATGTTTGCACACACTATTAAAACACCGAGCTGTTAAAGCAAAACTTCTGCTTTCCAATCCGTATACTGATATCAACTAATATACACCAATTATACACCGTTTTTTAAAAATAATTGCTGCAAGTTTCTGAATAAAAAAAGCGTGCAAAATCATTAAAAAACTGTGCCCACTATTTAGGGCACAGTCAATTTAAAGTAGCATATTCTTGAATTTTTCACTGAACAAGAAACATTTATGGATAAAGTTTATTACCCAACACTTCTTGATATACATCCAACTCTAATTTAACAATATTCTCCCAAGAATACTGCATAGCTTTTTCTATAATAAAATCTTGGTTAATAGGATTTCCCAACAGGTTCACTACAGCCCTTGCAAAGCGTTTCTCAAAATCCTTGCCTTCCTCTACCACTATTCCTCCATTACCGATGGCTTCCGGTATTCCCCCATTACTACTTCCAACAACAGAAGTACAGCATCCTTGAGCTTCGACTATTACCATTCCAAAGCCCTCATTTCTACTCGGAAGAATCATAACGTCCATTGCATTCATCCATTTAGCAACTTCAGTCTGTGGTAGCATGCCAGTAAAATGCACATCTAATCCCTCAGTCGCCTTTTCCAGTTTCTTTCTGTACTTTCCATCCCCTACGACTATAAATTCTGTATTTGGAATTTCCCGATGGATGTATTTGAATATTTCTGGAAATTTATCTGCTCTTTTCACATATATCAGATTGCCAACGTAGCCAACGTACTTGTATCCCTCTTTGTAAATTCCCAACTCTTTCCTAATTTGCTCTTTATCCATCGGTCTAAAGATTTCAGAATCATATCCATTTGGAATTACAATGGCATTCTTTCCAGAATACCCATAGGACTTTGCTCTATTTAACAATCCATTGCTTACAAATATACACTTTGCAGCATTCTCTAACACATTAAGGTATAGTCCTTTTCTCCACTTCATCCTGTAATTTATATCGCTCCCATGGAGTGTGACAAGAAAAGGTATACCATACTTCTCAGACAATTTCATCGCAACAAGCCCTGACGGGATGAAATTGTACATACCATGTGCATGAATTAGATCAAATTTCTCTTCTCTATTTTCATTCCAGATCTGTTCTACGATCTTTTCAGAATATTTCAAATATTTCTTTCCCTTAAGTACTTCATCGTAGATCATGTTGAAAAGCTTTCTGTTGAAAGTTACATAATTATACGTAACTCCATCAACATTCAACGGCGCATTGGGAACAATTACAGGTTTTATTCCAAGCATTTTCAATAAAACCCTCATCAACACATCATCTTGCGCACTCAAAGCATAGACAGCAAAATCGACGTCCAGTTTCTTTAATGCTCTTAATCTTTGCGTTATGAAAACACCGCTTACCGTGTTCCCTAAAAACGGGAAAAGATTAGTCAAAAACAGTACTTTCAATTTTTCACACAACTCCTCAGAAACTTATAAGTCTCTTTAGATTCTTCTAACAAGGATACCATATCTTCAATCTCTTATCTTTTTCAAGAAATCTACAATGACAATTATCAATATTTCCAAAATCCTTAATGGATAAAGAATGTATAACAGCGCAGCTACCAGCTTCCCAATAGATTTGTTATAACTCGCATTATAATATGCTTTCGAGGTAAGTGAATAATAAGATTCTTTAATCCTAGTGGTGAGTTTGCGATTGGCTTTTGAACTGTGGTTATGTACGAAGAAGGTTTCAAAATCTACGGCCTGTTTGTATCCCGATGCTATTAATTTTCTTGATAAGATCGATTCTTCGGCATATAAGAATGTGTGCTCATCAAAGTATCCTACTTTCTTGAATATGTCTAGCTTAATTATAAAAAAGCTTCCGGACAATACTTCCACATACGAAACCTTATTAGGTTCAATCCTAAAATTCCTGTAATAAATTCTGTTGAAGAAAAAGTTGGTTAGTGCAAAACTTGTAAAAATATCATCAAAACCTCTTGGTGTTTTCCATCCTATCGCTTTCTGATTGAAGACCCCATTCAGAAGATGGATAGGAGCTATTGATGCAATCATTGCATTAGATTCTAATTTCTTCAATATCTTACCAAGATCTGTATTATCAAAGAATTCCACATCAGGATTTGTTATAGCAATGTACCTACATTCAATGAAGTTTTCTTCGATATACTTAACTCCAAAGTTATTACCTTTTGCATACCCTTGATTAGTACTGTTTCTAATCACAAAAACATCTTCTACATCATCAAATTGCCCTTTAAGAATCTCATACGATTCGTTCGGTGATGCATTATCAACAATCAAGATACCATACTCATCGTAACCAACTATTGAATTCTTTATATTCCTTACCAAATTTGTTGTTAATGAGTAATTCATATAATTTAGTACAACAAAGAACAGATGATATTTCTTTGTATTTGACACTTTCTAAACTCCTCTCGTTTTGACATAGTATTTTGCGATCATCTAGTTTTGATTTGAACTTCTTTCAATTTTGCAATTATGTTCTTTGCAATTCGTCTTGAGTTCCTTGAAAAAATCTGACGATTTAACAGCCAAATATTTGTAGGCCAAACACCCATGGTAGTATAGATTATAGGGAATTCAGAATGTTTTTTTGCTAACTTTCTTAAAGTCCTGAAATAACTATTATTCATTGAAAAACCAGGAGAAAGATGATACACAGTATCTGCAGGAATGACATAAGAGCTTATTCCCATTTTACTTGCACTTAAGCAATAATCAACTACGTATAAGTGCCATCCGTTTATTAAGGATTCATCGAACTTTAACTTCTCGAAAACCTCTTTTGGAACAATGAACATACACTCATCCAAAGTTTGGACAAGTGTGGGCTCTGTGACCTTGGCGTAACCGGCCGGCGCAAAATCTCGTCCCTGAGTAATATTTGTGATAACACCTTTTGAATCTCTTGCCCCTGCAACTCCATATAACTTGTCCTTATCAGTCAAATAGTGTGTTATGTTTTGCAGAGTATTTGATGATGTAAACATAATGTCTTGGTGAAGAAAGATAATGTAGTCACCACTAGCTTTATCTCCACCATTATTAAGTGCTTGCGAAGCGGATGTGAAAGCCCTCTTCGTATTATCAATCAATATGTACTCATATTCTGTGTGCTCTTGAGACAGGAGTGATCTAAGTAAGAACTTGTCCAAAATCTCCTTATTATTGTATACACATATAATACTTAATTTCATTTTAGTCACCTTTTATAGTTTTTTTTCACTTTCTACCGTATAAATTATGCTCGATTATGTTTACTAACAAATTGTTGACTTCATAATTTTTCTAATATTAATTACCAAAGGATTAATTACAAAGTTGCTCCAATAAAAACCTGCTTTAACAAGTGCCAATTTTATTTTACCATAACCTCTGTAATTCTTGAAATAATATAAAACCGAGCTCAACTTCATAGAAGCTCTTTGGTCTTTTATTTCAGATGTACTCGCACCGTGAATATGTTTTACATATGTCTTTTCAGTATAGGCTACTTTGTACCTCCTTTGTCGGATCTTCTCTGCTAATATCAATTCCTCAGCATAAAGGAATGTATGTTCATCGAACCATCCTAATTCTTCCATTATTGCTAAATTTACAAGCATAAAACAACCCATTACATAATATGTAAAAACAAGGGAACCATTTGAAAGTTTCTTCTCATTCAGTTTAATCATTACCTTTTTGAATGGATAAAGAATAGGAAAAAAGATTTGGTAAAAGAAATAGGTATATAATCCCTCTCTTCTGAAAGGGCCTTGGCGTTTTCCTTCTAAATCTAGGACCTTTGGACCAACGATGGCTATCTTCTGATCTGCTTTACCAATCTCTAACAATGTATCTACGACTGGTTGTTCAACAATTACATCGTTGTTCATAACAACCGCCCATTGATATCCTATAGACTTTGCAAGCTTCAAACCCAAATTGTTTCCTTTAGCATATCCATAGTTTCTTTCTGCTAATAATAGAACTCGTTGATTAGAAATAGCAGCTCCACCTGTTTCACTGACTATATCCCATCCAGCTGATTTTGCAAATTCCACTAACTTGTCTCTCTCTACAGTATTAGATCCATTATCTACTACGATTATTCCGAAACTTTTATTTTCGATATTTTCAATGTTCTTAATAGTTTGAATAGTCATTTCTGACTTATTCCAATTCAGAATAACGAATGTTACCTCCATCGAATCACCTCGTCAGTTATCGTTCTTTTAGTCATGATATCTATTTTGACGTTATTGTATGTACCATACGAGTCAATCACCTTCTCAGAATACCTAACACTTTATTTAATATTAACAAATTTACTACTGACTTAAGGAGAAACTCCATTCCCAAATATATAAGCACTAAAATAACAAGCTGAACCACAAGTTTCGAAATCAAATTTACATTCAGATTTATCGCCATGGAGTAAATATATAAAAACGTTATAAGTCCACTTATGAAATGTTTCCAATTCCCTTGAATAGATATCTCATGTCGATTGACTTTCTTACTACCAATAGTCGACCCAACGTCACACGGAATTCTGCTATCACCTAGGTAACCATAACTTATCTTTACTTTTGTTGATTTTCTTTCTTGCCTATTCTAATAACACACTTCTTCCTAATGTAATCCTCAAATCACTTAGCTATTTCTCTTCATCCACATTCCCAAGAATGGATCAACTAATTCATATTTCTTCTCACCTTTTTGTATAACGTCCATTTTCACCAGTTTATCGAGTGCTGTTTTCACGCTCCCTGCGCTCATATTCAGTTCATACGGTGAGATATCGTATGCAATGTTCTTCAACGTTGCTTTCTGATTTGAACTTAGCGAGTCCCACAGCATCTCAAACATCGTCTTTTCAGATTGCAATATCTTATTCACTGCCATCTCTACATCTTCTATACTTAGTTTACCACTTTCCATCGCTATATTCCATATCATATGTGAGATGTATTGCACATAGTATGGATGACCGTTGGATAACTCGTATATATGCTCAAATAAATCATCATCAATTTGCATTTCTCCCATCGTTGAATTGAACTTGTGCCTAAGAAATCCTATCGTCTCACTCTTTCCCAATGGCTCAAGGTTGTAAACTTTTGAAAATCTGTAGAATGGCTTTTCCACATTCGAGAATATATCGTTCATCACATGTCTCCTGCACCCTGCAAAGATGAACGTTGTATTCTTGAACATCTGCGCTTTCTTTCTAAATACAGAGAGCAAGTCTATCTCCTTTACATTCGTTATCTCTTGGAACTCATCGAACGCAACTACTACTTTACCCCCAAGTCTCTCTGGAATCGATATGATTTCTTCTACATTCCTTATCGTCGGTGAGACCTTCAAATCAACACCAACCGGTCCAAAATTCAATTCCACCTTTTCTATCCCAGGAATAATTTTCTTCGCTATCTCAAAGAACTTTTGCATTCCACCTATCTTCTCCAAGAATGCATGCGCGTACACATCTAAGAAATCATTTATCGATGTAATTCCCATTAAGTCAATGTACACACTTTCTATACCTTCCAACCTATCGAACAGATTCAAAATCAGGGAAGTCTTTCCATACCTTCTCGGAGAGATGATAGTGATATTGATACCACTTGCAATATCAGATTCAATCTCCCCCATCTCAACTTCCCTATCGCAAAAATCAGCACCTTTGACAACCACACCGAATTTGAAAGGATTGTGCATGTTCTCACCTCGTTATCTACGACCTCACATTGTACGAGTATATTTTACCATATTCATCAGTAAGAACAAAATGGGCGCATTAGACCATATTAAATGTCTTTGAAATGATATCATATCCTTGATTGTATTCACGCTATGAAGGATTTGGATGGAAATTAGGAGAGTGCCAAAATTCATCTTAGAAGGGCGGATGTATAGTTATTTGGAAGTTCTGCACTTGATTTTTGAATTGGTCAGGCATTCTGAGAGATGGCTCAACCAATTGTAATGATCCAGATTTTTTGAAACAAAGACCTGATTACTACGAGAAGATACTTGAGAAAGATAAGCAGCTGAAAAGTACATTAGAAGAAGGGACTACTGAAGGAAAAGAATAGTAAAAGACAAATACTATTCAGATCTCTCTACCTCTCATCTAAATATCTTTTCAGACTTACTTAATCTTGCTTTTCTCAAGTTTTTCATCTATATAGACACGGACTATAGCTTTGCTTTACAACCATTCTATATTCCAATACAGGTATGAATACTAATTACTTCCGAATAGGTCGAAGTTTAATTGTAGTCAAAGCTTTGTTAACAACATCCAGATTTATATCAGACTTAAGGAGAAACTCCATTCCCAAGTATACAAGTACTAAAAGAACAAGTTGAGCTACAAGTTTCGAAATCAGATTTATCTTCAGATTTATCGTTATGAAATAAACAGATAAAAACGTTACAAACCCACTTATGAAATGTTTCCAATTTCCCTTGAACAGATATCTCACATCTATTAGCTTTCTTACTACCAACAGTTGGACCAATGTCACACAAAATTCTGCTATCACCGAGGCAATCGAAGCACCATAGGAGTTGTATTTTGGAATCAAAAGCATGTTCAATGAAAAGTTAACAACAGCACCAATTACAACAGAAAGTGTGAGAAAATTTTCCAACTTGAATGGAACGAAAAGTTGCATTCCAAACAAATTGCTCCAAGATATAAACAATAATATTGGGCTTATCACCATTATCAAATCTTTCACCTTCAAGAATTTTTGCCCGAAAAACATTGGAACAAATGTAGGCATCGTAACCAAGAAGGCAACCATAAGGAAAACAGAACTGTATGTATAAAAATCGAACACTTTTTTTGCATACCCGTCAACTTGATCTTTATACCCACCCGAGATCAAATTTGACACCCTCGGTATCATCACAGTTCCTAAAGATGTAATAAGCGTCAACGACATCTTTACAATTCGTTGCGCATAATCATAGTATGCTACTTCAGCTTCGTTGTTTATCAACCCTATCATCGTCTTATCAAGTACTGTATAGACCTCTACAGCAACCATAGGAACGAAAAGTTTAAACATTCCAAAGAGATGCTCTTTCAAATTTGCATGAGTAATCTTCTTGATTCTTATGTAATCTGGCAGGTAAGCCCAAAGGACCACTTGGCTTATGAGAGTTCCTAAAACAGATATAATTGCATACAAAACGTAATCACTTTGACTTTTGACAAACAAAAATATTGCGGCTGCCGATACTATTTTTATTACTAGACTTCTAAGTGACACTTTCTTAAAATCTTCAATGCCTGTGAAAAAATACGAAATGTCAAATGCGACAGCTAATATGCTCAACGATTGTACATAATATACTATCTTATACTTTGAGGAAATTGTAGAAACAAAAATAAAGTACACGATCATCGTAAGCATAGAAGTGAACAATTTTATGTAGAACAACTCCCAAAAACTTTCATTGATCTTTTCTGTATCATTCCTAATGTAGGCAATAGTTCTACTGCCATAGAGTGACATACCAAGTGCAGCAAAGAGCGTAAAGTATTGAACAATTGAACCAGTAAAGGAAACTATGCCAACTCCTTGCGGATCTAATACTCTTGTCACGTATGGAATAGTTATGAAAGGTATTACTATACCCGAAATTTGCAATATCAAGTCGTAAAAGTAATTTTTAGCTATACTCATTGCAGATACTCCCTGGATTCGTTGGTTATCAACGAGTTTTGAATATTCGTTTTATATCATTTTCAAATCTTGCTTCTTCATTTAGAATGAAGTGTCTATACGAATCAAATTTTTGGATTTCTGAATCATAGTTTTTGAGGACATGTTTTATCTTTTCCACTATTTTCCTTATGTTTCTTGCATTTACATCGAATTTGTACTCATCGCCTATAGGAACGTCTTCTTTAAAATTTGCCGAACCTTTCTTTCCTACAATGACACAACAGTTAGATATAGAAGCTTCTCTTGGTATTCTGTCTTTTCCAGGATGATTCCCAAAATCGATGTATAATTTTGCTTTCAACAATAATTCCGCAACTTCATCTGGTGTCATGTTCACAATTGGAACAAACCTAATATCTTTAGCTGCTTTTATAATCTTCTTTGTAAATCTATAACCCTTTTTAGGATTGTATACCACTATGTCTTCTTTGGCTATATTTTTCTCGTTTCCTTGTTGTTTAGAAATGAAGAGTGGATTTATATAATCTGATAGATAATCTATCCTATCTTGCCCTATGCCATTCTTTAACAAATAACTCCTTGCATATTCTGATTGGACGAGATGATACAAATTTTCCATTGGTTCGAATTTGTAACACCACTTTGGATTTCTTATATCTGCTAAGAGAAGTTGAATCTTGTGTTTAAAACTTTTTGGATATTTTGGGAAATTATCTACACTTAACCACCATATGATTTTGCGGATCTTTGAATATTTGTAAATCAAGTCTGTTCTTATCTCAGGTACTACCAATATGTTTCTTTCAGTATCTTCGATTTCTCTAACGTAGCGATTGTTGTAATGCTTGTAGAATGGATGGACAGGATCATCTAAGTCTGAAGGAAAATAGTACATTACTGCATCAATGCCAAAAATATTCATCTTATATACCAGTTGGTGCAGAAGTTCTGGTCCTCCTGTTGCAGCTTTTGCCGGACAGGCAACAAATATTCTTGTGCCTTTGTAAATATCGATTTGCATGGATCATTTCCCCCCATAATTCTTCTCATAAAATTGCAAATATTCTCCTGATATCACTCTTTGTACCCATTCAACATTGCTTAAATACCATTCTATCGTCTTTTCTATCCCTTCGTCAAATCTTGTCTCTGGTTCCCAGCCAAGTTCTTGCCTTATCTTGCTTGGGTCTATTCCATACCTTCTGTCGTGCCCTAGTCTGTCTTTCACATGTTTTATCAATCCTTCGTTTATTCCTTCATCTTTCGTCTTTTCTCTCAGCAATTGTATTATCTTTCCCACTATGTATACATTCTCTTTCTCGTTGTGTCCACCTATGTTGTACACTTCACCAATTCTTCCATTATCGAATACCATGTCTATCGCTTTGCAATGGTCTTTAACGTATAGCCAGTCTCTTATCTGCTTCCCATCTCCGTAAACCGGTAGCTCTTTGTGGTTAAGTGCGTTCCATATCATCAATGGTATCAATTTCTCTGGAAATTGATATGGTCCGTAATTGTTCGAGCATCTGGTTATATTTATCGGCATTCCATATGTATCATGGTATGC
>Ga0209608_1003106_pt1 | contig 10810 bp, 10 predicted proteins | sample AD_UKC130_MetaG_FD_184428 | JGI IMG/M metagenome (GOLD analysis project Ga0209608, IMG submission 184428) | Active sludge microbial communities of municipal wastewater-treating anaerobic digesters from Canada - AD_UKC130_MetaG (SPAdes) (version 2) | ecosystem: Engineered > Bioreactor > Anaerobic... | reverse complement strand
GCATAATTTTTAGTTTGAATATCAAATTTGATTTTTTCAAATTGCTGTATAAAATCAGATTTAATCGTAGATGCCATTATTATTTTGCTTTTTTTAACTAAACTATTATCTTAATGTTTTCAAAAACAAAAATACAAATAATTAAAAATATTGATTTTAAAATTTCCCCAAAATTTCAAAAGAGATTTCTCATCCCCCATTCTACCCTACTTCCACATCTTAAAAATGAATTTACCTAAGCTCTTGATTACTCAAATTCTTTTATAAAATTTTACTATTATTTGCTGTTCTTTAAACAATTCTTTTAAAAATTTATCTTAATTTTTCTTGTTTAGAGTACCAAATTTGATAAAAAAATAACGAAGATATTATAATAGCAGCACCCATATAAAACCAAAAACTTAAAATTTCTGATTCTCCAAAAATAATTACAGATAGTATAATAGCATAAACAGGTTCTAGATTTACATGCATGATGACTAGATAAGCACTATAAGTTTTCATTAATCTTATTAGAGCAGAAAAAGCATAAGCAGTACAGCCAATCGCTAAAATCAATAAATAAAAACTATCTGTAATATTAGGAAATGATAAATCATTATTTTCCCAGGTCAGAAAAAACATAAAAATCCCACCACTTATAAATTCCCAAAAACTTATCACCAAAGTATCATTATTAAAACCAATTTTTTTATTTATGACACTAAAAATGCTAAATAATAAATATGATAAAATAGCTATAACAAGACCTCTCCATTGCACTGGTTCACCCCAATAAATTAGCAAAACACCAATTAAAATTGGAATAGCAAAAACTAAATCTACAAAAGAAAATTTCTTTTTAAGTAATAATGGCTCTAATAAAGAAGTAAATAAAGTACCTGTACCTAATAGACCTAAAACTAATGAGACTGTAGAAATTTTAATAGCATAAAAAAACAAATACCAATGTAAAGCCATAATTATACCAGTAATTACAGAAATCAACAGGATCCTTTTTGTTAAACTAAGATTAATTTTTTTAATTTTTAACCAAAAAAATAAAAAAGCAGCAGCTATTATCATTCTGTAAAACACTAATGATAAAGCCGAAAGAGAAATTAATTTACCTAAAACACCTGTTATGCCAAAAAGTAATACAACAAAATGTAATTCAAAATATGATGAAGAAATTTTGAAAAATTTCATAAAAATAATATAATTTTATACAAAAATAAAAAATAAGTGAAAGAAATAAAATTACATAAATGGTGGGCTAGAAATTACGGTCATAGCTACTTTAAATGTAATGATGATAAAATAATAAAAATTTTAAATCCTGGAAAATATAATTTACATGATGGTCCAGATTATATAGGAACTGTTATAGAGACAAATGGTATAAAGCTTATAGGTAATACAGAAATGCATATTTTTGAGCAAGACTATAAACGACATAATCATTTAAATGATCCACATTACTCTAATGTGATTCTTCATATTTTTTGCTTTCCTTCATCTGATCCTATATTAGACATACCTTTTAGGCTACAGATACCAATAGAAAATATTTCAACAAATGAAATTGAAAATAATTTAATGAATATTTCTAAAAATGATCTATTTATAGCAGGGATAGCACGTATAAAAATGATTGGCAAACAATTAATTAATGATTATGGCAGCAATGATTTAATCCAAACATTATATGTAAGTTACTTTAGAGCAATGGGCTTACAAGCTAATGCTACTGCAATGGTTATGCTCGCTTGCCAAATACCATACAAAATTTTTTATGATAAATACGAATTAAAAAATATTATAAATACTTATTTATATGCAGCCAACATAGAAACAAATTTGACAAATTCTACTAAAAATATTCTCAAAAAATATAATATTGTTCCTATAGCCCAGAATATATGGAACTATAAAGGTGTGAGGCCTAATGCATATCCTCATATAAGAATAGTCAAAGCAGTAAGATCATTTAATGAATTAATAAATGAAGATAACTTTTTAAAAAGATTAATCAAAGATGGTACTGAATTTTGGTTTAATAAAATGGATAATTTATTAACAAATGAAAATAAAAAACAAATTTTAGCAAACTGTATATTACCACTACGTTTGTGGTATATGGAAAATTTTGGTTATTATGAAATAACAAATAGTATTATTACTGAAGGTGAGAAATATAAAATAGAAAAAAATTCATTAATATCAGATGCATGTCAGCTTTTAAAAATAAATGAATTTTTATTAAATCTAATTCATGGTCAAGGCATACTATCATTAATTAAAGCGGGTGTTATAAATACTGATTTAGAAAAATATATAATTCAATAAATACAGTTTATAAGGTTAAATCTCATTAGTGTTGGGATAAGTTTAATGATATAATATAACAATTATAGTTTTTAAATATTCAAAAATATTCATTAATTTTACCTAATAAAAATATTTTTTATGTACACCGCTAAGGAACTAGACAACGAGGCCAGCTACATATATTTCGGGGCGAGATATTATGATCCAGCAGGTAGCCATGGTGTACCAAGATTATTTATAAGAATAAATGAAAAATATTCTAAGAAATATGAAAATTATTATTAATAGAATAATTATTTTATTTATTATTACAACACTCTTTAGTTGTAACAATAATGATATTGGATATAATGCTGATAATAAATATAATGATTTAATTATTCAAAATATTTTTAGTACTAATAAAGAAATACCAATAATTACGAACAAAGAAGAGATTTATAAGTTATTAGGTGTCCCTAAAAAAACAAAATCAAATATGCATATTAACTTATTAGAAAATGATAAATGGGTAAGATACAATTCTACACATTATAGCTGGGATGATTTTTATTATATTGAGATAAATGGTGTTCTATTTTTATCAAATATTTTCTTTAAAAATAATAAGGATATTAAATTGGTTGCAGAAAAAGATATAATTTTTAATAAAAATACTAAAATGTCGTTTATAAAAAGAAAATTACCTGATTCATATAATGATAGATACGCTATCTCTCACTATTCATCTTTATATAATCCAGATGAATTAAAAAAAGATATAATAGTAGTACCATTTAATACTCAATATGGAACAATGGTTTTCTATTTTTATAATAATAGATTATTTTATTTAGATATAGGGTTAGGTATTATTGATTTATACAAAGAGAACCATGGCAAGATATAATAAACCAAACAATTATAATATGGTTATACAAAGAGAATTAAATCATAGTTATCCATGGAATAGTTATCCATCCAGTTTAGATAATAAGGATAAAGATATAGGATTTTCCAGATCTGTATCAGAATGGTATAACATAGCATATCCTAATAGACCTCAAATTAACTTTAATATTTATAAAAATGGTAAATATACTCCATATAATAAAAATTCAACACAAAAAGATTATGGATTATGAAAAAATTATTTTTTTTAATTTTAATAAATTTATTGTTTATTAACTTAAATTTCACTCAATCAGGATTTAAAATGGTAGAAAAACAAATGGTAGAATATAAATTGAGTGATAGCTTTAGAGAGTTGATAATTAAGTATGTGATTGATAATATTCCTATAAAAAATGCATATTTTGTAGTTAATGTAGATGAATATGATGATAGATGTTCGATTAGCATTGAATACTGTCAAGAATTAAATGATAAAGATTTAAAATATATAGGTTTTTTCGAAATAGACAATAAATTATTTTTTGTAATAAATGGACATAAAGATTTTTTATATCCTACTGATAGTATAAAGGAAGTGGAATATAGACAATATATAAAAAAAGAACAGGTAAAAAATGATATTTTATATCTTGAACCATACGAAGATGATGTGCCAGTATGGTATTTTGTTTATAAAGATGGTGAATTTAATTTAACTTATTACTCTAATAAATATTAACATATTAAATAGTTACAAAATATTTGTATATTTGATAGATTTTACAAATATAAAAATAACACAGTAATGCAGCACCTCCAATACCTCTCATACAGCGAGCTATTTGTCTCCCACCTAAACTCTGTCTGCTTAAAAAATAAATATTAAAACAATACTAAATATCATCAGCATTTTTCACTATTTGCAGTGATACTTCTTTACCATTTTCTATAGCTAATCTTGCCTTTTTAGAATATTTAACTAATAACTCAAACAATTTATCTATGTTATTATCTCCTGATAAAACTATTCCTAATGGTGATGGCTCACTCAAACAATAAATCTTATATTGTGAAGCAGCTATTTCAAATAATTTTTTGTTTTCTTCATAATTTCTACCTAGCATTATCCACGTGTTATCAGCAATGTAATGTCTACCTAAGGTTAACAGTTCAGCAGTTATAGTATTAAGAGGTAAATCGTTCTTTAGTATTGCTAAAACTCTATCTCCTATCACTGGATCTGTTAAAAGGCAACCACCTGCTGGGCTTGGAATATCTTTTATGCCAAATCTCTCAGATAAGCTCAATTGTTCATGTCTAGATCTACCGTTAATGTTTAATAATTTTTCTCTATCTACTAAACCTTCTCTCTCTGGTTTAGTAGGAAATAGTAATTTTGCTGATAATGGACGTAATAATAAATCTTCGAATTCAGCATTTTTTTTAATTAATATTAGAGCATTCCTATTTTGACTCATTGGTCTCTGACCTAAAACTTCACCTGTGGCGATAAAATCTGCTCTCCCCTCTTTTACTAATTGAAAAGTTTTATTTATCATTAGTATTTTACAATCAATGCACGGATTAGCATGCGATCCATAACCGTATCTCGGTTTTTTTAATAATTCTAAATATTCCGTGCTTATATCTATGATTTCTCCATCGTCAAAGCCAAGTTCTTCTATATTTTTATAATATTTTTCTGGATTTTTTTTTAGCTCCCAGCCAAAAAAAGGTGTTATATATTTCACAGCAGTTATATGTATCCCTTGTTCTTTTAATATTTTACCTGCTAATATACTATCTAATCCTTCAGAAAATAGTAATAATGCTTTTGTCATATTTTTAATTTAAGTATTTCAAAATTAGTAAGAAATTTAAAAATAGGGTTCTATAACGTTTATTGTGGGAAAATTATTTTAAGTATACAATAGTTATTTATTGTCCACAAATGCACACAAATGAACACAAATAAGCACAAATTAATAAATTCAATTCCAAAATCCTTTAATCCCACAAATCCCAGTTCAGACAATTCACCCCGTGAGATATAAAATAAAAGATACATTCAAAGTATAATAGTAGTTATCTCACTGGGTAAATTTCTATCATCCTTCGTGTTCTTTGTGTCTTCTTTGAGAACTTTGTGGTTAATATTTAAGAGTACAATAATAAATAAAATTCTTTTTTTTAAATTACTTTTTTTTATTCTTTACCTATTTAAAACGTTATAGAACCAAAAATAGTATTTTTGTAAAAATTATTAATTAATTACAAATAGCAATTTTATTAATTTTAAAATAATTACATAAAGATGCATATTACTATTTTTTATAAAGGTAAAATACCTACAAAATATTATGGAGGCACAGCTAGAGATATTTGGTATTTAGGTAAAGAATTAAAAAAATTAGGTAATAAAATTACATATTTAGTAGCTAAAGAATCTTTTTGCCCTTTTGCTGATGTTATTTATATAGATGAAAATAAAAATATCAATGAGCAAATTCCCATAGATACAGATATTGTCAATTTACATTCTGAAATAGATGAAGAATTAAATAAACCTTTTTTGCTCACTGTTCATGGCAACACTTATAATCCTAATAAAATTTTCCCAATCAATACAAATTTTGTTTCTCAATCACACGCTAAAAGATATGGTGCAGAAGCATATGTTTATAACGGAATGGATTGGTCAGATTATCCCTCAGTAGATTTTTTGCAAAATAGATATGGATATCATTTTCTTGGCAAAGCTGCTTGGCGTGTAAAAAATTTAAAAGCTGCTATTAAAATTGCTCAGAATAATAAAAAAACTTTAGAAGTTATGGGAGGCCATCGTATCAATTTATCTATGGGCTTTCGTATCACATTGAACCCTCATATTCATTTTCATGGAATGGTGGATGATAGCTACAAAGCAAACATTATGAATAAATCTGAAGCTTTGCTTTTCCCAGTTTTATGGCACGAACCAATGGGATTGGCTATTATCGAAAGTTTATATTATGGTTGCCCAGTTATTGGCACTCCGTATGGCTCTCTACCAGAGATTGTAACTAATGATTTTGGTGTCCTTTCTAATCGTTTATCAGATTTAATATATGCTGCAGCCCACTTAGAACATTTTGATAGAAAAAAATGCCATTATTATGCTCGCGATATTTTCAATTCTAACCAAATGGCTAAAAAATATTTATTCTATTATCAAAAAATTTTAAATGGCGAAAATATAAATACCCAAAAGCCACGTTTAGCAACCATTGATAATAAAAAATTTTTGGATTTCTATTGGGTATAATTGTATTATTTAATTGTAATTTTTTTATGTAAATTTGCGATAAATTATTCAAATTATGTTGAGGCACATAGCTATAAATATTAATTCTTCTGATGAAGTAGAAAATTTTTATCAAAATGTTTTAGGTTTTGAATTGATAGGAGAATATTATCTACATCCTTCTATTGCAAAAACTTTTTTTAATAATGAGCAGATAAAAGTTTACAGAGTAAAAAAATTTAATTTAGAAATCGAGCTAATATTCACCAATACTACAAATAATTCTGCATTTGCACATATAGCATTAGAATTTTGGAAACCAGATACTATATTCGAAAAAGCCAAAGCTGGAGGTTATAAAGTTTACAAATTTATTAAAGAAACTGGCACTAAAGCTAGATATATTATAGATAAATCTGGCAATATTTTCGAAATTAAAAATATTAATTTAGTAGAATAAATCTATATAATGGGATTAGATCCAATTTTTTCTATCGAAAATATCATCATCTCACTAATTCTAATAATTGCTCTATTTTCATTAGTTTTTTTTTATAGTAAAATCATTACTAATAATCCATTACATAAATATCTAATGTATGGACTTGGATTTAAAATATTGATGAGTATAGCTTTTATAATGATTTACTATTTTTTTTATGGTGGTGGGGATGCTTATTGGTATTGCTATAATGCTAAATGTCTTGTAAATTCTTTTTTTTATCATCCCTCAGAAATTACTAGAATTATTATAAGTGGGAATATCGATCCAGAAAATTATTATAGATTATTCTCTGTTAATACGGGATATCCAGCTACTGACCTATTATACGATCCTAAAACATTTGCTGTTTCACGTTTTGCATTTCCTATTTTATTTATTACTCAAAATTATATCTCTACTACCATATTAGTTTCTATGTTTGCTTTTATCGGACAATGGAAAATGTTCACATTATTAAATAAACTTTTCCCTAATTTTACAAAGTATGCAGCTATCGCTGTTCTTTTTTTTCCATCACCTACCTTTTGGAGCAGTGGCATATTAAAAGATACTTTTATTTATGGTGCTGCCTTATGGAGTATATATAATTTTTATCAAATTTTTGTTTATAAAAAAAATATTTTGGGTAATTTACTTCTTTTTATTATGAATTTTTATATAATTATATTAATAAAACCATATGTAGCGGTGGCCTTACTACCATCATTGGTCTTGTTATTTTCTTTATCATACATTAGGCAAATAAAGAATCGATTTATTAGATATTTTGTAGCTCCTTTTGGACTATTACTAGCTTTTGTGATTTCAATAGTCATTTACACATCTATAGGTTCATCTTTAGGTCCATATGGTAGTGTACAAAGCGCCATAAACAAAGCATATATAACTCAGCAAGATTTTCTAAAAAATGTAACTTATAGTGAACATAAATATGACATTGGAGAATTCGAACCAACTATTCCTAGTATTATATCTAAATTTCCTAAAGCTGTTTTTTTTGGATTTTTTGGTCCATTTATTTGGGAAGCTGATAATTTAACTATGCTACTAGCTGCTTTAGAGAGTTTAGCTCTTCTGATTATTATAGCTTATTTGTTATACAAAATTAGATGGCGTTTTTTTAAATTTATTTTTCAAAATGATTTTTTAATTTTCGCTTTAGTATTTTCATTAATATTTATTTTTTTTGTTGGTTTATCATCAGCTAATTATGGATCATTGAGTAGATATAGGATACCAGCTCTTCCCTTATTTTTATCCAGTCTTTTTGCTATTTATAATTATTCTAAACAACAAAAAATTTTATAATAATTTAACTTTATGGTATAATAATTGCAGTATTTTTATAAAAAAAGGAGGCTATATGAAAACCATTAAATTTTTATTATTATTCATTGTGGGAGTAATGATATCTAGCTGCACTATAAATAACTATTATACACAAAGTCAGCCCTATGACGATGTTTACTACAATCCTAATATTCATCAATATCCCGATAACAATGCACAAAATCAAGATTATCAGCAAGATTACCAACAGCAGGATAATCAATATCAGTATAATCAAGAATACTATCAAGACCAATCTAACTATTCCGAAACATACACTGATGATAATGGAAATACTTATATAACTAATAATTACTATGGAGATTATTATGATTACTCTTATTCATCTCGTATTCGCAGATTTTACTATCCAGAGCTTGGTTTTGGATATTATGATCCATGGTACACTAATATGTATTGGTATACTTATGATTCATGGTATTTTGGTATATCGGTTTACTTAACATATCCTTTCTGGAGACCAGGAATATCATTTTATTGGGGATATTACCCATTTAACTATTATGCAGGATGGTATCATCCATATCATTATGGATGGGGATATCCTGGATATTGGTATGGATATAATCATGGCTATTGGGATGGTTTCTGGACTGGTTACTATGATGGATTCTATGGCTCAGAATATTATTATTATAATCCTTTTGATGTTCATTCAGGCTCTGTTTATTATGGACCTAGAGATTATGTTTCTGCTTCTACTAGTGGCAGAACTAATCGTACAATAAATGAAACTCAAACAGTTTTACCTCTGAATAGAACTGTAGCTACTACTCAAACTTTTTCTGAAAGGCTCAGCAGGACAGGTTACAAACCATTAGACCAAGTATCAGTTAATAAACCAACAGAATCTTTGCAAAAACAAAATGATAATAATGTCATACAGAGTGGTGTAGGTAATGCTAAAATAGATAACTTACAGAAAAAACCTTTAGAAAATAATGCTAATCCTGCTACATCGATTACTAATCAAGCTATTAAACAAGAAAATAAAGATAATACTCAACAACAAATTAATAAACCTCTAAATAATCAAACCAATATTAGCCAACCTACTCAAATACAAAAACAACCAACTCAGCAAAATATACAATCTCAACCTACTCAACAAAGACCGTCTACTCAACCTACTAATAATACCCAGCCTATTCAAAGACAACAAAATATTCAACCTACTCAACAGCAAAATATGCAATCTCAACCTACTCAACAAAGACCATCTACTCAACCTACTAATAATACCCAGCCTATTCAAAGACAACAAAATACTCAACCTACTCAACAATATCAAAGACAATCTGCTCCAAATACTCAATATCAAAGACCTCCACAGCAATCTAATTCACAAAATAATCAATCTACAGGTCGTAGCTATACTAGACCTTCTACTAATCAATCTGCACCTGTGCAATCAAAAAGCTACTCTAACCCTCCTTCACGTAGTTATAGTTCACCGAGCAGCAGTCCGAGTAGATCATCTTCTGGCAGTTCATCTCAATCTAAATCATCTAGCTCATCATCCAGCTCTCCACGTAGTTCTAGTAGTAGTTCATCAAGTGGTGGAAGAAGATAAAATTTTTTAATATAAAATTCTAATTAATATGAAAAAGTTAATTTTTAGTTTAGTGATAGTATTATTAACTGGAATTGCATCAATAGCACAAAATTTAGATGATGCAGTGAGATATTCTTATCTAATTCCTTATGGAGATAGCAGATTTAATGCTGTAGCTGGTGCATTCTCTGGCATAGGTGCTAATGTTAGTGGGGTAAGCATAAATCCAGCGGGATTAGGTGTATATAAAAAATCTGAAATATCTGGCACATTTTCTATATCAAATTTTGTATCAAACTCTAATTATTTAGGCAATTCTAATAATGATATAAAAACAGTAGTATCACTTCCAAGTATGGGTATAATGATAGCTACTAATTTGAATGAAAATTCAAGTTGGAAAAACCTGAATTTTGGGGTTAGTTATTCAAAACTAGCAGATTTCAATAATAGAATTATGATATCTGGTGATAATCCATATAGTAGTATAGTGGATGTATATTCTGTATATGCTAATGGCAATACCCCAAATCAACTAAATAATTTTGACACAAGGCTTGCTTTTAACACATGGCTATTAGATACTTTACCTGGTAATCCTACAGTATATTCTGGCATAGTATCTCAAGGTGTCAGACAAGAATATATCGAAATAAATAGTGGTAGCATGTACGAAATAAACCTTTCTGTAGCAGGAAACTATGAAGATAAACTATACATAGGTGGATCATTAAATTTCGATATTTTATCTTATGAAAAAGAAACATCATATAAAGAAATAGACGAAAAAGATACGATACCAGATTTCAAATCTTTAGAATCTTTTAATTACTTAAAAACGACTGGAGAAGGTATTAATTTTAAAATTGGATTAATGTATAAACCAGTGCAATGGTTTAAATTTTCTGCAGCATTTCATAGCCCTACATATTTT
>Ga0209608_1003099_pt1 | contig 10835 bp, 10 predicted proteins | sample AD_UKC130_MetaG_FD_184428 | JGI IMG/M metagenome (GOLD analysis project Ga0209608, IMG submission 184428) | Active sludge microbial communities of municipal wastewater-treating anaerobic digesters from Canada - AD_UKC130_MetaG (SPAdes) (version 2) | ecosystem: Engineered > Bioreactor > Anaerobic... | reverse complement strand
TCGGCAATGCAGTCCCAAATTAACGAGGCCGATGCAGGTAATACATCCTCTCGAGATTTGGGCAGAAAATACTCGTGGTAATGGAGGTGAAATCGCCCCAGACGCGTCGGAATCTGCTTCTCGATAGCCAGCCAATCGAGGACACCCTCCGACGAATATTCGCGGTTCAAAAGACGCAAAACGAGAGCGTTGCCGTCAACAATAAGCCGCGGCCCATCGGCTACTGGGTCGGCAATCATGGGAAGGCCCGCGCGCACTTCCAGCGGCGATCGGGCACAAAGGTTACGGATAGTCTGGTGTTTCCTGAGCGCCTTGGCCCGCCCTATCAACCGATAAAAGATCTGCCCCAACCGATAATAACGAACGGTAGAAAATAGGCGACGAATAGACACGGCTTCATTCGCTAAACGGCATAGTTGAAGTCACAAAGACGCTTTTGCCTTCGCTCAAAGAAAGCCCACATTTCTAGGATCAAAAGTTCGCATAAAAATTGAATGCAGGTTGCCAGTTGGAAATCTTTTGGAAAAATCGAGTCGGTCCCCAACGACCCTGGATTCGTTTGATCAGCGAGAAAACCCAACTGCGTGACTGATATGAGGCCTTAAGGCCGACGTCAAGTTCGACATACTTTCGATGAGTTGAAAGAAAACGAATGACCTTGAAAACCGATCGCCAACCCGTGTCGTCGAAGGCGAGCAGCCCGCCTTCCCAAAGTATCGCCCTGATAGTCGTCGATTGTGCAATGAACTCGCCTTTGCTCATCCGATCAATGACTAACCGGAGTCATTGAGTCTTGTAATTGCTCCTCAGTTGGCCGCTCGTCATTTCTATGTTGTTGTCCCGGTGACACCAGTTGAGAGATTATAGATAGCATTTTTGTGGCCAACGCGTCCCTGGAGAAATGATCCTCTAAATACTGCCGAACAGATGAGGTCCTAGAATTACCAAAGTGGTCGGCGCTCCGAATGTGCTCAATTGCCATTAGCAATGAGTCAGCCGATTCTGGCTCCATTGCCACACCAGCGCCGGACTCCTCCACAATGCGGAGAGCCTCGCCGCGCACCCCCATGATGATCGGCTTTCCCATGGCCATCATCTCAAAAATCTTGCTCGGAATAACAGTTTCAAATAGCTCTGTTTTTCGAAGATGCACCAGACACGCATCTGCGCTGGCCAGCACACGAGGCATTTCCTCTTTTGGAAGCCGACCTGTGAAAATCACACGATCCTTCAGCCCACGCTGCCGCGCCTCGTTTTCAAGGTATGCTTTGCGGGCCCCTTCCCCGACCAACCAGAAGACAATGTCATTCCGGCCTTGATCCCGCAAGCGCTCGGCGGCGTCTAATACGATCTCCAGACCGTGCGCCATTCCAATGGTACCTACATACGCACACACAAACTTGCCCTCGCCGTTCCATTTCCGGCGGAGTTCCTTATCGAGGGGCTGCGGTCGAAATCGTTCCAAATCCACCCCATTTGTGATGACCGAAATACGCTGCGGAATGTTGACCTTCTCCAATATCTTCTGCCGGTATCCCTCGCCAACGGCCACGATATGGTCTGCGGAGCGATACATCACTCGTTCAAGGAATTGTAGGAAACGTAACACAGGCCGAAACCGAATGGCACCTACCGTTTCTATGGACTCGGGCCAGATATCGCGAATCTCCAAGACGAATGGAAGACGTTTAAGCCGAGACAACAGGACACCGGCCCAACCGCAGAAAAACTGTGGGCTGGTCGCCACGATCACGTCCGGCTTTTCCAGCCATAAACCGACCAGTACTGCGCTTACCATAAAGGAAAGATAGTTGACAATCCGTCGCACCGTTCCCGCATTGGGAGCTAAGTACGTCCAGACACGGACAACTTCCATTCCGTCCATGTTTTCTCGCTGTGGTCGGAGTCTATTCTTATAACCTGGAAAGAGAATCCCTGTGGGACAATTAGGGTTACACGTGATGATGGTAACCCGGTGGCCAGCCCGCACCCAGCGGACAGCATGTTCGTACGTCCGACTTGCTGGCGCGTTCACCTCCGGAGGGAAATAGTGAGTCAGGAAAAGTATGTGCATCTTATCACCTGCCCACTGCTCGCTAGCTTGGATCGTTAGCGAAGCGTCCCTAATCGAGTACTTAAACCAAGTTTATTCGCGTAGTATTCTACAATGTCTCTAATAATGTCGTCCAAAGAATATCTTGGCCGATAACCAATCATTCTTTCGATCTTCGTCAGGTCTGGGACACGGCGCTGCATGTCCTCAAAATCAGCCCCATAAGCCTCCGCAAAGGGGATATAACGAATTTGTGAGCGACTTCCAGTCAGGCAGATAACTCGCTCAGCTAGCTCCTTGATAGAAACTTCCTCTCGGTTGCCTACATTGAAAACCTGACCCCTTGCCTCGGGCAATTCCATGAGCCTAACCAGGGCACCCACAGCATCCTTCACGTGGCAGAAGCAACGGGTTTGACTTCCATCACCATAAACCGTAAGCGGCTCATCCTTGAGGGCCTGCTGAACAAATCGCGGCAAGACCATGCCGTATTGCCCGGACTGCCGTGGTCCGACTGTGTTGAATAAGCGAACAATGACCACCGGCATCCGGCTGTGGTGCCAATATGCCATGGCGAGAAACTCATCCAGGGCCTTCGAGCATGCGTACCCCCATCTGCGACGATACGATGGACCGATAACAAGGTCGTCATCCTCGGAAAATGGCACTTTTGTAGATTTTCCATAGACCTCAGAGGTCGATGTGATCAGAACCGGCTTCCGGTATCGCGAGCACGCCTTCATCACAACCGAAGTGCCGTGGACAATCGTCTCAATTGTTCGAACCGGTTGTTCGACGATGAGACGAACACCGACGGCGGACGCCAAATGATACACGCGGTCCGACTTAGCCACACATTCCCGGACGATTGACTCGTCGGCGATGTCGGCACACACCAGCTCAAAAAGGGGATGCCCTTCGAGGTGGGCGACATTCTCGTGACGGCCAGTCGAGAAATCATCCAGCACAGTCACCGCGTGCCCACTCGCAATGAGGATATCACAGAGATGGGAACCAATAAAACCAGCACCACCGGTGATTAGAATACGCATGACTCAACACCTTTCGCTGTCGCGTCTGTAAGACTGTCACTTCTTTCTTAGAAACTTTCGAACGTGTCTCATCCAATATAGCCGATCTGCAAGACGCATCAGAACCTCGATACGATCTGGCGTTTTCTCCATATCAATTCGGTCCCTCCGAATGAAATGCGGATCATGGGGAAACCGCATTTGACCACGCTGAGTCGTAGCTTGTGTGTCGCAAAGTCCGGAATCACGGATGACGTTGATGGTCTGTGGAGTGAACTGACCGTACGGATAAGCGAAATGAACGACCGCACATTTCAATTGGCTTTCCAAACACTTTCGGTTATTTTCCACCTCCCTTAGTATCTCGTCTCTCGAGCACGTGACCAGATTTCGGTGAGAATATGTGTGATTGCCAATCTCCCAGCCCTCTTCAAGGCACCTTTCCAACATCCGCCAGTTCATCACAGGGGTCGCGTGTTTCTCGCGATATGTTCGGCCTGCGCGTACATAATCGGCAACCGTAAAGACACACGCCGTAATTCCACGGGCCGCCAATATAGGTAAAGCGTTCTCGTAAACGCCTTCGTTTGCGTCGTCGAACGTTACCACCATTGTCGGACGTTGAATCTCGTTCCGCAAAAGCATCGCAATGCCACGGCTATACGGCACAAATTCAAACAGCTTACTGAAATGGTCTAGGATTGCCGTAAAACGCCCTAAAGACTCACGCGGGACATCGTGGAAATAGATAATGCGTAAATGGGGCGTCTGCCAAGACTTGCCAAAAACTCGTGCGAAAAAGAGTGGGAAACCGACAATCATGTCAATGAAGTCGCCGTTTTGTTAAGAAACTCGATCAATCTCCTCGCCACTGTCTGGTGCCTCATCCTCTCTGCGATCGGATTCCACAACTTTGCAATCTGCTGTGGCGTTGGCCGGCTGGTCAGATATCTTGTAATTGCTTCGGCTAAAGAATTAATGTCATTTACAGGTACAATACTCCCTACCTCAACGTGATTGATGACATCCGGTCCGGAACCGACCATATCTGAAACTACTACCGGACATCCACAGGCTAAAGCTTCCAGCACCACAACTCCCCAGGTCTCATCCGATGATGGCAAAACGAAGACGTCGGCAGCGGAATACCATTGATGAAGGTCCCGCGGGCTAACAAATCCTCTAAAATGAATTCTTTCTGATACCCTTGTCCTGATTGCCATCTCGCGCAGATGCGATTCTTCGGGGCCACTGCCGATAATAACGAGTTGTGATGCGTATGCGTCCGAGATTTTTTTGAATGCCGCAATAAGCTTATCAACGTTCTTCAACGCGAGAAGCCTCCCAACGAAAAGAACCAGAGGTTCGGTTCTCAACCCCAAACTGCGACGTATTTCTACCTTACTTTTTGCCCAAAATGGCTCCGCTAATTTTCTGAGGCTGTCGATGTCGGGAGCATTCGGTACGAAACACAGCCGATCCTCTTGAAGACCGTAATGCAGGAGATACTCCTTCGCCAATGTCCCCGTGGGTAGTCCACCAGCAGAGTGTTTAAGAAGCAGCCGCAAGAATGGCGCCTTTACAACAGTCTTCCACCGCGACCGTGGTTGCCGTAGATAGACCTCACTCATTAAGTAATATGGTATCCCCCGTTTTCGGCCGTACCATGCAGCGGCAAGCATCGTGAAATGATTGTAGCCCCCCAAGAGAATGGCATCGTAACGCTTTGCGCGAAGCCTCTTCAAGATTGCTGGATTCCAATAACCGTTATGCTGTCCCAACCACGCACGGCCGGGAAGAACCTCAGCGTGGAACTGAAACGGCCAATCGATCTCCCATGGCCGATCATCACCTTTGGCATAACAGTAAAAAACATCTAACTCGACCCCGGGCTGCGCAGCCACGGCATTCCAAAATGGGTCACGGTACGGTGTCGGCTGAGGAGTGACAACGCAAATTCGCATCGTTCGGTGTTGATTGCCCGTTTGTGTTTCCATATTAACAGTATTTTGCGTTGTGGCTCTTTCCGACAATCGCGCGTTACTGGAATAGCCGCGACTCAACAAGTCAAAGCGTTCGATTTCTTGTCATTTCGTTTCGACGGCTACAATCTGGGCTATCCCGAAAAACTTAGCATAATCTCTGTTGGGCCATGCTTCTGGATCAGGACCGAGGAAGGACGGATGAAAAACCGTTACAGGCCTCCTTTCTGGATCGGAAGGTATTTCGACTCGAGGCAGCCCCTTTTCCTTGGCCTCCGCAACACGTCTTTCGACCTCATACCAGTACTGCTTGTACTGAGGTGCGACTGTGACTAACTCACGAACGCACCGCACATAATTTGGCGACAAGACTGCAAAACACAGAGTTGCCGCCGCGGCCTTGCGAAAAACATGGGAATCATCGAGCCACCTGTGAAGACGCGCGGATACCCAGGATAGCTTCAGCACCACAGGGGCAACGACCACGATGACTCCCAGCATTAGTAAATAATGCAAGGCATTCAACGTGCGTGCCGGAGGAGGTACTTCACGAGTCATCGTTGACAAAACGAAGATTCCAAAAATCGGTAGCAGGACAGCTAAAACTCGCACGATGACACCTACCAGCGTCGAACGATTGTTTTCCTTGACAACGTGACGCGACACAAATATTGTCCCAAAAGTTACCCACAACCAGTTTTGCACAAGACTCAACTCGCGAATCAAAAACTCGACGAAAGAGCCGATCGAGCGAGTCACAACATAACCGAACGTGATCGGCGCGTCACTCATCCTGAACACATACCTTTGAAAGTTTCCTGGCGCACCAATAACCAATCCGGCGAAGAACAAACACCAAATTAGGAGAATTACATCCGCCCGTTTCCCTCCATTCTCCCAGGTTCTCAATCCCAGGATTGCGATGGCCCAGAGAGCGAATACAAAGTGGCACCCCGCGATCAATGGTGTCAAAGTCCACAGAAGAACGGTTTGGAGTGATTTCTGCCGTCCCTCCCTCTGTGATCCGCTTGCCACGATTGTCAAGAATAGAGCCAAAATATTTCCCGGCTCATAAACGAGCATCCCAGTTGCCCAAAAGACCGTTTCGGCGGGCGCGGGCATAGTCGCAAAATAGGCCAGCGCCCAAATTAGTGCGATAATGAAAGTCTTTATCCTTCTCACCCGTCGGCACAGTCGCAGAGCGACCGCTCCAAAGATCCCATGGAGGATCAAAAAAAACAGCGGTGTTGTCCAGAAAACACCCGCTCGTGTCAAAGGAGCGTGCAGTACTCGAAAAAACGATGCCGAATAGCAGCCGCTCCAGGTATGCCATAGAGTAAAAGGAACCTGGTACAGGGCGTGCCAGCCACCGGGCCAGTTCGCACTTTCCAGATCGTCCCCGATGGGAAAAAGGAATTGTCCCCAAAGAAGAATTGGTACGAAGGCTAGACTCGCTACCAATCCCAGAATAGGAAAAGTCCGATGACCCAAGTCAAGATCCGACGTTTGAAAATGCAGTGGTCTCAATGCTTTGATAACAGGCTATTATGAAATACTTCTACGGGATTGCGCCGTTTTGTTGTTCTGCAGATAGATGCCGTTTTAATAATAACTACAAGCAATAAAATGCTTCGTCAACCACAGTACCCCCGTTACCACGTGGAGACCGAAAACACCCCAACAGGCGTAAATGCCGAAATCGCGGCGTGCCTCGCCGAAGGTGGCTCGCCACAATGCCGCAAGTGACACCAGAAAAAGGAGGAACAACGTTGCATGGGCGCCCCAGTACCAATTGCCGTGCAACGCACTCCGGCCAGGTCCGCTTTCTACTAAAAGATAACATTGCGCGGCAGCTACCAAAAACAATAATGCCGCTAGCTGAAAGGCCTGATTTCCAAGGAGACCTCGACGCAGGGTAATAGCGACAATTAGAGGAAAAGCAACCGAAGTCAAGAATGTCAACGGAATAAATCCACTTCGTTGAGACACTATAGTAAAGGGTGCGAGTACCACAACGGCGTTTTCTTCTGCCTGGAAAGCAGCGAACTGAGGGAGTAGGACCAACACGGCAACAGCGAGTTGGAGGATCACGGCCCGAATCCAGGCCGGGGACCGGAACGACTTAAGAAGGAGCGTAATAGGGAGTGCCCCACACAAGGCAATCGCGTAGTTCGGCTTGATAATGGTAGCAAGGGCCAGGTAGAAAAGGACCTGGCAAAGCCGTTTAAAGTTAGGTTGGTTCAGGCATTGCAGCAAACCGGCAAAATGCAGGATGATGAATGGCCACGACAACAAAAGCGTGGGATTGTGCCAGGCATTCGGCGAGAACTTGCCCAGATAGAAGTTCTGCCACCCTATCTCCGGGGACCAAATTGGTCCAGCGAGACAAAGGCACATAGTTAGCCCGACGAGTGTCCATCCCGCAGGACTCGCGTCGGTGCATGACGCTGAAATTGATTCTCGGTTGTTAGCGGAAGGAAATGATGCCCAGGACGCGAGATAGGTGGCCGCCAGAAGGTGTTTCACGAGAAGTGACCCAAGGGTGATCCCTGAGAGAACGAGGATCGTACTTTTCCAGTTAAGCGAATTAGGGAATCCAAGTAATACAAGGGCTAGACCATGCAAGCCCGGATGGGGTGGCCAACGTCCAACTTCGACTACCTTTTTTATAATTTCTGCATGAGCGGGAATATCCGAACTAATTGTCCCACGGGCCATCTCATAATATAGGGGTGCAAAAATTGCCAACGTAATAGGCCCAATGGCGAGATAGGGGACAAGTGTCGATACTGACAGAGGGATGTGCGGTAAGCCTGGCCCAATCATCTCACGGTTCCCCCTGTGTCAATATCTCCCGGATTGTGTATTGCGGTTTGCGGTTGATGTTAATATGCACGCGGCCCAGGTATTCCCCGATAATCCCCACGGATAACATTTGCAGTCCACCCAGCACTAAAATGGCCACAATGATTGATGCATACCCGGGGACGGCAATTCCTCCCAAAAGCCGCTGGAGGATGTAGTAAAGACCGAGCAAGAAACCCAACACCGCTACCACAAAGCCCATGATCGAAACAATTTGCAGCGGCAGAATGGAAAAGTTTGTAAACAGGTTCATCGCCAGTGTCAACAACTTGCCGAGGTTGTATCCCGATCGCCCATGTTGTCGTGGCCGATGTTCAACCTCGAGTTGTGCTATCCGGTCCGTATTCCATGCCAGAAGCCCATCGACGTATGTGTAATTCAAATCATAAGTAAGGATCGCATCCACAACCTGCCGCCGCATGATACGGAAAGCACTAGGCGTAACGTTTGTCCGAAATACCCATTGATAAAAAGTCACGACCAACCACGATCCTAAATTCCGCCACGGAGCATGGCTACGTTCCTTAGGAACCCCATAAACCACGTCCGCGCCGCTCTCCTCGATGGCCCTTATGAGCTTGGGTAGCTCCTCCGGCGGGTGCTGTCCATCGTCGTCCATTGTCACGATGTATTCTCCAGTGGCGTGGCGCAGACCACACACGATCGCATTGTGTTGGCCAAAGTTGCGCATTAGGCGGATTGCTCGCACAATGTTCGGGAATTCTGCATGCAAATCCTTCAAAACCTGCCACGTCTCATCGGGGCTACCGTCGTCCACCAGAATGATCTCACCAGACATACCGGCGGCTCGCAAACAATCTATTACCCCTTCCACGACCGACGCAATCGTGGCAGCACCGCGAAAGACCGGAATGACAATGGAAAGATCCGTGTTCAATGTCTCGTACCGTTGCTCGGTTCGCGGAGCCACAGGTGAAAAACCACCTGGCGTTCGCATTCGTGGAACCCGACTCGCCGATAGAAACCACAAGCAGCTTCATTATCAGCTTGTGTGACGACGCGTAGCGTGGTAAGCTTTCGTGCCGCTGCCCAGGTTTCCGTGGCACAAACCAATGCTCGTCCGCAGCCCATGCTCCGTCTCTCTGGTACAACCGTGAGCAAGCCGATTCGCCCAATCAGACCGTCTTGCTTCAGAGTGACGAATCCTATTAAATCCCCGTCAGCACGGAAAGCCCCAAACACGGTGTCAGCTAACTCTCTTCGTACGCTCTTCTCGGCCCAGATTTCAAAGAGCTTCTGAGCTTTCCCCTGTGGGATTCGCGGGTCACGACTAAACCTTGAATATCGCCCTGCAAGCACCCCCAGCCGAGTTACCGAGTCCAACTGGCAGTTCTCGGCGGTCAATTCCATGATGGCTACTTCAGCCCCAAAATCGGCGTCGCGGTTGGACCCAACGGCTTTTTCAAACTCGACACGTTCAGACACAAAGACACCCACGCAGCGTTGGGTGGTCCAGGTAGGCAAAACAACTGAAGTTGGAGCAAAAAGATATAAAAGCGTCACCTGCTTATCTACAGCCCAATTAATCAGCCGTTGGAGGTCACTTCCCTCTCCTGACCAGTTCGCCTTTGCAACGGCAAAGCCAAAATGACGACTGTCCCAATCTAACACAATCGGGTTAATCGTATCAGTCGCATTTACTCTATTCTCGACCACTGCGACTATATCAGTATCTCGCTAAAAAGCTTTTCTAGGGTGACGACGACCCTTTCCTGATCGTGTTGTGTCAACTCGTAATACATGGGCAAGCGGACCAAACGGGCCGCAAGACTTTCCGTCACCGGCAGATCACCTTCTTTATAACCGAACGTTCGGCCCATCGGCGAGGTGTGCAGCGGTACATAGTGAAACACCGCGTGGATACCCTCCGATTTCAAATGGGCGAGTAAAGCGTCCCGAGTTGGCCCGTCCGGTGTAAGCACATAAAACAGATGGTGATTGCTTTGACACCCAGCCGGGATTCGCGGCAGACGCAAGAAGCCTTGCTCCTCGAGAGGCTTGAGATGCATCGCGTAATGCTGGTAAATCTCAAACCGGCGAGCCGCGATTGCATCCATTTGCTCGAGCTGCCCATACAGAAAGGCGGCCAGGATTTCGGCCATCACGTAGGACGATCCTATGTCGACCCACGTGTACTTGTCCACCTCGCCGCGGAAGAATTTCTGACGATTAGTGCCCTTGTCGCGAAGGATCTCTGCCCGTTCGATGAATCGCTCATCGTTGATACACAGCGCCCCGCCTTCTCCGCAAATATAGTTCTTCGTCTCATGGAAGCTGTAACAACCCAAATGGCCAATAGATCCGAGGGCGCGACCCTTATAAAACGCATTCACGCCTTGGGCGGCATCCTCTACCACCAGAAGGTTATACCTGCGGGCGATGTCCATGATGCGGTCCATTTCGCAGCTTACCCCACCGTAATGCACCGGCACGATGACCCTCGTTCGTTCCGTAATGGCTGCCTCGATCTTCGTCTCGTCAATATTGAGAGTATCAGGACGAATATCCACGAACACGGGTCGGGCGCCCACCCGCACAAAGGCACTGGCTGTGGAAACAAACGTGTACGAGGGCATAATGACCTCGTCGCCGGGCTGGAGGTTGCACAGCATGGCCGCCAGCTCTAAGGCCGCCGTACCCGACGGGACGAGGAGCACTTTACGAATGCCGAACCGCTCTTCCAGCAAGCGAGAACACGCCTTGGTGAAATACCCATCGGCCGCTATATTACCCATGGTGACCGCCTGGGCAATGTAGTAAAGTTCCTTCCCGGCAATAAACGGTTTGTTGAAGGGGATCATGGGGGATGCCGTGTGTTCTGACGAAAGTAACTTCGGTAAAACAATTCATGTTACATTGCAAACAGTTTATGCTGCGCGGTAG
>Ga0209608_1003098_pt1 | contig 10839 bp, 6 predicted proteins | sample AD_UKC130_MetaG_FD_184428 | JGI IMG/M metagenome (GOLD analysis project Ga0209608, IMG submission 184428) | Active sludge microbial communities of municipal wastewater-treating anaerobic digesters from Canada - AD_UKC130_MetaG (SPAdes) (version 2) | ecosystem: Engineered > Bioreactor > Anaerobic... | reverse complement strand
CAAATTCCAGCCTGAGCGTGTCGTTTGGAATCACTTCATTGTACCCTTTTGAATAATCGATGACTTCGTTTATCCCATCCAACTTACGAGTACTGAGCTTGTCATAGATCTCGACGGACTTCTCCACGGAACCAAGCTCAAAATTGAGTAATTTCTCCAGATAGTATCCGTACTCTCTGTAGAGTTCATCCAAATGCTCAAGCAAATCGAACTTCGATGCTACTTTTGCTATAAGTCCACAGGCAAGTACCGAATCCTTATCCCTCGATAAATCACCTTTCAAATATCCACAACTCTCCTCGAAACCTAGTACGAAATCTAAATCCTTTCTCTTTTCAACTAAATCTCCGATGAACTTGAATCCAGTCGGTACCTCGAAGAGCTGCACACCATTCTTCTCACACATCGGTACGACCATATTTGTAGAGACAATCGTCTTGACGAGCATACCCTTATCTCCACCAGACCTGACGTACTCGTCTATGAGCATATCACTCAATAATACGCCAACTTGGTTACCAGTAAGCCTTTGCCCTTTGAACACAACGCCGACACGATCAGCATCCGGGTCTGTAGCAAGGCCAAGTGGTACATCATATCGCTTCATGTACTCTTTTAACAACACCAGTGCACGTTCATCCTCTGGATTTGGCGTTTTCACAGTTGGAAAATTGCCATCTTGTACCATCTGCTCACTTACCTCAATTACCTCTGCACCAAGCTTTCTCAGAAGCACCGGAACGAACTTCGCACCAGTACCATGGAGTGGCGAATAGACAATTCTCAACCCATTGAGTGAAAAGCTCGAAGACGGGTCAACCACCTTTGCGACATCATCTATGTATTCTTCCAAAACACTTCTTGGGACAATATTGCATTTTTCCATGGCAGTTATCGGTTCATTCCAAGCCTTTTCAACAAGCTTTGTAAGTTCGTCAGTTACCTCCGGTACCGCTTGGACACCATTCGATGTATACACCTTGTAGCCATTGTATTCAGGTGGATTGTGACTTGCCGTAATCACTATGCCAATATCCATTCCAAGTTTTCTCACACCGTAAGAGAGCACAGGCGTTGGTACAGGCTCTCCAAAGACCCAGACATCCATTCCTTCACCTGCAAAAACGGATGCAGTGAGTTTTGCAAATCTTTCTGAATTGTTTCTTGTATCGTATGCAATGAGTACTCGCTTCAGACCATTCATCTTCATGTACTCTGCAACACCCTTCGTTGTTACCGAAACGGTCTTATCATCAAATTCCCCTTCTTTCATCACACCTCTTATACCACCAGTACCAAACATAATCATACGTATTCCTCCCTTCTCAACGATTCAGTCAATACGAACAATGATATCACGAATAGGAAATAGAATGTATTCAATACCATCGCAATTTCAGTATTTCTCGAACTCATCAGTCGGAATACAACCGCTGCAAATGTTGTAATTGGTGGTTCTGCAAGCATAAGTGTCGCTGAAGTCTCACCAACCGATATGGCACAAGCATACACAAATGCGCTCAAAAGCTGAGTTTTCATGAGCGGGATAACAACTTTCCACAACACAGACCACATACCTGCACCATCGACCTTTGCAGCATCTATTATCGATTGTGGGATATTCCGCCAGCTCGATTCAATTATACCAAATGTTATCGGAAGTGTAATCAACGTATGAGTCAAAATAATCTTCAAAAGCACTGGAATATCCAACAAAACGTACGAAAATGCGATCGTAACCGAAGAGAGTGCAGCAGGGATGATCACCACGTAACTCAACTTCTTGCCCCTACTCGCATAATAACCTGCCACTAAGTTAATACATATACTCATCAAAGAGGCAGTAACGGAAATTATCACGGTGTAAAATACCATCGACTTGAGCGTTGTACCGGTTAGATACTCTATATCACCTGAGAAAAACTTATTGAAATTCATCATCGAAAAATTCCCGTAATAGTCGAGAAAACCTGAAAGGCCAGAGTACACAACTGGGATGAATATAAGGACGCTGCTAATTGCTATGAACACATATCCCCATTTGGGGAATTTTTCCAAATGCCTGTAGTAATTCCGTTCGTACGTACTTCTTCGAACAGATGTAAGAAGACCAATTATCGAGATAAAAAGCAACTGAAAGAGCATGAGAGAAGAGGCAGCCTTAAAATCGAACGTTATGCGTGAATACATGTATATTGCCACTTCAATCGTCGAGTATTTTATACCGCCCAGTATCATCACAACCGAAAAGCTCGTGAATGTATAGATGTAAGTGAGAAAGAACGCACGCAATATCGAAGGTACTAGCAAAGGAAATTCAACATTCTTCAACAGTTGCCGTCTATCCGCACCATCGATCTTCGCTGCCTCTATGATATGTCCATCCATCCCTTCCCATGCCTCCCCAACAATCCTGATGAAGAGCGGAAAATTGTAAAACACATGACCCAGTAGCACAGCTGTGAACGTGTAAAGAATCTGCGGAGATAGGCCAAACAAGTTCAGAAATTTCATATATATACCATTCTTACCAAACGTGAGGAAAAAACCAATCGACATAGTGATACCGGGCAACACAAAAGGCACACTCGACATCACTCTGAATATTCGTTTGACCGTTGGATGCATACGCGTCCTACCAAGCAAATAAGCACCGGGAAGACCAAGCAGCGCCGTGAGGACCGATGACAACAGCGCTTGAAAGATCGTAAACCTGATCTTCGATGCATTATCGATTATTGCATCCCACGAGAATCCACCAGAAAAATGGAGATTAAATGCAAAAGGAATAACCAGCGCCAATATTATAAAGAAGATAGGTAACAATTCATAGAACTTCATCTTGTATTTCATTCTTTCCTCCAAATGCCTTTCAGATGCCTTTTCAAAACACGATTATTCATTTTCCCCATGTCTAATTCTCTTTATCCTTGATAGTGTATGGATACTTTGTTCCAATCCACCTGGCCTGTTGTGTCTAAGCCAAATCTCTTTGTATACGTTGATTACATCATCAAGCTGCTTTTCAAATTCTGCCCACTCATTGTCCGGAATGTTTCTGATATCGTCATATTTTAAGATAAACTCGATAGTTTTCAATCCAAGAAGTGCAAAATCAACGTTATTGAGTACCTGCTCGACTACGTCAGAGAGCGCATCGAAACGCACCAGTGACTTCACTTGCTTTGCTATTCCATTCACTTCTTCGATGCAACTTTCCACTCTTTGCACGTCTATGCTTGTCTTGTACTGCTTTGCACCATCCGCATAGAGGAACGCATAGAATTGCGGTGTGCCGTTCGGTGTGTAAAAGAGTTTTTCATGCACGTTACCGAGTGCGTACATGCATTCTGATATTGGTTGATCTGTTTGGAAGACGTGCATGCTGAGTGCATGGAGGAATTGTTCTTTCGGCATTTCGGTCACATTCCAACTGAGATGAGCACCGTAGCCAAAGCCAATCCAAGAAAATGGAAGATGCTGCGCGTGTCCGTTGTCTCCCCAGTCGGTTGTGAGGACACCTATTGCACCGTAGCGTTTGCCGTTCGTAACTGCATTTGAGATGTTTGCCATTGCATTGTTACTCCTGCCTACGAATGAATTCCAAGTCGATGTACCAGGACACACGTAGAACGAGTTGCCACTTGCTGAGTACAATCTGCACTTTTCTTCGTATGGATGATCTGCCTCGTATCCCCACACCATCGCTATCATATCCTTCGGTAGTTGAGGGATGAATTGTGGATAGTTCTCTATGATGTCGCCCCAGAACATGACAGTATCTTTGTGACGTTTTGCGAGATTGTAGACTTTCATGAGAAAATCGAAATAGACCTTCCCCTTGCCATAACGCTCACATAGCTCTTTCGATTTGCCCTGTCCGAGATCGATCGTCTCATCACACCCTATGTTCACTTTACTACTCTTGAAGTGTGGTAACAACTCGTCGAGGAGTTTACCAACGAACTCTACAGGCTTTTCATCTACAGGAGATATGGAGAATGGTAACGGAGTCCAACCACCCCAAGGTGAATCAAATCCGTTAGGTGCTTCCGCAAGTGACCTATACTCATCGTGGATGAGCCATTTGTCTAAGTGACCAAACGTGTTCTGGTTTGGTACAAGCTCTATGTACCTCTCAGCGCAGTACGCATCAATTTCCAATATCTCCTCGCTGGTAAACGGTGAATAATCTTTCCACACCTTCTCGTGTTCTCTATATGCAAACGTGTGCTCTATGTACAATTGAATTTGATTTATCTTCAGCTGTGCAAGTGTGTTAATCATATTCTTCATTGTTTCCATCTTTGGAATCCTGTCTCTGCTCACATCTATCAAGATACCCCTATTTGGAAAATCTGGAAAGTCGTCGATATAAAGCCGAGGTAACATTCTTCCATATTGCCTGAGAAGCTGGCGAAACGTTGCACATGCATAAAAAAGACCGGATTCATCGTGTGCAACGAGCACAATGTTATTGCCAATGTATATCCTATAGCCTTGAGGTTGTGGAACTACATCCGGGTTTATGAAGAGCTGAAAAAACTCATTACCTTTGTTGTATGTTGTAACATCGAGTTTTACGTTGTCATGTAGCGTTTCAGCGAGCATTAATTTGAATTGCTTCCCAAATTCATATTTTTTAGTAAATATGACAGCATGTGACGGTATACGAGTTGTACCATCAAAAACATCGATGCGTTTTGGTTGTGGCAATAAAATCGGCATACTCATTTTCCCTACCTCCATTCTAAGCATAAGATGTGGCCTTGCTAGCTTTGAAAGCCTTTTATCTATCAGAATATAAAAATCAAGCATCTTACAAGAATCTTAATCACGAGTTTTGAAAAATTGATGAAGAACTCAAAACAATGATACCATACATCGGTTTTGAAAACCAACATTGAAATCGATAATATACTCATCAACATCATTATGGTAATTAATATCCCTGTTTCGGAGAGTGACGATGATTTTTCAAGTAATTGTTTGTAAAAAATAGATTTGTCTTGTTATCTGCTAATTTTTCTCAATTAGAAGCGTAATTGTCGATAAATGAGATTAACTCAATTTGCATTTTAATCCAAAAAAGTGTATCTTAAACTGTCTTAATATGAAAGATGATTCATATCTAATCTTGTGTTGTGTTCTGGGTATTTGGTTGGGGACAAGTTGTTATTTTGCAGTGTAACATTAACGACATTAATGGAGCAATCGGCTTTCTGATGCACAAGTATAGTCTAAACGTTGTTGGGTTGTTTGATCGCAAAAGTTCATGAATTTGAGTACAAATCTTGTTTAAGAATGATTCATTTTTCTAAAATAGTGAGAGATGATTCATTTATCATAATTTTATCATGATTAAAGGAGCGAGTTTGATGGAGAATATTGGAATAATGGGATTGGGGATCTACATTCCGGAGAACTTCATTTATGCAGACGAGATAGCAAGAAGAACGAACATTCCACAATGGGTAATCGAAGAGAAGTTTGGTGTGTTGAAAAAGCCTATTCCGGGGCCTCAAGATACAACTAGTTTTATGGGTATCCAAGCTGCAAAAGATGCGATAAACGATGCTGGGATAGATCCAAAGGAGATAGACTTGGTAATATGGAATGGTGCACAGCACAAGGATTATCCATGTTGGTTGGCAAGCTTGAAAGTCGCATATGAGTTAGGCGCAACGAACGCGTGGGGATTCGATTTGGAGGCTATGTGTGGTTCAATGATGGCAGGACTTGAGACTGCAAAGTCACTGATGTTGAAGAATGACAATTTGAATACGGTACTACTTGTAAGTGGATACAGAAATGGAGATTTAATAAACTACTCAGTTCCGGAAACTTCCTTTATGTTTGATTTGGGAGCAGGCGGCGCTGCGATAGTACTGAGAAAGGGTTTGAACAAGAATGTCGTTTTGGAATCTTCTTTCAAGGGCGATGGTTCTTTTTCTGAGCAATGCGTTGTCGAGGTGGGCGGTACGAAGAAGTGGCCGATGGAGCCGGAAGATGTCGAGAAGTACTATTTTACAGTCAGAAATTCTGAAGAATTCAAGAATAACCTAAATCAAAAGACAATGCCAAATTTCTATTGGGTTGTCAGAGACTCACTAAGAAAATCTGGATACAGCCAGGAAGATATAGGTTACCTTGCAATTTTACATTTCAAGAGATCTGCTCACAAAGCAGTACTGCAAGAGCTTGGTCTGAGAGAAGACCAAACTACGTATCTGGAAAATTACGGCCACCTTGGGCAAAACGATCAAGTTTTGTCCATGAAAATGGCATTGGCAGATGGAAAGCTGAAATCTGGTGATGTTGTGGTAATGGTAGGTGCGGGGCTTGGATTTGTTTGGGCAGCAACTACGGTCAAATGGGGCGAGGCTTGAAAATCAGTAATACCAAGAATATAGATAAACAACGACAAGGGAGGAGTTTGGAGATGTGGAAAGAAAAGTATAACGAAAAGCTAAGAACCATGGAAGATGCTATATTAAGCCTGCCGAAGAATGTTTCCGTTGTGGTCAGTATGGCGGCAGCCGAGGCACAAGGATTTTTAAAGAGTGTCCATCAATTCAAGGACCACTTTGAGAAGATAAAGATTATTACTTGCTTGGATACAGGCTATTATGATTTTTTCATGGGAAAAGAATATGAAGATACTTTTCAATTGCATACATGGTTTTTCTCTGACCCAACGAGGGTATATAGATATGATCATGGGATGAAGAATTTGGATTTCATCCCGAATAACTTGCATATGGCCGGAATGGATAAGGCAATGGCGGAAAAGGAAGAGGGAAATACTCTGGTCTTTTGGGGTACTGCAACGCCTATGCAAGAAAGAAGCGGATATTTCAACTTGGGCATTTCGAACGTGTACGAAAAAGACATGGCAGAAAATGCAGATATAGTGGTGATGGAAGTAAACGAAAAGATGCCTTTCGTACATGGTGACACAGAGTGGCATATAGACAACGTGGATATGATTGTAGAATCCAGTTGGGATATTCCAGAAATCCCCATAGCTGAACCAAAAGAGGAAGAACGGCGGATCGCTGAGCATATAGCCGATTTAATACCCGATGGTGCTACATTGCAGATAGGCATAGGTGGAATTCCGAATGCCGTGGCAAAATTGCTTGAACACAAAAAAGACCTTGGAATCCATACGGAGATGCTGACAGAATCGATGATAGACCTCTTTGAAAAGGGCGTCATAACTAACATGAGAAAGACACTTTGGAGAGGGAAATTCATCATAGCATTCGCTTTGGGAACGAAGAGGATGTACGATTTCATAGACAACAATCAAGGAGTCTTTGAACTCAGAGGAAGATATGTGAATGATCCATACGTTGTGGCCCAAAATGACAACATGGTAAGTTTGAATACTGCAATCTCCGTAGATTTAACGGGGCAAGTTGTCTCTGAAGCAATTGGCACAAAGCAATATTCCGGGACAGGTGGTCAACTCGATACGCACAGAGGCGCAATAATGAGTAAGAATGGCAAGGGAATAATAGCACTCCGCTCCACAGCCAAACGGGGCAGCGTATCGACGATAGTGCCTATGCTCGAGCAAGGCTCACCAGTGACTATACCAAGGCAAGACTTAGACTACGTTGTCACTGAATGGGGAATTGCGCATTTAAGGGGTAGAAGTGCAGGAGAGAGGGCTAAGAAATTGATAGCCATCGCTCACCCAGATTTTAGGGAAGAGCTGAAGAAAGAGGCCGCAAGGCTGGGGCTTATTTAATCTGGTTTCACAAAAAGTGACGGTAGGTAAGCGGTTAACGAGAACTCAGTGAAAACGAAGGGAGGTGAGGGGATGAAAAGGAGTGCAGTATTAGTTGTGTGTCTGGCTGTTTTGTTTTCCATAGCTTTCGCAGCAGAGCCGATAAAGATTGGCGCCGTTAGTCCTCTTGGAGACATCACAGGCAAGGAATCGACTAGGGCCATGCAACTTGCTGTCAAGGAAATAAACGATGCGGGCGGTGTGTTGGGAAGACCTTTACAGTTGATAATAATGGACGATGAAATGAAAGCACCATCGGGGGCAGCAGCTATTGACAAGTTGGCAACAGTAGATAAAGTCGATTTCTTTGTAGGTGGTATGGGAAGTAGTGTACACTTGGCCGAGATACCAGCTCTGAAGAAATATCAAAAAGTAACCGTTTGGATAGGAGCTGCTGACCATAACTGCGAAAATGCTGTTGGGGCAGATGCAGATTGGTACTTCCATTTACATCCCTGGGACTATCAACAAGGTGAAGGTTACGGTATAGCTTGGACCGAGATAGCAAAGGCGTACAACATCAAGATCGAAAAGGTATTCCTTGCTTACGAAGAAGGTGCATTCGGAACAGGTTCTTACACGACGTACGTAGACTTCTTTAACCAAGCAAAAAAGGGACAAGGCTCGTGGGCCGCAGTAATGAAACAGTTCGTCGGTGCATCGTTCAAGAGTGCATCACTCGGCGGCGGAGATTACAGAGCAGTATTGAACCAAGCTAAGTCATTTAACCCTGATCTGTTTGTATGGGCAGGCTACGATGCAGATGCAATACCAATAGTTGCTCAAGCAAAGGAAGTCAATTTCACACCGAAGTTGTTCGTAGGAGCGCCTCCGGGCTGGCCTGCAAATTATGGAAAGAACCCTCTAGCTGAGAACGTAATCCTCTACGGTATGTGGTCACCAACGTTGAGCGATGTTAGTCCAGCTGCAGAGCGTTTCTTCAATGCGTACGTAAAAATGTACGGTGAAGAACCTACGGGTTATTTTGCCCCACTTGGTTACATAAACATCTACTTCTTGGCAGAAGGTATAAAGAAGGCAGGGTCTTTGGACAAGGACGCTGTAATCAAGGCATTAGAAACAGTACAGTTTAAGGATACAGCCCTTGGTGAACCATTGAAGATTACTCCAAGTAGGGTAATAAAACATCAAGGATTCAAGTATCAAAAGATTTTGCAGTGGCAAAATGGAAAACAACAAGTCATTTGGCCGCTTGATTTGGCAACTGCTAAGCTAGTGTACCCATTCTCATTCAAGAAATAATAGAAGCTAATTTTCCTCATCGAAAACGGGGTGGAGGATCATTCCTTCCCCCGTTTCATTTGAGATAGTGCATATTTGTGGAGGTGAAAATAGTGAATGCCAAGCCTTTTCATCTTAATAAAACTCTACTGATCTTGATAATACTTCTTGTGGTAATTGCCATCTGGAAACCTGTAGCCTTGATCTATGGATTGCAGAGAGGTGGACTGTACGCGCTGATAGCCTTACCTTTAGCTTTGATACTTGGCATTATAGGTATACTGAATTTGGGACACGGTGATTTCTTAACGTTGGCCATGTACATAGGATACTTACTCTTCGAGAATTTAGGGATTGACCCTCTATTATCGATGATTCCTTTGTTCTTCATATTCCTTGCCTTGGGTATGGGAATTTACATGCTTACAATCAAATATGTGTTGAAATCTGGTGAGTTAAACCAATTGATTCTGACGTTCGGAATATCGATGGTGATCATCCAAATGGCAGAGCTTATTTGGACAACACGTCCAAGAAATCTTTATGTCTCATACGCCTCTTCTTCCGTATCTTTTCTGGATTTTTCCGTTGGAACGTACGAATTTCTTTACCCCATTTTGGCAATTCTTGTGCTAATTGCATTGAGACTATTTTTGAAAAAGACTAAATTAGGTCAAGCAGCAACTGCAGTTGGTCAAAATCCAAGAGGGGCTGAGATAGTTGGAATCGATACAAACCGAGTATACTTCACTGTTTTCAGTATTTCGATTGGCATTTTAGGAATAGCTGCTGGCGTGATGCTTCCAAGGACTTCCATCTTTCCTTTGACTGGTAGCCCGTACACCTTAAAATCATTCGCCCTTGTGGCAATGGCAGGCCTTGGAAATTTGAACGGCATACTGGTTGGTGGTATCGCCTTGGGAATTGCAGAGGCTGTAATTCAGTCTATACCTGGATATGGCGGTTGGTCAGATTTGGTGTTCTTCGGAGTGTTGCTAGCTGTCATATTAACACGTGCATACAGGAGGTCGGAGCCATGAAGAATAGAACTGGTTTGATCATTGCTGTTATAGGTGTGTTATCTGTCATGATATCCTTACCCTATTATTCGGGGGCATATTTTCTCTCGATTACGATGACGATCCTTCTAAACATGACGTTAGCAGTGAGCTGGGATATGATGCTGAGGACGGGGCAGCTATCTTTTGGTATAGCCGGATTTTTTGGTATAGGCTCGTATGTTTCCATAGTTGCTGTTTCGAACTTTGGTATAAACAACGTTGTCAGTATATTCTTGGCTGCAGCGTTTGTTGCGGTGATAGCGTTGGCGCTTGCGTTCGCAATTCTGAAACTTCGTGGAATATATTTTGCGATAACGACACTTGCGTTAACTATGGTCTTTTCAGTCATCGTAAGAAACATGCCTACACTAACTGGTGGTTCTGGTGGAAAGGTGCTGTACAATACCATCTTCAATGGTGATACGACGAAAATATACTGGCTGATTCTGACGATGGCACTATTTACGATACTGCTGTCAATAGTATTTGAAAAGACACGCATCCATTATGCGATAAGTTCGATAAGGAATGATGAAGTGGTGGCAAAGTCTAGCGGCATAAACGTATTCAAATATTTAACGATATTGTTCGTGATAACTGCCATGATTCAGGGTGTTGCAGGCGCCATTTACACTCAACAGTATGGTTTCGCATATCCGGAGACAGCATTTTCTTTGGACTTTCTCATGTTACCAATGGCAATGGCACTAGTTGGTGGAATCTACTCAACGTGGGGTT
>Ga0209608_1003095_pt1 | contig 10844 bp, 9 predicted proteins | sample AD_UKC130_MetaG_FD_184428 | JGI IMG/M metagenome (GOLD analysis project Ga0209608, IMG submission 184428) | Active sludge microbial communities of municipal wastewater-treating anaerobic digesters from Canada - AD_UKC130_MetaG (SPAdes) (version 2) | ecosystem: Engineered > Bioreactor > Anaerobic... | reverse complement strand
GTCAGGCAACAGCCTGGAGGTATTACTCCTGGATTGTTTCCATCTCTCTTTCGGTTCCTCTATCCTTTTCTCTTTCCCTGATAACCATGCTTTCATACTGCAGCTTCTGATCAGGAGAAAGGAATGTCTTCAGTTTATGCTCCATCAAACGCGGGTTTTCACCTGACTGGATGGACAGGATGCCTTCCATGATCATCTCCCTCATCCTGATCTCCTCCGCGCTGCTTCCCTGCAATTTGGTTGCAATCGGGTTGCATATGAAGTTTGCCAGAACGCTTCCGTAAAAGGTGGTGATGATCGCGAGGGCCATCGCGGGCCCGATGTTTGACGGGTCATCCATGCCCTTGAGCAGGTTTACAAGTCCCATCAGCGTACCGATCATACCCCAGGACGGGAACTGTGCTGCCAGTGTTTTGAAGAAGGCCTGTACAACGCTGTGCCGTACCACCATACTGTCTATTTCAAACTGCATGGATGTCTTGACCATTTCAGCTTCAATACCGTCCACAACCAGTTCCAGGGCTTTTTTCAGGTAATCGTCCTTTATGTCTTCCTGTGCGGATTCCAGCGCCAGCAAGCCTTCCCTGCGCGCTTTCTGGGAAAGCTCAACCAAAAGTTGAATGGTTTGAAAGGGATCAAACCTGGGCGGTTTGAAGACAAGAGGTATTGCCTTCAGCGCCTTTATGGTATCAGAGAGCGGAAAAGACATTATTGTGCATGCCAGTCCGCCTCCAAACGTAACGGCTATGGAACCTGCGCTAATAAAAGACGAGATCTCACCGCCGCTTAAAATACCATAGGCTATGCATGCTATGCCCAGCACCATCCCGAATATTGTTGCGAGATCCATTACATCACCAGCTTTAGCTCTTTCTCTTGCGTACAGCAAACAGGATTCAAATTATTAATCGGCATCTTGGTTCTTTATGCTTATACTCATTAATTACCAACAGAGAGGCAGGAGAAAACGGGTACGGCGCAGCCGAAAGATTACTGTTGCATTTTTATACATTTGAATGTATAATAATACAATCAGGAATCACATTGTGCTTAACAGGCCGGATTAACCGGTTTCCGGCGAGACTTGCAGCGTTATGCGGAAAGGAATGGTTGACAATGGTAAAACATCTTTTATGCTTAGCCGACTGGACAAGCGAAGAGATCCTGGAGACACTGTCCATGGCCGAGAAACTGAAATACGAGAATAAAAACGGCATCAGGCACAACCATCTTCTGAAGGGAAAAACCCTGGGTCTGATCTTCTCCAAGGCCTCAACCCGCACCAGGGTATCTTTTGAGGTGGCCATGTACCAGTTGGGAGGATACTCCCTCTTCCTCAGCGCCAATGATATCCAGCTGGGCAGGGGCGAAACCATGGCCGACACGGCAAAAACCCTGTCCCGTTACATAGACGGTATCATGATCAGAACATACAGGCAGAGCGATGTGGAAACCCTCGCTGAGTGCGGTACAATTCCCGTTATAAACGGCCTGACAGACAGCTATCATCCCTGCCAGGTGCTGGCCGACCTTCAGACTGTCAAGGAGAAAAAGGGCAAGTTCAAAGGCCTGAAGCTGGCCTACCTCGGTGACGGGAATAATGTAGCCAACTCCCTTCTCATCGGCTGCGCCAAGGTTGGAATGGACATAACCGCGGCAACCCCGGAAGGCTATTCCTGCGATCCCGTCGCAATAAGCAGAGCCCAGGAAGCAGCCGCCGAAACCGGCGCAAAGGTAGTGCTCACGACCGATCCCATTGAAGCCGCAAAGGATGCGGATGTCGTATATACCGATACCTGGGTCAGCATGGGTATGGAGGAAGAAAAGGAAAAACGCGTGCAGGCATTCATGCCCTACCAGGTTAACGACGAACTGTTCTCCAAAGCCAGGCCGGATGCCCTGTTCATGCACTGTCTCCCCGCTTACAGGGGATATGAGGTGACCGATTCGGTTATTGACGGCAGCCGTTCCATCGTGTTCGATCAGGCAGAGAACAGGCTCCACGCCCAAAAAGCGGTACTGGTCAAGCTGATGGGCTGATCCGGGCACAAGGAGACATGAGCCATGCTTTATTCGTTCGTAATCAGGCGGGCTGTGGAATCAGACGCAGCCCCCGTCTTTTCCATTCTGCAGCAGGCATTCCAGGAGTATGGCAGGACCATCGGGCAGACCCGTCTTGATGCCCTTCAGGAAACGGTCGACGACATCAGGCGGGCAATAGCCGAAAAGACGGTCCTTATCGCAGAAATGGACAATGAGGCTGTGGGAACCTTAAGGCTGGATATACAAGGTGACATGGCCTATTTGAGCCGTTTTGCGGTTTGCTGCAACAATCGCGGCATCGGGATCGGCGAAGCCCTGATTAATGCCGCAGGCAAGTACCTGATTTCACAGGGTGTGCGGGAAGTCACCCTGCACACCGCATCCAGGCATACTGCTCTCATGCGCTTTTACTATGGCCTGGGCTTCTTTGTCGAAGCTGTTGAAACCGACAGGGGATATCTCCGGGCAAGGCTTAAAAAAGAACTCATTTCAGTATCATGATAAAAGTGCCGATTGTAATGAATATGCCGCCCAGGATTGTTTTTACATTTGGCGCCTCGTTCAGAATTATAAAAGCAAGCACCATGGTGATGACAACACTGAACTTATCCACCGGAACGACCTTTGAAGCCTCTCCTATCTGAAGCGCCTTGTAATAGCAAAGCCAGGACAATCCTGTGGCAATACCCGATAAGGCCAGGAACAACCAGCTTTTTTTGCTGATGTCGGCTATCTGGTTCTGGATTCCCGTTACAAAAACTATTACCCATGCCATCACAAGTACAACTGCCGTGCGTATGGCAGTTGCCAGATTGGAGTTAATTCCCTCAATTCCTATCTTGGCGAGTATGGATGTCAGGGCGGCAAATACCGCCGACAACAGGGCATATAAAAACCACATGCCAATTCCTCCTCAGCTTTGTAAGAATATAGTGATTTCCGATGAGTATGCAGGCTGCTTCTGCCGTCAGTAAATATCTCCAAAAGAGTTTTCGGCCGATTTTAGCCGTTAGTGTATATTTACCCGCCAATGACCTTGCTATGAGAGTCCGACGGGTTTCTATCATACGCGTCTGCCCGGTCTGACAGTTGGAAGTATGCAAAAAGGACAGTCCCCATGACATTAAAGTATACCAGTAGAACCGTCCCCGCGGCATGCTTCCCGTGGCATGCTTTATTTTTCATCGGAGTGCAGCGGTTGAAATCCCTCGCCCAGCACTTCCCGTACATCGCTCAATAAAACGAAGGCGTTGGGATCGCACTGCTTCACGATCTCCTTGACCTTGGGCATTTCCTGCTTCTTCACAACGCACAGCAGGACAGTTTTGTCCGCCCTGCTGTACATACCGATTCCCTTAAGGCCGGTCACGCCCCTGTCCACATCCTTCAGGAGACGCCCGGCTATTTCTTCGGGGCGCTCCGATATGATCATCAGGCTTTTCGCGAAATGGAAGCCCTCGATATATGCATCTATGGTCTTTGTGGAAAGATAAAGGCTGATGGAAGCATAGAGCCCGAGCTTGACGCTCCTGAAAACGATCGTGGCAAAAAGGATGACAAAGCCGTCCAGGATCAGCAGCAGTTCGCCAAGGGACAATCGCGGAAAGAACTTCCTTAACACCGAAGCTGCAAGGTCGGTACCGCCGGTGGAAGCACCTTCCTTATGGACCATTCCCAGGCCCAGGCCCATGATAAGGCCTCCCACCAGGGCATTCAGAAGCAGGTCAGGGGCAGCCATGGAACTGTCAAACCTGACAAGGTAATCGGTAACCAGCGTTTCTGCAAAGGGCGCCGTGGCATCCACCAGGACCGAAAGAACAATTGTCCCGAACAGGGAGCGTATGAAGAATCTTTTCCCCTTGCTCTTATATCCTCCAAGGAACAGCGGGATATTTAACGCCAGCATCATGGCGCCCACCGGGACAGCCTTGTTGAAGACATAATACAGCACGGTTGATAAGCCGGATATTCCACCCGGAGCCAGTTTGAATGGTATAAGAAATACATTCATGGCAAACGTAACCACCACGCACCCCAGCGCGATGAGGATGTATGACCTGGTTTTTTCAGCTGAAAACCTGCTCATATGCCATTCCCCTTACCGATACTATCATTTCACCGAACCAGCAGCCCCATGCAGGAATGTTCGACAGGCTTAACCGGCCATTCTCCTGCAGGATAATAAAAAACCGGGTCAATACCCGGCTTTCTATTTGATTCCGTATTTCTTCTTGAACTTATCAACACGTCCACCGGTATCTACAAGCTTTTGCTTCCCAGTAAAGAAGGGATGGCACTGGGAGCAGATTTCGACACGCAGCTCCGGCTTTGTGGAACCTGTCTCAAAGGTTTCACCGCATGCACAGCGGACAGTTGCCTTTGTATACTTAGGATGGATACCTTCCCGCATGGTCTTTCACCTCGCTCACATCTTGCTTCTTTATCAAAACCGTTATCGTTGCGACCCTTAAAAAAGCGCCGATTGATATTCTACCACATCATACGGGGGATTGCAAGAATCCTTATGGCAAATTACAGGGCGCCATAGTTGTTGTTCTCCTTCTGCAGCAGGGCGGTATTTATGCCGCTGACAAACTCCTCATTGGTTTTTGTCTTCAGGAGCCTGCTTATGATAAGCTCGGTGACCTCGGCCGTCCCGAGATTGCTCATGGCTTTCCTGATGGTCCAGATACCATCAAGTTCGCGCTGTGTGAGCAGAAGCTCTTCACGCCTGGTTCCCGAACGGTAGATGTCGATGGCCGGGAAGATTCGTTTTTCGGAAAGCTTCCTGTCAAGGTGGAGCTCCAGGTTGCCGGTTCCCTTGAACTCTTCATAGATGACATCATCCATGCGGCTGCCCGTATCTATGAGCGCCGTGGCTATAATGGTCAGGCTTCCGCCGTTTTCAATATTCCTGGCAGAACCGAAGAAACGCTTTGGCTTGTGAAGCGCGCCAGGATCAAGTCCGCCTGACAGGGTCCTTCCCGTAGGCGGAATGGTCAGGTTGTATGCCCTGGCAAGGCGCGTAATACTGTCGAGGAGGATTACCACATCCCGATGATGCTCAACAAGCCTCTGGGCTCTCTCCAGCACCATCTCGGCGACCTTGATATGGTGCTCGGGCAGTTCATCGAAGGTGGAGTAAACCACATCACCCTTGATGGAACGCTGCATATCGGTCACTTCTTCAGGACGCTCGTCAATGAGAAGCACAATGACCTCTATCTCCGGGTGCTTGAGGGTAATGGCGTTTGCAATCTTTTTCAGCAGTATGGTTTTACCGGCTTTGGGCGGAGAAACGATGAGTCCGCGCTGGCCCTTGCCGATGGGGGCTATCAGGTCGATCAGGCGGGTAGAAAGTTCCTTTGGATCAGATTCCAGCGTGATTCTTTCGTCGGGATAGATAGGAGTCAGCTGGTCAAACGGTTTTCTTTTCAGGGCGGCTTCCGGGGGGTCGTCATTGACCGAGGTAACGTATAATAAAGCCTGGAACTTCTCCCCGTCCTTCTGGATACGTCCCTTGCCGACTATCTTATCCCCGGTTTTCAGATTGAAACGCCTGATCTGGGAGGGTGAAACATAGATATCCTTGGGTCCTGACAGGTAATTATGACCCCTGAGAAAACCATATCCGTCCGGGAGAACTTCAAGAATTCCCGATACCGGATTATCGCTTTCAAGCTTGGAAAGGTCCTTGGTCCTGGCAATTCTGACATAACGGCTCTCCCTGGCCGCTTCACCATCTATCGCGCCTTCTTCCCTGTCTTTTTCCATCTCCGGGATTTCTTCCGCAGGCCCTGCAGCAGCTTTTGCCGCGTCGGCATACACCTGGGAATCGGCCATATCAGGGGAAAGCCCCTCGATATAAGGCTCGGTTGTCATTGAAACCTCCGGGCCGGAATCCGGTTTCTTGATCTCTGCAACTTTTTTGATATGAATCCGGGATGGCTTTTTGGATGTTTGTTCTTCTATATTATCCTCGGATGGGATTTCTGCTTCTGCAGGAGAAATGGGAGGTGGAACTGGTTCTTCAGAAGGATACTCTGCTCTGGTTCCTGTCTGAACGGTTGCCGTCGCAGGCGCTTCTGAGGATTCGGGCTGACCAGCCGTATCTTTCGCTTCCTCATCTGTCCGGGCTTTTTTAGGCCTGCCGCGGCGCTTTGCCGGGGTTTCGGCTTTGGGCTCAGGCCGGCGTGTTTCTATTTCACCGGCATCGGCCTGTACATCCCCGGCAGCCTTCTTCCTGGAAGGCTTCTTTTTTTCTTTTTCTTCTTCATTTGCCGAATTGACAATGTAATCGATGAGTTCGTTCTTGCGATACTTGTAAATGCTCTTCAAACCCAGCATTTTGGCAATATAACGCAAGTCCTCAAGCGACTTCTTCTCGAGAATGGATCTGTCTTCCATAAAACACCGCCTTGTAAAATATACAGAATACTATATGTGCATTTATTCAATGGATTGCGATTCAAAAGGCTCAAACATATCAAAGATAAGCAGATAATTATTATTATCCTATTCACTCATGATAATACACATTCATACCCGGGAAATATCTCAGAGCTGAGCAAACTAAATATATCAGCACCATACCGGTTTTGTCAAGTATTAGAATGCCATGATCCTCAACTTTATATATTCCCGGGTATCAAAGTCCTGAATCAGCGTTTTGGCCGGGCAGAACCCAAAAAGGAAAACCGGGGTTTTCGTTTATTCCGTGATGTCCAGCTTCAGGCCGGTATCCATGGCAAACTGTTTTACTTTTTCCAGTATGGGGTCGGTTACTGACGGGTCCGGTTCAACCAGCCCGATCTCTGCCTGGTCCTTCACCTTTACTTTCATGGACCTGCCGGTCACTTTATTGAGCGCCTCGCTGACGGCTTCAAGGTTCTCCCGCCTGCACAGGATGTTCTTCTTGATCTGCTCATCGCGGCCAACCACTACGACGGCGGTGGAATCGTCCGCCAGAAGGCAGCGGGTATCCAGCAGATATACATAGACCTTCATTTTTCCCGCCGACTGAAGGTATTCAAGAACCTTGGGCCACTCCTCCAGTTCATTCCGGAGAGATGCGGCGTCCTTCTTTTTTGCATCCGGATCATGCTTTTTTCCGGCCTTTTCGGAAATGGTCGGCTCCTTTTCAACGGCGTCCGGAACCTCGGAACGTGCAGGTTCCTTCCCGGCCGCGGGCTTTTGCGCCAATGGCCGGTCCGGGATCTCCATCAGCTTTCTTTCCAGGTCGCTCAGCCTTGATTCCAGGAGCTTTATCCTTTCAGGCAAATCAGCGTTGCCAAGGTTCCTGGTGCAAACCCTCACTGCCGTGACTTCCATAAGCACGCGCTGGTTTTCCGACCACTTCAGCCTGCTTTCGGCCTCGGAAAGCTCCCTGACAATGGCGACCGTTTCCTCGCAGCTTATCCTCTCTGCCGCTTGTCGCAGGCGTTCAATGCCCACTTCATCCGCATCCACGAGCCTCAGCGCATCCCCGCCGGTCTGGAGCAGCATGAGGTTGCGAAACCATCCCACGAGCTGGCCGCAAAGGGGCGCAAGGTCCTTCCCTCCTGACAGGGCTTCGTCGATCCATGCCAAGGCGCCAGGGATATCCCGTTCCACCAGGGCTTCCGCCAGCGCGTCGATCATCTCCAGGGCCGCCAGCCCTGAAACGGCAATGACAACATCCCTGGTGATTTTATCCGTACCCGTGGCAATGCACTGGTCCAGGAGGCTGATGGCATCGCGCAGCCCGCCCTGGGCAAGCCGTGCGATCATGGTCAGCGCTGACGGCTCAAAATCGGCGCCAGCGGCTTTTGCGATTGTTTCCAGCCTGCTGCGGATTCCTTCGACAGTTATCCTCTTGAAATCGAATCTCTGGCAGCGTGACAGAATGGTTGCCGGAAGCTTGTGGGGTTCGGTGGTGGCGAGGATGAAAATAACGCTTTCAGGCGGTTCCTCAAGGGTTTTCAGAAGGGCGTTGAACGCGCCAGATGACAGCATGTGGACTTCGTCAATAATATAGACCTTGTATCGTGTAACAGCCGGCACATACATGACGGCTTCCCTGATCTGGCGAACATCATCCACGCCGTTGTTGGACGCGGCGTCTATCTCGATTACATCTATTATGGACCCGTCAAGGATTCCCCTGCATATATCGCATCGGTTGCACGGATTGCCGTCGACGGGAGCCAAACAGTTGACAGCACGGGCCAGTATTTTGGCCATGGTGGTTTTCCCTGTGCCTCGGGTTCCGCAGAAAAGATAGGCGTGGTTAACGGAATTGTTCCTGACGCTGTTTTTGAGGGTTTCAACAATATGGCGCTGTTCAACAACGTCATCAAAGGAAAGAGGTCTCCATTTTCTATACAATGCCAAATGCGCCATGGCTTCACCATCGCTCCCATCCTGGATGCTGCTGTCCCTACCATTATAACACAGGGACAGCCCGGGGATGTCAAGGCCAGGGATCAATAAGCAAAAACGAAGCCAGAGGGCTTCGCCGATATATATAAACCGTGCACCTGCCTTTGACAGTGCAAATACAAGCGTACCATGGGCGTCATACTCGGACCAGGCTGGCTTGCGGCACACCCGGCTTACCGCTTACCGCTGCTTCCTCCCGGACCTGACGGGGTTCACGGCTCCGAATTGCGCAAGACCCGATCTTCATTGTACTCAACCGCATAACAGACCTTACATTTGCATGCCGGGGGCAGGAGTTCAACTCCGCTATAGCGGATTGCGGATACAGGGCACCGCTACCTCCCCGTCTAGCACGGCAAAGATCATTATATAGCATTTCTCATGAGCCGGCAAGACTCAGTTATTGACATCGCGCTCCAGGTCGCGCTTCCGTATCTCGGTACGGCGTATCTTGCCGCTGATGGTCTTGGGCAATTCCTCAACGAATTCTATAATCCTCGGATACTTATAGGGAGCCGTGTTCTTCTTGACGTATTCCTGGATCTCTTTAGCCAGGGCATCAGAAGGCTGGTATCCCCTTGCAAGAACGATGGTCGCCTTGACCACCTGGCCCCTCAGGGGATCGGGAACACCTGTCACGGCGCACTCGAGAACCGCGGGATGCTCCATGATGACGCTCTCCACCTCGAAGGGGCCGATCCTGTAGCCCGATGATTTGATGATGTCATCGGTCCTCCCCACATAGTAATAATAGTCGTCCTCATCCCTCCACGCGGTATCCCCCGTATGGTAGAGCCCGTCGCGGATAGCCTTGGCTGTCATCTCCGGGCTGCGGTAATACTCTATCATGAGTCCAGTAGGTCTTTCGGGTTCAATCCTCAGGACGATCTCACCGACCTCGCCAGGGCTTACGCTGTTTCCGTTTTCATCGACGAGATCCACAGAATACTGGGGTGATGGCCTGCCCATTGATCCAGGCCTGGGTTTCATCCATAAGGTGGTGGCAATAACCAGCGTGGTTTCGGTTTGTCCGAAGCCTTCCTTGATCTCTATTCCCGTCTGCTCCTTGAACCGTTTGAATACCTCGGGGTTAAGGGCTTCCCCGGCAGTGGTGCAGTATTCCAGGGACGACAGGTCATACTTGGAGAGGTCCTCCTTGATCAGGAAACGGTAGATGGTTGGAGGCGCGCAGAAAGTTGTCACCCTGTATTTGCTTATCCTCTTGAGCAGTTCATCGGCATGGAACTTCTCAAAATCAAAGGTGAAGATGGCCGCCTCCGCGATCCACTGGCCATAGATCTTCCCCCAGACCGCTTTTCCCCAACCCGTTTCGGACACGGTAAAGTGCAGGCCGTCCGGGTTTACATTGTGCCAGTAAACCGCAGTTGGGATATGGGCCAGCGAATAATAGTGGTTATGGGCCACCATCTTTGGCAAACCGGTGGTTCCCGAGGAGAAATACATAAGCATGATCTCTTCTGCCTTCGGGCGCTCATCGCCAACGGGCGGGGTGAAAGGAGGAGCCTGCCTTATGCCATCCTCATAGCTCAGCCAACCCTCTCTCCTGCCTCTGACCAGTATCTTTATCTTAAGGGTTTCGGTTTCTTTCTGGGCTTCATCCACCAGTTCGGAAATATGCCCGTCCGAAGTGCATACAATAGCTTTCACGCTTGCCGCATTTACGCGGTATACTATATCCTTGGTCATAAGCTGGTTGGTAGCAGGAATGGCAATGGCACCGATCTTATGTAGCGCCACAATGCAGTACCAGAACTCGTAATGACGTCTTAAGATCAGCATGACAGCATCGCCTTTTTTAATGCCGAGACTGCGGAAATATGACGCGGTCCGGTCGCTTTCCTCTTTCATTTCCCTGAAGGTGATAAACTTTTCTTCACCCGCTTCATTGCACCATACCATGGCCAGCTTGTCGGGATTCTCCCTGGCTATCCTGTCTACGATATCATAGCCGAAATTATAGTCCGGATCCTTCCTGAAGCTTACATGGGCTACGTTTCCTTCTGCATCCAGCGTTTCAATTACATACTCCTTATATAGCCTTCCCATCAATCCATCCTCCCGTCCATATCCTTGATTACAACCGCCAGAAAGGTACAGTCGCGGCCACCGGCGGCCACCATGCCATGCTTGTTGGAACTGTCGTAGTAGACCGCGTCCCCTTCATTCATGATGAACTCATGGTCATTGATCCTGACCCGCAGGGAGCCGGAGAGTATATAGTCGAACTCCTGTCCCTTGTGGGTACTTAGAAGTATCTCGTCCTTCTCCGCTTTTTCGTCATAGGGAGCCTCTACCAGGAAAGGCTCTGCATAGCGGTTCTTGAAGAGATAAGCCAGGCTGTGGTATTTGAAACCCTTGCG
>Ga0209608_1003092_pt1 | contig 10845 bp, 9 predicted proteins | sample AD_UKC130_MetaG_FD_184428 | JGI IMG/M metagenome (GOLD analysis project Ga0209608, IMG submission 184428) | Active sludge microbial communities of municipal wastewater-treating anaerobic digesters from Canada - AD_UKC130_MetaG (SPAdes) (version 2) | ecosystem: Engineered > Bioreactor > Anaerobic... | reverse complement strand
TAGATAGTTTTTGGAAACGTTTTGTGGTATAATCTTCCGCGGGGGGCGAATAGCTCAGAGGGAGAGCACTTGCCTTACAAGCAAGGGGTCGGAGGTTCAAGTCCTCCTTCGCCCACCATGATTTTACGCTTTCTTTTTTTAACCTCTTACTTTTCTTCCATCTTCCTCTTGGATTTTTTTCAACTCAATATTACTCAACATATATTATAAAAAGATGAATCCCTTACGCCGCAAAAAATGCTCTCAGGATAGCTGCCAGTGCTGAGATGAGACTACCCATCGCTTAGCTATTTGTAATTATGCAAAATAAATATGGACTTGATAAATCAAGCTTCTATATATTTTAGAGAGCATAGGGTAATTTATTGCACCCGCTGGAGGCTTTCTGTATCTTCTGGTTTCAACCAGTAGCAAAAATTTCTATTTTTATTACAAGAATTCCAAAAAAAGTAGTTGACTCTCTCAAATTCAATGCTAAAATATATGATATATTCTATAGAATATATCATATATTTTAGGAGGGATCAAAATGTCTCGTAATCGTAATTTTTGTTTCGTCGGTGTTTTGGTGTTTTTAATGGTTTTGGGCTTGTTTTCCACTTTTGCCTTTGCAGAAGAACCCATCATCATCAAATATGCTCATGCTGACCCACCAGACCCGATAAACGGACCAGCCCATGGTGATGCTCTGACTTTTAAGAGCTTAGTTGAATCTGGTTCCAATGGTCGGATAAAGGTTGAAATTTATCCTGGAGCTCAATTAGGCTCGGAACGAGAACTTCTTGAAGGAGTTCACATGGGAACAATTGAGATGTGCAATGTTAGTGAAGGGTCGGTAGCCGGATTTTTCCCCGATATTTTAGTCCTCTCTATTCCCTATCTCTTTGATTCAGCTCCGCAAGCCTGGAAAGTCCTCGATGGCCCCTTTGGTCAAGACTTGATGGAAGAAATGAGGAAAGCAACCGGCATTAGATGTCTCACTATTACCGAAAATGGGTTCCGTAATTTTACCACCGATGTGAGGCTTATAAAAAAACCCGAAGACCTTAAGGGTTTGAAAATTCGAACTATGGAAAATCCAGCTCACATGGAAATGGTAAAAGCTTTGGGGGCTGAGGCCACACCCATCCCCTGGGGTGAATTGTATACTGCTTTGCAACAGGGGGTAGTCGACGGACAAGAAAACCCTATTTCACTAATCATATCTGGAAAACTTTACGAAGTGCAAAAATACATCACTCTCGATGGGCACCTTTATAGTATTGATTTTATTTTTATGAATGACGCTTTTTTCAACAAACTGCCTAGTGATCTCCAGCAACTGGTTTTGACCTCAGCTGAAATATCCGGTATTGTTCATAGAGGTTTGCAGCAGTACAGTTCAGCAGTAGGAATTGAAGAATTGCTCAAACAAGGCGTGGAGATTTATGTACCCACCCCTGAAGAACTACAAGCCTTCCGTGATGCTACTCAACCCCGGGTACTTGAGTGGATCAAAACTCAAGTATCACCCAAGTGGATTGACTACCTTTTTGAAGAAATTGAGAAAGTAAAATAATAAATCACTAACCAATTTTTCAATTAAAGAGCGGGGACTTATTCCCCGCTCTTTAATCTGCTTTGGAGGGAGGGTTGTGATAGATGGAAAAAAGTTACGATTGGCTTAAAAAGTTTAATAAATCGGTTACGTTAGTCACCGAAGCAGTCATTATAGTGTTGATGGCAATCATGGCGGTTGTAACCATTGCCCAAGTTTTTATGCGCTATGTGATGCATAGTCCGATCCGCTGGTCGGAAGAATTAGCGCGTTATCTCATGGTTTGGGTGGCATTTTTCGGTGCCAGTTTAGGTATCAAGGCTGGAACTCATATTGGATTGGAAGTTTTTTTAAAATATTTCTCACCAAAAGTTCAACAAATAATATCACTCATAATCAAGCTTTTACTCATCTTCTTCCTGATTGTTGTTTTAAAAGAAGGAATTGCTCTGAGTTGTGCTTTAGCTTTCCAACGTTCCCCGGCTATGAGAATATCGATGTTTTGGCCTTATTTTTCAGTACCGGTTGGAGCTTTGCTCATGATTATACAGCTTGTTTCTCTTATTCCCGATGACTTAGAAAGTTTATCATTAGCCCACTCAGAAAAGGAGGCGGATAAAGGGTGGTCATAGTTTCGCTATTTATTATTCTCGCTGTCTGCATGCTTTTTGGGGTGCCCATAGCCTTTTCACTGGGAATAAGCTCTTTTGGGTCTTTATTGATCTGGGGTAAAATACCTTTACGGGTAATGGTCCAGAGAATGTTTACCGGTTTGGATTCGTTTACTTTAATGGCCATTCCATTTTTTATGCTGGCTGGAGAGTTGATGTTAGAAGCTGGGATGCTCGATAATCTGGTGAAGTTTGCTGAAGCCTTGGTGGGTAGAATGCGGGGTGCGCTGGGACATGTAAATATTCTTGCCAGCATGTTTTTCTCCGGTATTACTGGATCTGCCTCAGCTGATGTTGCTGCTCTGGGACCAATCGAGATGGCGATGATGAAAGAAGCAGGTTACGAAGTGGATTATAGTGCGGCACTCACCGCTGCATCCTCCACTATTGGTCCGATAATTCCCCCGAGTATTCCCATGGTGGTATATGCTGTTGCTGCTGGCAATGTATCTATCGGTGGTTTATTTCTTGCCGGCTTTATCCCTGGGATCCTCTTGGGGGTTGTGATGATGATTTACCATTACTATCTCTCAGTAAAAAGAAACTACCCCTACCGAAAAACATCAATAAGCTTTCGGCAGTTTCTTATTATCTTTAAAGAGGCAATATTATCACTCCTGATGCCAGCAATTATTTTATTCGGCATTTTAGGCGGGGTATTCACTGCTACTGAGGCTTCTGCTGTAGCAGTTGCCTATGCGTTTATCGTTGGATTCTTCGTTACTAAAAAACTCAATTTTGAAAAAATACGTAAGGCTCTATTACAAAGTGGGCTCACCACTGGAATGTCGCTTTTCCTCATAGCCACAGCAAATATATTTTCATGGATTCTGGCTACTCAGCAAGTTCCCCAATTAGCTACCAATTTTTTTCTTTCCGTTTCTAATAGTCCTCTGGTTTACCTTCTTCTGGTAAACCTGCTCCTTTTAGTCGTTGGATGTTTAATGGACAACTTAGCTGCACTGGTCATTTTCGCCCCAATCTTAGCCCCCATAGCAACTATGTTTGGGATTAATCCATTACATTTCGGTATAATAATGGTGGTTAATCTTATTGTCGGATTGATTACACCCCCAGTAGGGCTTTGCCTGCTTATGGCTTGCACGATTTCTAAAATTCCTCTTGAAAGAATAGTTAAGCAAATATGGCCTTTCGTACTGATAGAAATAGGTGTTTTATTGCTTATTACTTATGTACCGAATCTAATTTTATTCCTTCCGAGATACTTTGGTTATGTTCGATAATAATTACTGGGAGGTGATTTGAAAATGGAAAAAATTAGAATTGGCTTGGTTGGAGCTGGTTTTTGCGCTCACCTGCATGTGAATTCCCTTCAAAATGTTAAGGGAATTCCGGTCGAGATCGTTGGCGTAGCAGCCAAATCTCTAAAAAGTGCCGAAGAATTTGCCGGTAAGTTTAACATACCAAAATATTACGATGACTACCGATATCTTTTAGATGATAAGATGGTAGATATAATCGATATATGCGCTCCAAACTCCACTCATAAGCAAATCTGCCTGGATAGCGCAAGATCTGGTAAGAACATTATCTGCGAAAAACCGTTAACTGGGTACTTTGGTGAAGACCTTGACGAGCAGGTTGAATTGATTGGAGATAAGGTGCCAAAAACAAAAATGTACCGGATGGCTATGCAAAGTGCTGACGAAATAGTTCGTGTTATTCAAGAAAACAAGGTGAAATTTGGGTATGCTGAAAACTTCATCTATGCCCCAGCAATAGAAAAAGCCAGAAGGCTTATCAAATCGAGTAGGGGAACCATCCTTGAGTTAAGGGCTGAAGAAAGCCATAGCGGCTCTCATGCTGCCTATTCTCGTTTTTGGAAGTCGTCCGGTGGTGGTGCACTATTACGATTAGGTACTCATCCGATTGGAGCGGTCATTCACTTAAAAAACTATGAAGGACAACTTAAAAATGGTAAACCTATAAAGGTTAAATCAGTTATGGCCGATGTAGCCAATCTTACCAGAGTTCCTTCTTTCTTGGCTGAAAGCAAGAAATGGGTGGTATCTGACTGGAAAGACGTTGAAGATTGGTCAGCTGTCTTTCTGACGTTTGAGGATGGGACCAAGGCTTCCATCTTTTCTAATGATATTACCTTGGGGGGGGTAATCAACTTTGTGGAGGTTCGTCTATCTAATAGTGTCATAAAATGTAATATTACTCCGAACAACACCTGTCAAGTATATGCTCCATCACCAGAAGAATTTGCCGATGAATATATTTCTGAGAAACTCGAGACCAAAGCGGGCTGGAATTTTGCTTTTCCTGATGAGGATTGGGCTCGCGGTTATCCACAGGAAATGCAGGATTTTATCGAGGCTGTGTATTACAATCGAGATCCTATTTCTGATATTGATTTGGGAAGAGAAGTTGTTAAGGTGATTTATGCAAGCTACGTTTCTGCTGAATTAGGTCAGCGGGTTGATTTAGAAAAACTCGAGGAGGATAGGATGAAATGAATAGAAAAAAGGTAATGAAAGCGGCAATAAAACTTGATCAACGGCCAGAATTCATACTCCAGGAGACTGAAGTACCAGAACCTCAACCGGATGAGGCTCTGATAAAAGTAAAAGCTGCCGGACTCTGTGGAACAGATATTGCTATTAGAAACAACACTTTTATGGGGCGCCATGGACCGGTGCAGCTCCCTATCATTCCTGGTCACGAGTTTTGCGGGGAGGTGGTAGAAACTGGATCAAAAGTTAGAAAAGTTGCAGTAGGAGAGCGAGTGGTAACCAGTGCCATTAAAGGATGTGGCCAATGTTATGCTTGCGAAATTGGCATCTATAATCGTTGTCAAGACTGGATTCATGTTGGTATCGATTCTCCTGGGTGCTTTGCTGAATACGTGACAACCTCAGAAGACATACTTTTTAAAGTTCCCGATACCATTCCAGACGAGGAAGCGGCTGTTTTGGAACCTTTAACCACTGCTGTAAGAGCAATACGAACCAATCGAGTTCAAGCTGGTAGTTTCATAGTTATTTTAGGACCAGGTACCTTTGGGTTATTTATCTTGCAGTCAGTATTAGCTACTGGTCCCAGCTATGTGGTTATGGTTGGCTTGAGCACCGACCGGGATCGTCTGGAATTGGCTAAAAGTTTAGGTGCTAATGAAATTATCATGAGTGATGAGATGGATCCAGTAAAAAGGGTCAAAGAATTGACCAAGGGGAAAGGAGCAGATCTGGTTGTCGAAGCTACTGGTAGAGTAGAAGCGGTAACCCAAGCTATAGAAATGACTGGAGCCGGAGGACTTTTTCTGATGGGTGGTAGTGGTTTTCTTGGTCAACCAGTCAGTTTTGAACCCTGGAATGTGGTCCGGGATGAAAAACGGATCAAAGGTTTACAAGGTTTTACCAAGCCGGATTATTTGTTGGCGCTAGACCTTTATCATCAAGGCAAAATAGAGATTAAACCATTAATAAGCCATGTTTTCAAATTGGAAGAAATTAATCAAGCTTGCGATTTGGTAGAACAAAAGAAAGCTATTAAGGTTGTTATTATTCCATAACCAAATTTCCTATGATGCTAGTATTAATCCTTTTTACTTTATTTGTTTTTAAAAATGAGTCAGGAAATCTGCTTCTAAACTATAATTTTTGAAATAGGTATTTATTACATCTTTAGAAAGGAGAACAAGCTGTTTGCCTACCAGAGGAGATTTGTAGGTCCATACTGGCTGTTAGATACCAGGAATTGGTATGGTTGCATAATGAGGTGGCTCTTTTCTAGCGCAAGACCTTTGGTATTAACGTCTATATCCATTTGGGTCTGAAGCAGCTTTGTAAAAATCAATCACTTGGCGACATTTGGAAAGCGGGAGTGTTAGAGGGGTGTATAGTAACATGGATGGCTCCAAACCGGGTTTTTCCTCTCTCTTGGGAGAAACTATGTACATTAATGGCTTCATATGGCTTCGTTGAGAATATTTAATATCCAGAAGCTTCTCAGCCTATATACCGGTGAGAAAATATGGGAACAAACCAAAGAAAACTATAAGAGGAAGAAGTACTTTCCCAGGCGTTACTTGGTAAAATGGGTGGTAAACTTCTCTGTACTACCGATGATTCGGTGATAACCTTGCTTATGCCAAATGGTAGAAAATTAGCCTCGACCTTATCTTTATTCCAGCCTGTTGGTCTGATCATTACTGCAACATTTTTGACTAACGCTGAGAAAAAGATATGATAAGGCTCTGTTCCCATACTTGTGAAGGCACAACTTAGTAGCCTGAATTCACTATGGTGTCTTCCCGAAATGCCAATGATTACCTCTGCACTAACTGGAGAAGCAATGTTGGAGGAGATGTGGCTTTATATGGCGTTCGGGTAGTGGAAAATCTTTGGCCTCTCCTTTTCCGGTTTTTCAGAGTGGAGACCAGCTTAATGGCTGAACAGCTAAACAACTCAGCCTCTTTGTATATGAAAATGAGACTTTCTCATCGTTGCGCTCCTTGCATCGACGGCTTAAGAAGGTTTAAGAAGAGTATTCACTCTTATCTGATACAGCTCTGTATAGTATAGACGAAAATTCTGATTGTTAGAATTAAATGTATGTTATCCTTGACAAGCGTGGTTTAAAATAATAGATTAGCATTTAAAGTTTACTTTACAGGTGGTTGGTAAAAACATGACTTCAACAAAACTTTTTCGCGAAAGTATAGCTGAACAAGTATATGCAATAATCAAGGAGGAAATACTTCTCGCCAAGAGGGAACCTGGTGAACAGATTAATCCTCGCGAGCTGGCTTCCAAACTTGGGTTGAGCATTATGCCTATTCGTGACGCTTTGAAACAGTTAGTTGATGAGGGTCTAGTAGTACATAAACCACGGGTAGGTTATTTTGTACGTACCTTCACTAGCCAAGAAATTCGGGAAATTATGGAAGTACGAAAGCTTTGTGAGGTATATTGTTTGGAAGAGTATTTTGATAGGATTGATCGTGAAAAGCTACTTGCATGTTTGGAGAGCAGCCAAGAGGAACATGACCCAACTGAAGGAGAAGAATTTGAACACCTGGATGATAATATTCATAGCTTGATTGTTCAAGCCTCGGGAAACATTTTCCTTATTAAAGGCTATGAAAATCTTAAGGACCTTATTGTCCTCATTCGACACTTGGTTCGCAACCAAACTTACCAAGCTAATGAAGAACATATTATGCTTATTGAAGCAATCTTAAAGGGAGACAGAGAAGGAGCAAAACAAATATTAAAAGATCACATTGATCGAGTAACAAAGTCGTTTTCCAAGGTATCTTTTAAATCTTTCAATAATTAAATCAATTCCATAAATTCTTAAGAATTTCTATTGTATTCCGGATACAAGGCTTGCAGGTGCTATCCCTTAAAATTATTTTTTCTGGTAGTGTTTTCGACCCCCTTAAGTTATTAAATTGCAGTATATATCCTTTTTTCTGACCTTGATAGCCATAATTTAAAAAGATTCTTTCTTTTTACTACATACAATGTCAATAAAAAACTATAAAAAGTGTCAAAAATTAGAAATAGAAAATTGTAATATAGATTTATCAAAGGTTTTAGATACTGTGAGAGTTAAAAAGATGGAGAAAGTGTCGAAGTTAGGAAATCTTCAGTCGTGAAGACAAATATTACTGAGGGATCCTTTTCCCCCTCAACGCCGGAACGTTTTTTCTCCAGCATAATTGATTTATTTTTTATCTGTTTTGCTTTCGTTTTTAGCCCGCAGACTGTTTTGTTTTTTCTTTAATCTTTTCCGGGGACTATAAGGGGTTTTCCCCTCTTATTTGATATAATAAAAAGTAACTCGGTCAGCATTGAATTGTTAAGTGTGTATTTACGAATTATCAATCCCACCGCGGTGTTTTGCAATAACAGAGAAAATTATTACCGCTATTTGTCTCTGGCAGATGACGGCAGCGATGAAAGTTTGTTGTCGTGGTGCGAATATGTACTTGGTGGTTTAAAAAACGAAATAAGTAAAATTGATAAATTGCTTGATTATGAATTTTTAGCAAAAAATATATTATTTCCGGCAATAGATTTTGCTTTAGAAAGGGAATATATAACTGAAAAAGAATGTAAAATTCCACAGGTAGCAGTTAAAAAGCAGGTTATTCAAGCGGCAGATGTAAAACGGGTTTTACCGGATAAAATACCGGCTGAAATCTCAAGAAACATCAGAAGGTTAATAGATAAAAAGATGCTGCAGGCAGAAAAAGATAAGAGCAGAAAATATGTTATTCGGTTTGAAAATAACTATTTATTGCGTGGAATTGTAGAAATGCTTGATAAAGAAAGTTTTTTGCCAATTCCAATTAATAAATAGTTCAAAAAGATATTCTGGGTAGGATTATTTTAACGGTTGCATAACTTAATCCTTGGTAGAAAATATGCTGACGCTGTCTGGGGAGTCACTTCTTTAACAAAAGGGGATGGACAACAAAATATAGCTAAGAGCGAACGACTGGTTATGCTGGATGTGCCCTTTAGGGATTATGTAAACGTTTGATGATTACAAAAGCGTGGATATTGATGCAAGTTTATTGCCAAGTTTGGAGGGAAAAGTATGAGTGAGATGCTTTTTAAGAAAGTGGATTATACGGTAGTTAAACTGCTAGAAGATATTGCCGTTGGGGAAATTGGTCTACCTGACATTCAGCGCCCCTTTGTGTGGGATACCACCCGCGTGCGTGACCTTTTTGATTCTATGTATCGTGGTTATCCCATCGGTTATTTGCTTTTTTGGGAAAATGGTTTTCCCGGCGAACACCGGCTTATAGGTGTAGATGCCAAGCAAAAAGTTCCACATCTGCTAATTGTGGATGGTCAGCAACGTCTGACGGCACTATATGCAGTTATGAAAGGTGTTCCTATAAGAGATAAGGATTTTCGTGAGCGCCGTATCCGTATCGCATTCAACCCCTTAAAAGAGCGCTTTGAGGTTGCCAACACCGCTATTGAGCGCGATGTATCTTGGATTGCAGATATAAGTACACTTTGGAAATCTGACTCCTATCTGTATACTTTTATTTCCAAGTTTTTGGAACGTCTTGAACAGCGACAAGCAGTTTCCGAGGAGAATCGCAACCAGATTTCGCAGGCTATCCAGCATTTGTCTAACTTGAAAAATTATCCCTTGACCGCGCTGGAAATATCCATGCAGGCGACGGAAGAGCAGGTCGCTGAAATTTTTGTGCGTATAAACAGCCAGGGGCGTACTCTTAATCAGTCTGATTTCATTCTTACCCTTATGTCTGTGTTCTGGGATGAAGGACGTAAGCAGCTGGAGTCTTTTTGTTATCAAGCCAAGCAGCCGCCTACGGATAACCGGCCTTCATCGTACAATCATTATTTTCAGCCAGCTCCTGATCAATTATTGCGGGTAGATGTCGCTTTGGCTTTCAGGCGTGCTCGATTAGAGCATGTCTATTCTATCCTGCGAGGTAAAGACTTGCAAACCGGTGAGTTTTCTCCCGTGCGTCGGGAAGAACAATTTGCCCGCCTGCACGAAGCACAGGAATATGTCTTAGATCTCCAAAACTGGCATGACTTCTTACACGTTCTCAAGCGTGCTGGATACCTACATCCTAGCCTGATTTCTTCTCAAACTGCGGTTGTGTATACTTATGCTCTCTGGCTAATTGGTAAGCGAGATTTCGGCCTTCCTTTTTATGCTTTACGGGATGTCATGGCTCGCTGGTTTTTTATGGCATCCTTGACGAGACGATATACTACCTCGCCAGAAGCGCGTATGGAACAGGATCTTGCTCTATTACGTGGTTGTACCAGGGATTACGAATTTGTTAAAGCACTTGAACAGGAAATAAACGCGGTGCTCACGTCGGATTATTGGGAAGTAACCCTACCAAATGAATTAGCTACTGCTTCTGCTCGTAATCCAGCTCAGTTTTCCTATTTTGCTGCTCTTTGCATTCTGGATGCACCAGTGCTCTACTCTACGATGAAGGTACGAGATTTGCTTGACCCGACTGTTCAGGCTAAGAAAAAAGCTTTAGAGCGTCACCATTTATTTCCACGGGAGTACCTTAAAAACATTGGGGTTCAGGAAAGCCGTGATATCGATCAGGTGGCTAACTATGCTCTTGTGGAATGGCAGGATAATATTAATATCAGCAACCAGCCTCCATCCAAATACGCGCCTAATGTAGAAAGACGGTTTTCACTTGAACGACTGGAGGAAATGTATAGCTTTCACGCATTGCCTGAAGTATGGTATGATATGAGTTACTTTCCCTTCCTTGAAGAACGTCGTAAGCGCATAGCTGCTATCATTAGAAAAGGATTTCAGTATCTGTCTGATACAGGGGCTGTACTATAAACCTCTGATAGTGAATGTTATTGTAGCTTATAATTCTTTTGTCTGTTACATTTAGGAAGCGGACTGGATTCATCTATTTTCAGTGGAACTAATGCTTAAAGATTTTATGATTATCTTGCTCTAGAAATAGGATTCTAGTATGTTTCATAAACTTCTGCCTGGTGCAGAATATGGGCAAATTGGCTCATATACAGGTTATAGTAGAAACCTTTCTGTTTTAATAGTTGCACATGGTTGCCTCTCTCAATTATTTCTCCATCGTCTATCACTAATATCATATCGGCTTTG
>Ga0209608_1003090_pt1 | contig 10851 bp, 10 predicted proteins | sample AD_UKC130_MetaG_FD_184428 | JGI IMG/M metagenome (GOLD analysis project Ga0209608, IMG submission 184428) | Active sludge microbial communities of municipal wastewater-treating anaerobic digesters from Canada - AD_UKC130_MetaG (SPAdes) (version 2) | ecosystem: Engineered > Bioreactor > Anaerobic... | reverse complement strand
CACTGGAGGCAGAAGGGCTCTATGTCAACTACCCCCGACTGAAGTCGGAGGCTTGCAGCTAACCTAAGCGGTTGCCGCGTCTGGCTGGTTAACAGCAGCCCTGCGGATATTCTCCGCAGCGATATCTTAAACGGAAAAACCTGCGGCTTTGCGAAGCCATATCGCTATTGCTAATGTCCCGTTTTTGCGAGCTTTTACTAAAATAGCTTTACCTTTACCATGAAGTGAGCAATGGCAACCTCTGCATAAAGTAATTAAATTACTTTCATCGTCATGACCGCCTTGTTCTATAGGGATAATATGATGAGCTGCAACAAGATGGGTACTACCACATATCACACACCTATTGTTATATTTCTGTTTTATTTTACGATGTAGCGTTTGGTTATTTATAGGTTCTTTTTGTGTAGGCATTGTTAAGCGTTGTATATCTTCTCTGCGGAAAAGAGGAGTGCGGGGATGCGCTGGTTGGTAAAGTGGTGTGATATTAGCTCGCTGAATAATACGATATACAGTGGTTCTAGAACAATGTAATAAGCGAGCTATTTCTGTCAAAGTTAAAAATTCTTTGTCCATTCTTATCACCTCATATCTAATTATATCATACGATACAAACTGATACAAGGTGAAACAAGATGAAAATTGAGCAAATAAGTCAATAGAAAGGGGGATAAGCCGCTTTCCTCCCCTGAATAAATTCAGGGGTATCCAGCGGCAAGATTTATATGAATCTGATTTTATTCTTGATCCTGAACTTTATGAAGAAAGAAGAAAAAACTTATTAAAGAATTCGAAGAAACTTATGAACGTATAAAGGGACAGTTTCTTTTATAATGTTCTAATGTTAACTTTATAGATTTATATGATAAAAGAGTCAGATGAGGTGGTTTTTTATAAATAAAACTTTCATGTGTCCAAAATGCAAAAAGGAATTTGAAAAAAATGAACATTATTTTCAAACAATTCAGGCGCAGAACATGGTAAATTTGATATCTGGTGCGGAAGAAATAAAAGATATGTGTATGAATTGTGGTTATATGGTTCCAAACAGCAAATCATCATTCAAAACACAGAAAAATGTTGAAGATTGATTTCTTAAGGGGTGTGAATTATGGAATTCAAGTATTTTATAATGGATATTATCAATAACACTATAAGGTTTTTATACAGGGTTGTGTTTTTTATAAAATCAAAAACCCCCACATGAAAAAAAGTGAGGGTTTTTAACTGAATAAAATGTGTTCAAATTGTATTGATTTGAAGACTGCCCATTAATAAGGCGAGCCTTCATAAAGTTGACTTTAGGAGTAATTATTGCATCTTCAATTTTCCGCGCTTATTGTTGTTCAACAACATCGGCTTTAATACCAAAACAACCTGTCTACACTTTCACACTGAAACTGGACACGTCCTTGATTCAATACCCATAATCAATATGGATACTCAATCAAGGACTCCAGCCAGGTGGTGAATAGCTGTAGTCCAGAAATCTATCTGAACAACAAAGAGCAGAAAATTAAGACGACGAATTCTCCCCCAAAGTCGCGGTGATGCAGCCACAACCAAGGTTCTACCAGAAAATTTGGTAGAAAAAATTGTGCCCACATCCTTAATTTCCACCCATTTGTTGGAATTTTTTCGACTCATTGAATTCCGAACCTTATCATTTAATCTAATATATGATATTATGTATTTATTATTTTTATAACTATTTATCATAAAATTTTGTGCTTTATTATAAAATTTAATGCCCACTTTTTCAATTGGGCATAAATATGTTTAATGTCCTTACCCCTCAGGACTGTTTACAGAGCCATCATAGAGCCTAGAACTAAGGCATCATTCTAGGGTATGCAATTACCTAACGTAGCTTTCGCTTAGGCTAGTCAACTAGGGCTACACAAGCCCCCACTTCAAGCACCTATGGTGCTAAGTGGGGGGTAGTTGACTTTGTTCTTCCTGTTTGTCTTGTTCAACCTGGATTATTTCATCAAATACTGCTCCAGCTTCTTCCATATCCTTTACCGTTGATATCTGTTCTTGGACTGGAGTGCTTTTCATTTCTTTATATTCATCATATTTAACTCTTGGGAACAACATGTCATATGTTGTGCTGTTTATCCTGAATATACTTCTTTCAAGGTCGGCATCTTCTGCCAACTGTTCTATTGAATAGTTAATATGAATGTCAAAACTGAATATCTGTCCTTCATCAGCTTTATATTCTATTGTCAATGTAATATCAGCGTTGTCCAATATTCGGTCTTTGCCAACCACGAAATATGCTTCACAGTTTTTAACTTCTGATGTTTTCATTATGCTTTCTATTACTGGTTTTATATCCAGAACATTCTTTTCAAATTTTAATTTTTCCTGAATTTCCTTTTCTTCTTTCAGGAAACTGTTAAAGTTTATACTTGCTAAAGTTTTTAATAACAGCCCTGAAAGCAGCTTTTGCCCTGATTCTGCAGTGTTTATCCTGTAATAGTATCTGTAATCCGAATGTGGCAAAAAGCTTCTAAAGTATCCTAACAACGAACCAAACTTTGTCCCTGTGTTACGCTGCTTTTCCCTTATATCAATTTCCTTCGGTTTTGTATAGTTGATAAACTGCAGTAATGCATCATTCATTATCTTATTTTCTGAAAATTTTTCAAAAGCAAAGCCTTCATCCTGGAAATTATCCAGTATAATATATTGCGGTTCATATGGCGTCTTCATTATTTTCGTCTTATTTTTATGATATCTTTCCCATACAAAATCCTGCCCGTTATAGGTAAATAAATAATTACTGTAGTACTGGTCAAGTTTGTTATTTCTTTCTGTTATTACAGTCAGAGACGAATTGCCAAGTTGCTGCATTATTTCATCAGGGGTTTCATTAGCTTCAATATATATTATTGTTTTAGTCCTTACTGTTTCAAGCGTTTTTTCATTGTTAACAACTGCGCTTAAAAAGCCTTTTGGGTTTGTTTTATAAACTGACGAAACTATTGAAAAAATTATAGCTACTATAAGTAATACGCTGATTACGCTTGTTATAATCCTGTGTTTCTTTATTAAATTTGCCCCTTTTCCAAGAATATATTTGTCAGAAAAGATTAAATCTCTTTTAGCTTGTAAAAGTGCAATTTTTCTTTCTGCAAGATTTTGTTTTTCAACTTCCTTCCTGAATACTTCTTTTTCAAGTTCAAATGTTTCCTTTGCTATGCTGATTTCCCTATAAACATTTTCCCTTTCCCTGTCAAGCTTCAACATTTCTGAATCTTTCCAGTCAACGAATTCAGCCTTTTTCTTTTCCAGATCTTCTTTTTCAATATCAATCTCTCTTAAAGCCTGTTCTTTTGAATTGTTAATCTTTTCTATTTCGGAAGCTTTCCATTCATTAAATTTTCCTTTTTCTGCTTCCATCTCTTTGTTAAGGTTTTCTCTTTCTCTGTCTATCCTTGATATTTCACTATTTTTCCAACTTATAAAACCAGTTTTTTCATACTCAATGTCTTCCATTGCCTTTTTCTTTAATTCGTCAATACGGGCAAGTTCATTATCTATTGTTTCCCTCAGCTTTTTTAATTCGTTATCCTTATATTCCTCAAGTTTCCTTAACTCTTCCTGTTTATTAAATTCTAGTTCTTCCTGCTGCTTTTTCTTCTCTTCTTCAAACTCCTTTTTCATTTGTTCTATTTCTTTCATTGACTCCTGTTTGAAGGTTTCTACTTCTTCCATCTTCTTTTTGTATTTTTCTTCAAGCTCATTCTGAGCAGCGTTATATACTGCTTCAAGGACATCATTCCTTTTAGCAAACCTTTCTTCAAGTTCTTCTTTTTTTGTTTGAAATTCTTCCTCTAGGCAGCGCTTTTTTTCATCAAATTCTTCCAGTAATGCAGCTTTTTCCTTTTGGTATTTTTCGTTGTATTCATCTTCCACGAGCTTTAACATTTCTTCATATTCTATATTTTGTTCTTTTTCTATACTTTCTTTTATTTCTTCATGTGTTTCTTTATTTTCATCAAATATTTGATTAATATTTTCTTCCATTTTTGATTTCTTCTTAAATAAATCCTTAAACACCACAAAAACACCCCCAAGAATAACTTTCCTGTTAATTATAAAATATTAATTGTCATACTTCAACGATAAAATGCTTTTAGAATGTCGTATGAAAGACAAAAATAAAAAAGGCTTTTAAAAGCCTTTTTTATTTTTTAATCAACAAATTTCCCATATTTTCCTTGTTCTCTGCGCATCAAATCTCTTTTTTTATATTTTTGCTTCATTTCCCTATGCTGTTTCTTTTTATGTTTTTCAAAAAATCTTTCATTTGCTAGGGAATAATCAAAAATAAAATCCAAGGAATTTAGATTATTTTGATTATTTTTTTGTTCAGTATAAGTCATGCAAAACAACATCTCCTTTTGTTTATGATTTTTTTATTTTTTTGATGTTTTTTATTTTTTTTGTCCCCTGTATTTATATTATACACACAAGAAAAAATAAAAATCAAGATCTTTTTTTCAGATATTTTTTAATAAGTGTAAACTACTGTAACATTAGCTTTTACACTTATTTCTCCAACAGATATTTGGGGTTCATTCTTCATATCCATAACTGCTTCAGTAATTCTTCCTGAATACATAGGATAAACAGGTTCGCTGTAAGTGGATTGTTCAGTAATCTGCTTAGGAGAAATTTTTGTTTTTACATCGAAGTAAGACAACATAGCTTTTGCTTTTTCTTCACTATTCTTTACAGCGAGTTTTAATGCTTCCTTATATGCAGCATCTTTGTCAGAAAGTTCATAGCTGATATTATATATATTGTTTGCACCTGCTTCACTTGCTCCACTTAAAATTTCACCAATCTTTGAAAAATCTCTTATTTTTACATTAACTGTGTTTTCAACTATATAACCATTGATGAAAGAAACGCCTTTTTCAGAATCATATCCATATGACGGAGTCAAATTGTAGCTTGTTGTTTTGATGTCTTTTTCATCAAGACCACTCTTCTTTAAGAAATCAAGAACTTTATTCATTTTTTCTGTATTTTCTTTCTGTGCTTGTTTGCTGTCCTTATTTTCAGTGCGTACACCGATATAAATTGAACATACATCGGGTTTTACTTTAATTGTCGCTTCACCATTTGTCTGGATTGTCCTGTCATATACAGGTGCAGAAATCAAGTTGGCTGATACAATTTCCTGATCTTCAGGTGCAACAATCTTTTCGTTATCAGCTGCAATATTCGATGCAAATAAAAGAGAAAAGCTAAGAACCAGTGCTAATACTGGAATACCAAATCTAATAATGTTTTTGTTAAGTTTCATAAAAACGCCTCCTTTTAAAGATTTTTTTTGTTTTTTTGATTTCATATTTTTTTGACGATGATTTTTATTTTTTGTTTCAAAAGTAATGTTTTATTATATTTTTTTCAGTAGAAGAAATAGTTTTTTTATAATATAATAGTGTATCATAAATAAAAAATGGGGTGAAATAATTTGATTGATATTGAAGGTTTAAAAATGGATTTTAAAGAAAGATCCAACTGGGTTGCTATTATTGGCAGCAGGGAAGCTTCTGATGAAGAACTTGAAGCAGCTTATAAATTAGGTAAAATATGTGCCAAGAAAGGAAAAATAGTTGTATCTGGTCTTGCAAAGGGAATAGATAGGGCTGGGCATGAAGGGGCTATTGATGGTGGAGGTTTAACAATAGCATTGGTAAGCACACCCATATTTATCTAAAATTTAAAACAGAAGACCTCCACCTCTACAGGTGGGGGATGAATGTTTTTGCATCGTTAGGTGCTCTTTTTTACTTAAATTTAATACTATAATCAAAATTATAAAAAAAAGAAGGGTTTAAATACCCTTCTTTATTCAAGTTTGACATTTTTTCCGTAATTCCTTAAATAAGCTTGTACGGATAAATTCAGATCGATTCGCTTCTTGGAAGAATATTTCTTTCCTTTGTAAACAACTAACACTGGAATATCTCCAGGATTGTCATTAATCAGCTTTTCAATCTCTGCGAATTTAGCGAAGTCATCTATTTTTATCCAAATCTTCGATGGATTTACTTCTTTTATCGTTTCAAGGTCTGTAATTTCGTTTACTATAATCTGGTTTCCTCTCTCTGATGCTTCAAACCTTCCGTCAATTATTACAACATTACCTTCTGCAAGCTTACTTTCATTCCCTTCCAAGTTATTGGGCCACAGAATGCATTTTATATCAGATGTCTTGTCTTCAAGTATGAAGTGATAGTATCTGTCACCTTTCTTTGTTGTCCCTTTTGTAAGCTCCCTTATTATTCCTGCAACCCTTACATAATCATATTGATTTGAAAATCCTATTTCTTCGCCTTCTTCGTCTTCCTCGGGCAAGAGGCTGCTTATATCAATTACCTTGGAATCGAGCTTCATCATATGTTCATCGAGTGGATGTTCGGAAATATACATTCCTGCAAATTCAAATTCCTTTTCCAACTTAAATTTCTTGTCAAATTCTTCTTCTGTTTCAGGAATTGAAATTGCCTTTATTTGGGCGTATGCTTCATCAACTATCGGAAGTCTGAACCACATTTCATCAAAGATTCCCTTTTTCATGTCCTTGATAAAATCCAGTATTGCTGGAATTGCCTCAATTTTGGATTTTCTTGTCCCCTTGAAGCAGTCAAGTGCACCAGCATAAATCAAGGACTCAAGAACCTTCTTGTCAATATGGTTTAACATGCGGTTGATGAATATTTCTATGTTTGTGAAAGAGCCATTTTTCTTCCTTTCCTCGATGATTGGTTCAGCCATTTTACCAAGGTTTCGCAAGCCCATAAGCCCTATTCTTATACCTTCTGGTTCTATTTTGAACGTCCTTTCAGATTTATTTACGTCAGGTCCCAGTATTTTTATTCCAGATTTTCTGGCTTCAGACAAGTAAAACTTTAATTTGTCCGACTTGTCTATGATTGAGTTCAACGTTGCAGTAAAGAATTCTACAGGGTAGTATGTCTTCAACCATGCAGTCTGAATTGCTATCACAGCGTATCCTGCAGCATGGGACTTGTTAAACGCATACTCCGCGAATGCTTCCATTTTGTCCCATATCTTCATTGCAACATCTTCTGGGACACCGTTATTTACACAACCAACAACAAGGGCTTCATCTGGCTTCTTTATTTTTTCGTTGCCATACAGAAAGATTTCTTTTTCTGCCGCCATAATCTTTTTGTCCTTTTTACCCATTGCACGCCTTATTAAATCACCACGACCAAGACTATACCCAGCAAGTGCTCTGACTATCTGCTGTACCTGCTCCTGGTAAACGATAACGCCGTACGTCTTAGCAAGGATAGGTTCCAGCTTCGGGGTATCATATACTATTGATTTTGGATCATTCATTCCCTTTATGTAGTCGGGAATGTGCTGCATTGGTCCTGGTCTGTAAAGTGAAATGGCAGCTATCAATCTTTCAAAAAGCTCCTTGCCGAAGGTTTCCAATTCATTCTGAAAGGTAGCTTTTACAGATTTTACTTTTTCGGGATCCTTTTCTTTCCCGAAGTATTCACATCTGTCGCCGAAGCCCCTGCATTTGTATTTATTTTCAAAAGAAGAAATCTTTGAGGAGACATCGGCAAACATTTGCCTCATAAGGGACTGCATTCCTTTAGATTCGATCTGGAATATACCAGCAGTGTTACCCGTAGCTATAAACTTATATACGTACGGATCGTTCAGCGGTATATCCTTTGATGAAATTTTTGGGGGCTTTAAATTATTGTTTATAAATTTCAGAGTTTCTCCTATTATATTCATATTTCTTAACCCCAAAAAGTCCATTTTTAGCAAACCCAACATTTCGAGTTCCTTCATGTTGAAGGCGGCTGTTCTTGTTTTCTGTCCCTTATGATGCTTATCTTCAAGGAGAACTTCGGGAACAAAACAATTGATGGGTTTGTCTGCAATAACTATACCGCAAGCGTGCTGGCTTTTATGTCTTGCAAGCCCCTCAAGTTTCCGTGAAATGTCTATGACCCTTTTTACTTCTGAATCTTTTTCATACATTTCACGAAGGTCGAGACTGGCTGACAGTGCTTTTTCTATTGTCATTCCTGGTGAAGCAGGAATTGCTTTTGAAATCTTGTCGCCAAATGAATAGTCTTTATCCAATACCCTTGCTACATCCCTTACAACGGCTCTTGCCGACAAAGTTCCAAAAGTTATGATCCTTGAAACCTGTTCGGCACCGTATTTGCGTTTAACGTATTCTATAACCTCTTCTCTCCTGGTATCTTCGATATCAACGTCGATATCAGGCATACTTATCCGTTCGGGGTTAAGAAAACGTTCAAACAACAATTCGTAAGGAATAGGATCAAGATCAGTTATGCCAAGGCAATATGCTACAAGGCTTCCGACGACAGATCCCCTGCCAGGACCAACCATAATGCCATTATCTTTGGCAAACTTGATAACGTCCCAGACAATCAAAAAATACCCTTCAAATTGCATCTTTTCAATTGTGCAAATTTCATATTCTAATCTTTCACGATATTCCTTCGATGTGAACTTTGGGGTCCCTTCAAACCTATTCTTAAATCCTTCCCAGCAAAGATGCTTAAAGTATTCATTTGCTGATTTGTATGGAGCTGGGACTGGGAACACAGGTAAATAACGGTGTTCAAGGTCAAACTCAAAGTTGCATTTTTCTGCGATCTCATAAAGGTTTTCGATTGCCTGCGGAACGTCAGCGAACATCTCTTCAAATTCGCTCGGCGACAAAAGGTGATAGTTTATGCCCTCAAAACGGAATCTCTTCTCGTCTGTGATTTTGCTTTTCGTTCCTATAAGAAGAAGCACTTCATGTGCAAATGCATCTTCTTTATGAACATAATGCGAATCACTTGTGGCAACAACTTTTATTCCTGTTTCTTCCGCCATTTTAAGAATTGCTGTGTTTACCAACTTTTCATTGGGGATTTCGTGCCGTTGAATCTCAAGGTAAAAGTCGTCCCCGAATATATCTTGTAAAGTTTCAGCTACCTGTAATGCTTTGTCGTAATCTCCTTCAGCAAGAAGTGTCGGGATTTCTCCGCCAAGACAAGCCGAACAGCAGATTAAACCTTCGTGATATTTCTCCAGCATATCATAGCTTATATGAGGCTTACGGTAGAAGTTTTCTTCCGCAAATGAAATCAGTTTGCAAGCATTTTCATATCCTTTTTCATTTTTTATCAGGAGAAGTATGTGATTTCCTTCTTTTTTACCGTCTATCGTTTCGAGGTACCCCTCGAATCCGATAATGGCTTTTTTGTTGGCAGCTTTTGCTTTAAGCGAAAATTGCAAAGCCCCAAACAAAACTCCATGATCACTAATCCCAGAAATAAGATCACTGTGATCGACAAGGTCTTCTATGCGAATAGCACCATCAAGAAGGCTGTATTCAGAATGTCTGTGTATATCTATGAACCTTAATATGCCTAATTTAATGGCTTTAATTGATCCGTTCTTCTCCCTGTCTATCACTATCATTCCTTTTTTTCTGGGAAGGATTTCAAAGCTTCTTTTCAAGGTATCTGGAATATCGCATTCCAATGTTTCTATTGGAGTTGTGATAACCATTTTTTCTGGATTTTTACTTTCGATATTTACCAGCTTACCTTCCAAAGAAACATACCTTTCATCTAAATCTATAAAATACGGCTGATACATTTATCAAATATCCTCCCTTTGTAAATTTTTTTATAATATAATTATATATGATTTCTTTCTGATTATAAAGAAGAAAAAAAATAAAAATAAAAGACTTCACAAAGGAAGTCTTTTATTTTTTAAGTTTTTCCTGTATTTTCTCCGTCAATTTTCTTATTTCGTCTTGCGTTGCGTTAGGAATTTGTTTGCTTATTACAGCTTCAAGTTCTTCATTGCTTATATTCTTTATTTTTTTATTACGTATGTTTTCGGCTATTTTTTCAGCTATTAAATCCGTATCGCTGTCCTTAAATTCCTGTAACTTTTCTTCAACCTGATTGACCAAATTCTTTAAGTCATCAGGATTTATATTTTTCACCTGTTTGCTTATTGCTTCTTCAAGCTCTTTTTTATCTATATTTTCTACACCCAATTCATATATTCTTTTCGCAAGTTCATAAGCAACATCTTCAAGATTGCTGTTCAACAATTTGTCTATAGCAAAATTTCCTGCTTTTACCATACCGTCTACCAAACTGTCATATACTTTTTTTTCATCAACTATTCCAAGTTTATTTTGTTTAGTTCTTAATTCATCAACAGAACCAGTAACAAGTTCTGCTGTATTTCCTTTTAAGTATTTGTTCAAATGGAATTTTTCGTTTAAATCAGTCCCAGTTGCGATATACCCCACATAAAAAATAATTAATATCGCTACCATTGTTAAAGCTATTTTTACTGCTTTTTTTATAATAAATGTGATAGCGGTTACAATCAATATAACAGTAATTATTGTAATTACAAGATCGGGATTTATATTCATAAAATCAGCCCCTTTTATCTGTATTATTTATTTGTTATTATTATAGTTTCCATGACTGAAGTTTTATAATGTTTTTTCATGAAAAATTTAACTAAATTACCGAGAAGTCCTCCACTTCTAAGCGTAAGCGAAAGTGGAGGATGAATCGGTTATCCAATTGTTGTTTCTACGCACCAATCGAATTTTTTCTGTGCTAATTTGCTTATATTTAGATGTTGTTTGTAAATAATTACCTTGCATATCTTGCACATATACCCAATTACCAGTGAATCCCGATATAAAACCAATCTTATTTATTTCTGGTATATACACTTTATCCCACAAGCACCACTTCTTTTCTTTTA
>Ga0209608_1003084_pt1 | contig 10861 bp, 11 predicted proteins | sample AD_UKC130_MetaG_FD_184428 | JGI IMG/M metagenome (GOLD analysis project Ga0209608, IMG submission 184428) | Active sludge microbial communities of municipal wastewater-treating anaerobic digesters from Canada - AD_UKC130_MetaG (SPAdes) (version 2) | ecosystem: Engineered > Bioreactor > Anaerobic... | reverse complement strand
CATAATCCTTCAAACCTAGTAATATCAATATTTCTAAAGGTTTAATGTTTAGTATTTATCGAATGTATTTTTTAGTATTCGTACTAAAGCATATATAATACACATCAAACCCTTATAAAATAAGCATTTATGGATAACTAATACAGTAAAACTACGAATATATAATATAAATATAAAAAATTTTCATTTTCCTATTGACTACCATGATAAAAAATAGTAATATATTATTAAAGAAAATAACTAACAAAGGAGATGTTTATATGGTTAAATTAAATGAATTTAAAAATTATCTTATATCCTGTTCTAAGTCAGAAAATACTATATCTTCTTATATATCTGATTTAGAACAATACTTTAAACAATATCCTACACTAACAAGAGATAACATACTAAAGTATAAGAATTCTCTTTCTGGTAATAGTGCATCTACTATTAATAGAAAATTAAGTTCATTAAAACAATATAATGAATATCTTTTATCAACTAAACAAGCAGATGGTATTTATATACTAAAAGAAGATTTTATTAAAGTACAAAATAAAGGCAATCCAACAAATGTAACAACTAAACAAGTAGAAAAATTTCTTAAAAGAGTATTAACTAAGGATGCTGATTATAAGTCACGTAATATAGCAATTATTTATCTTATAGCTAACACAGGTATAAGACGTTCTGAATGTTGTAATTTACTACTCAAAAATATTGATTTAGATAACAATGAAATGATAGTTATAGGTAAAGGTAATAAAGAAAGAACCGTACTATTAACTGATAAGGTTGTAGAATTAATAAAAAATTATCTTGTAGATAGAAATAAATCCAGGTATAAAGATAGTCCATATTTATTTGTATCTGAACGTGGTAATAAATTATGTCCAGAGACTATAAATGATATTTTTGACTACTATAGTACACCTAAAAATAAAATTAGACCACATCAGTTAAGGCATAATTATGCTTCTACTGTTGTAGAAAATAATATACTTACTTTAACTGAACTACAGAATCAGCTTGGACATAGTAGTATTTCTACAACAGGAATATATACTCATGCTAGAAAAGATACTATAAAGAAAAAGATTAATAAGTTATGTATTGGTTATTAATAATATTTTCCATTCTAATGAGGATTGATTATAAATATAATATTTACAAATTTTCTCTTTAGTATATAATATAAGTAGAGATGATGATATACTGCTGTTTATTTAGTTTAATATATTAATATAAAAAATAATATTTTAGAACTCTTTCTCTTTACGAAAATATTTCTGAAATGCAGTATTATATCAATGCTTTTAGGAAATGTTTTGGAAGTAGTTTTTCCAGAAACGATTTTTAGTTCTGAAAAATTATGCAGTAAGGAGGTATTTATTTGGAAAACAAAATTCATATTATTGATTCTATTATGGGTTCTGGTAAATCAACATGGAGTTTTAATTACATGTATGAGAACAAAGATAAAAAATTCATATATATAACTCCATACTTGAATGAAATTAAAAGATTGATTGGAGAAGGAACAGAAGATTGTCCGCATACTAAATGGTATTATGAAAGAATGTTTAGAGAACCTAAACATCTTGGTGAGGGCAAGCTTGATTCATTACATACTTTGTTAGTTAACGATTATAATATAGCCACAACTCATGCGTTATTTAAAATGTCTACAAGTGAAACTATAGATTTAATTGCTTCTGGAGAGTATATATTAATACTTGATGAAGCATTAGATGTTGTAGACATTAAAGAAATTAATAGAAAAGATTATGAAATGTTAATAGACACTAATAAAATTAGAGTTAATGAAAATCATATAGTTGAATGGATAGATGATGAATATGATGGTAAACTATCTGAATGGAAAACCTTATGCAAAAATGGTACTGTAGTTGAATTAAAAAAGACTAAAAAGGTACAATTGTTAGTATGGAATTTTAATATTGAGTCTTTTTTAAGTTTTAAAGAAATATTTATAATGACATATCTTTTTGATGCTTCGTATTTGAAATATTATTTTGATATGCATGGTGTTTCTTATGACAAGTATGTAATTGAAGATTTTAAATTAGTTCCTTATGACAATAAAAAACCATACAATAAAGAACAATATAAAAAATTAATGAATATATATCAAGGGCATCTAAATAATATAGGAGATAAAACTACAGCCCTATCATTGAATTGGTTTAAGAAAAACAAAGACTTAAAAGCTAAACTAAAAAATAATATATATAACTATTTACAAACTGTAACAAAAAGTAAAAGCAATGAAATAATATGGACAACCTTTAAATCAGAACAAAAATATTTAAAAGGAAAAGGATATACAAAATCATTTGTTTCTTGTAATACAAAGGCAACTAATGAATATAAAAATTGCAATACAGTTGTATATTGTTGCAATAGATATACAAGCCCTGATTATGAAGATTATTTTAATCAATACAACATCACCATAAATCAAGACTTGTATGCTTTATCTGAAATGTTGCAATTCATTTGGCGTTCTGCTATAAGAGATAATAAGCCAATTAATTTATATATTCCAAGCAGGCGTATGCGTGAATTATTAATTGATTGGTTAAATAATGAAAATTTATAAAATATTAATATAAAATTGTTGACATATTTATAATTGTTTGCTATAATACAATTAGGAATTAACCTGTTCTTTATTGTGCGAAGAAAGAAGGTGATATAATTAATATAAATTAATTTAGACAATTTTTATAAATTATTAATATAAAATTATTACTTAATAAAACTTAGCCGAAAGCCCACGACTTTAGTCGTTGGGATGAAGGCTTATTAGATACTTGACACCTATCTAATATTATGTTATATTATAATTAGATAGGTGGTGAATATCTAATGAATGATAAATATATACACAAAGAAGGTATTGTATATCTTAACCAATATCATATAGTGTTTTGTCCTAAATACAGAAGGAAAGTATTGGTTGGTAATATTGAAAAAGATTTAAGACAAATATTTTATGATATTGCAAAAGAAAAGAATATTGAAATAAAAGCATTAGAAATAATGCCCGACCATGTTCATATGTTTATAAGTTTTGACCCACGACAACCACTGCATGAATTAATAAGATATTTTAAAGGAACAAGTAGTAAGATATTAAGAAATAAATATCCAGAGTTAAGAAGTAGAATACCTTCTCTTTGGACACGAAGTTATTTTTGTTGCACTATAGGATATATTTCAGAAGAAACAATACAAAAATATATAGAAAATCAAAAAAACGTATAGAAAGGTGGTGAATATTTATGAGTCGATATTGTGTAACATTTCCATTAATAACTGAAAAGTATCAAGAAACTATTTTAAATAAGCGTTTTGAAATTAGCAGACAATTATACAATGCTGTATTATCTAAAGCATATAAACGTTATAAGTCTATGATTGAAACTAAAAAATATAGGCAGTTAAAGGAGCAAATTAATAATGCAAATGAAAAAGAGAAGAAACTATTATATAAGCAATTAAATGAAATGTATAAGCAATATAGGCTCAATGAATATTCACTACATGAAGATATACAAGAAATGCAACATCATTTCTCGGAAAATATAGATAGTTTCACAGCACAAAAAATAGCAACAAGAGTATGGAGTGCATTTGAAGATTTATTGTTTGGAGATGGTAAAATAGTACACTTCAAAAAATATGGAGAATTAGATTCTCTTGAAGGTAAAAGCAATAAAACAGGCATAAGATTTAAAGATGGTTTTCTTATATGGAATGGGTTAAAAATACCTGTAAAAATAGATTATAATAATCCTTATGAGTACCAAGCACTAAAAGATGAAATATGCTATTGTAGAATTAAACGTAGATTTATAAAAGGTAAATACAAATATTATCTTCAAATAGTATTCAAAGGTGTACCTCCTATGAAGATAAATAAAGATGGTGAGGTTAAAAGACATATAGGAAATGGTACAGTGGGGTTAGATATTGGTACTCAAACAATAGCAATAGTATCAAATGTAGATGTAAAATTATTAGAATTAGCCGATAGAGTAAATAATATTGAAAAAGAAAAGCGTAGAATTTTGAGGTATATGGATAGAAGCAGACGTGCTAATAATCCTGATAATTTTAATGAAGATGGCACAATAAAAAAAGGTAAACTTAAATGGGTCAAATCTAATAGATATATTAAAGCACAGAACAAACTAAGAGAATTATATAGAAAACAAGCAGACGTAAGAGAATATCAACACCAATTATTAAGTAATTATATATTATCTCTCGGTAATAAGATAAAAGTTGAAGAAATGAATTTTAAAGGATTGCAGAAACGAAGCAAGAAAACTGAAAAGAACGATAAAGGTAAATTTAAACGTAAGAAACGGTTTGGTAAAAGTTTAGCCAATAAAGCACCAGCAAAATTATTAACCATACTAGACAATAAATTAAAATATTTTGGTGAAAAACTTATAAAAGTTAATACTAAAGAAGTAAAAGCAAGCCAATATAATCATTTGAATTGCAGATATAATAAGAAAAAATTAAGTCAACGTTGGAATGATTTAAACGGCATTAAAATACAAAGGGATTTATATAGTGCATTTTTAATACAGCACGTTAACGATGATTTATGCAATATTAATCAAGAAGAATGTAAACGAGATTTTGAGAGGTTTAAAATACTACACGATAAAGAAATTGAAAGATTAAATAATAGTGAAGTAAGGCAAGCATTAAAGAATGTAATATGAGTTTATATAATGGGTTTTGAAACGAGCCTAAACTACCGTTAATTTGTTCGCAGGAACAATTGGTAGTAAAAGTCTAACGGAAGTCAATTAGTGGCACTATACTTTCGGGTTAGTGCAGAAGTTGGAAAGTACGTTAGAACCTGCTGGCTTTAGCCACGCAGAGTTTCAGTTAATAAAAATAATTTGTCAGAAATAAAATGTTTAAGCATACAAAAGTTTTAGGAAAGGAGTTAATTACATTATGCCTAGAGGAAGGAAACCTGGTCAGGTTGTGGAGAGAAAAGAATCGCAAAAAGGATATATCATCATAAATAAAAAACTAAGACTGAGAGTAGAGACGGATTGCTTAACATTAGAAGAGTTAGTAGGAAATAATAAAGAAACTAGTGAAGATATATATGGCAATTATAAGTATTTTACTTCGTGGAGTAGCGTATTAGATTATTTAATAAAAAAATTTACTGCTGAAAAAGTTAGTAAACAAGGAATATTAACATTCCAAGAAGCAAGACAAGAAATTTTGGATAGCATTAAAGAAGTAAAACAAATTTTGCTTGGTGAAATTGAGGAACAAATAAAAAGTGCAAATGATGATATTAAAAGCATAATAAACAAATTCAATATATAAAATATTAATATAATATAGGAGGTAATATATGAGAATAGATTTATACGGTAAAGTTAAAATTAATGATTACAGATGTAGAAGCGGAGGAAGCAGAGGATGGAATACAAGAACTTATACATACATGGACTAGACAATAATGCCAATGCCATAATTACACCTGCTAAAACTACATATTGTGTGAAGTGCGGTAAAAAACTAAATGAGAATAGTTTAGATAGATTTTGTGATAGTGAATGTCGTAAAGAATATTATGCTGAAATAAGGAAAGATATTGATTCTTTAGAAATATAAATATGGAGGTTGTTTTATGAGAAGTGGATTATTAGCAAGTGGTAAAAAAGATAGAGAACATACTCGATGGGAAATACATAATAAAAAAGAACAGTATAAGAAATATGAATATATTACTATTTATGAAAATGGCACAATGCATGATTTTTATAAGACTATAAAGAACATACCTATTAAATAAAATATTAATATAAAACGGAGGTTGTTGCATGAATAATCAGTTACAAATATTCAATTATAATTCAAAGCAAGTAAGAACAATAATAAAAGACGGTGAGCCATGGTTTGTGGCTAAAGATGTGTGTAATATATTAGAAATTAATCCTTCGGAAGCAGTTAAAGGCAGAAAAGACAGGAATTTTGAGGACGGATTAGATGTAGACGAATATAGGGATGACATAGACATTGTCGATAGCATCGGACGCAGACAAAAAGCATTAGCAGTTAACGAAGCAGGTTTATACAGTTTGATATTGAAATCAAGAAAACCTGAAGCAAAACAATTCAAGCGTTGGGTAACTCATGAAGTAATACCTTCTATTCGTAAATATGGGTTATACGCAACACCAGATACAGTGGAAAAAATACTTGAAAACCCAGACTACATGATTGAGATTTTGCAAAAATACAAAGAAGAAAAACAAAAGAGATTGGAAGCAGAAAACAGACTTAAAGAACAAGAGCCTTTAGTATTATTTGCTGATACTTGTTTAAAATCAAAAGATAATATTTTAGTAAGAGAATTAGCAAAAATAGTAAAAGATGAAGGTATAGAAATTGGAGAAAAAAGGTTATATAACAAATTGAGAAGTTGGAAAATAATAATGCCAAATAGTACAGAACCATATCAACAATATGTAAATAAAAGATATTTTGTTGTAGAAGAAAAACCTATTAATACTCCTTATGGAGTTAAATTAACCAGAACAACAAAAGTAACACCTAAAGGACAAGTGTACATAATAGAGAGATTAAAGAAGGAATTTCAAAAACATGTTGTAGCAGTATAACATACTCCTACTTGTTTAGATTGGAGGAATATTTTGTGTTGCTGTCGGTGTTAGTATTTACTATTTTAGTTTGTGCTACAAATAGTTTTGTGCTTGGTAGTATACTCTTTATTTTGCTACTGTTGTTGTTTTCATCTGGAACATTTGGTATGTATTTAACATTAATTATATTGTTCTTGTTTTTAGTATATTTATTAAATCATAAATAAAAGAGGATGATGCGTTTGATAAGACTTTATGATATTGTCAAAATAAAAATTCAAGATATAATTAAATCAGATTATGATGTACATATAAATTTAGAAGATGAATACAAGTATATTGTAAGGCAACAAGATACGCCTTTATTTAGACAGTTGAGTTTGATTAGGGGGTATGATACCAAAAAAATAAATGAATTAATACTTGTTGAAGCAAAACATAATAAAAAACGCAAGCAACAATTAGAACAATTATTAAAATATGGTTTCAAATATAATTCAAGACATTATGTACGTTTTGGTAAATCAGCTTCTCAGGCAAAGGATGGTATAACTGTTTTTATTGATAGAGAATTTTATGATGAAATGATGGAACGTAGTCAACTTGGTGTGAAAATTGACAAATGTGTTGTTTCTAAATATGAGAGTTATCGTTGTCTTATATTTAGTGCTTGCCAATTTGTTGAAGGAAAGTTACCATATATAGTTTTAGTTGATGAATATAAAAAAATATTACCACAACAATATGTAAGATATGTGATAGAAAAAGATATAGAACATATTGATAAAAATACAGGACAATCAAAAATATACAAAAATCAAAAAACAATTGAAGAAGGTTATCATGATATTAAATTGTCTCCGTTTGATGGATTTGGAGTACACACTAAAGAAATGAGTGAGTTTTTTAATACTGCTGTTGGTATGAAACATTATACTCCTATTGCATATCAAGTAAGATTACCATTTTTAAAAGGAATGAGTGTAGAAGCTCCTATAAAAGAAATATACAAAGATTTAGGTATTACTGAAATTAAAGATGTGTTTGGCGTAGTGCATAAAGTAGGAGATATTGATTGTATTTGGAATATATCAATGTGGAAAGCTTATGATATTTTTGAAAATAAATTTGGAGATAATGCTTGGAATGAGTACATATATAGACTTAATAAATATGGTTATAAATTGGGTATTAGTAAATATAGTCATCACAAAGATGATATAAATTTGTATAATAAATTTAATTATCAATATCTTCAATGTTTAGATTTATGGAATGAAAAGTATATTCAACATTTTAAAAATAGAGAAAGTAAATATAATATTCTTGATGAAAACAACTGGGGAAAAATTATTAATATTGCAAAATATTCTACTGATTTATTAGAAAAAATTATTAAAGGAGATAAATTTTATACATTAAAATTTTTAGGCATTAATGATGCTAATATAGATTCTATAAATAGTAAATATGTAGAAGCTATATTAATTAATGACCAAATGCTCAAAGACCCGTGTATAAGAAATATGCTTAGGCGTAAATTAAACAAAACAATTACGCAAATGAAATATGGAAAAATTTATGTTGAAGGATTTTATCACATCGTTGTCGGCGATATTATTGGTTATCTTGAATATTGTGCAGGATTAGATGTTAAAGGTTGTTTAAACGCAGGAGAGTTTTATTGTAATACAATACCATTTGGAGAGTGTTTATCATTTAGAAGTCCATTGGTAGATCCTTCAGAAGTAAACAAGGTTAGAATTGTAAATAATGATATTACTAAGAAATATTTTGAATATTTTAAAGACCAAGATGTTTGTATGATAAATATGTATGATTTGTCTATGCCTCAACAAGGCGGTATGGACGAAGATGGAGATTCAGTATTTTTATGCTATAACCCAATAATAGTTAATTCTAAAATTGATAAACCTATTGTTGTAGATATAGATGATAAAAAATCTGTCAAAGAAGTTGATTATAATCAAGATAATATAGTGCAATACGAATGTAATAGTAGAGATAATCGTATTGGTGAAATTACGAATATTGCAACTTCTATTTTAAATCAATATACGGAAGATAAAGTTTGGCAAAAAATTAATTCTGATAATGTATCATTATTAAGACTTTATCAAGGTAAGGAAATTGATTTTGTCAAAACTGGATTTCGTTGGATTATTAATAAGAATTTGAGGAGGTATTTAAAAAAAATACCATATTTTTTACTTTATAATTACCCACAAAAACTCAATGTTTACAATAAAATAAAAAAGATTAACAAAGAAAGCAATATAGAAGATAGAATACCATATAATGCTTATAAATCCCCTTCCCCACTTAATGAATTGTGCGAATATATATGTCAATGGGAAAAACATAATCTAATTTGGGATAGGCGAGTTATAAATACTGGACATTTATTAGTAAATAATAATTATGATTTATCTAATAGTCATATAATAAAAAAAATAAAATCAATATATAATGAATTTAAAAATGATTTTAAAACAGCATTAGACAAAGAAAATTATGAAGAATATTTGGATGTGATTTTTGAGCAATATAGGAAAAGATTACTAGAAATTACCTTAGATATTGAGCATCTTGCTAATTATTGTATTAAGGTTGCATATTCATCAATAAGCCAAGATAAAGTTTTGTGTTGGTATACTTTTGGAGATATAATGTTAAAAAATTTAAGAAATAATTCAAATAATTGTAAACAATATAAAATTATAGATGTTAATAAAAAAGATGATGACACATATGAGTTTCTAGGTAAATATTATAAATTACTTGAAATTGAATTGTGAGGTGATTGATTGTTTTTAAATGAAATTTTAGACGAATATAAAGATTCAGATGATATTAGAAAGCAAGAAATATTAAATAATTTTCTTCAAATTTTATGGAAAAGTAAATGTAAATATAAAAAATATAAAAAATATTCAACATATAAAGTTAATAGTAACGCACTCAACCATAGAAAAGATTTAATTAATTTGTTTGATAGGTACAATAGATTAGAGTATATAGTTTGTAAAAGTTATTATAATAAAAAATTAGATTCTATAGATTATATAAGAATACATATTAATAATATATATGGCTATTTATTTGATGAAGATGTGTATTATGCAAAAGAATATTATAATTTGCTATTCACTCCTAAAAAAGAGTATTTTAAAACTATAAATTTAATTAAAAACAATTGTGATTTTGATATTAATGATGTAAAAAATAATATAGAAAATGCCATTAAAAAAGCAGAAGAAATTAAGCAAAAAAGCATTAATAAAAAAATAAAAATGAAATGGAGTGATTATAAAAAATTAGTTAATTCCTTTATTGAGAAAATATTTAATAATTATATGACTATAGAAGAGTATGAAGAAAAATATGGATGGGATATCAGAATTAATATTGACGGATGGAGTGAAGATAACTATATAATTAAATATTTTTGTAAGAGTTTGACAGGATATTTTAAAAATTACATAAGAGAATTTCGTGGTTTTAAGTATAATGATAAAATAATACATTGTATACAGTGTGGCATACCAATCAAGCAAACATCAAACCGTAGAAAATATTGTAAGAATTGTTGGAAAGAAAAAGAATTAGAACGCCAAAGAAAAAAATGGCATAAATATAAAAATAAATATAGACCTGCTACCGCTTTAGAAAATCCCGCAAACCCGCATGAAACACAGTAAAATCAACGGTTTCAAAGATTTTTTCAATTTTTATTTATCAGAATAGGAAGAACAAATTATTAATATAATATTGGTCAAACCACAACCGTAAAATGTGGATCTAACAAAGTATAGGGTATGTCCTGCTGTGAAGTAGTACCTCTACCCCTACCCTATTTCACATGAAAGGAGTATATATTTGGTAAAAATAAGCAAAGAACTATTTAAAAAACTACAAAAACTCGGATATATTAAATTCAGCAAGCATAGCAAGAATTATAGTAAGTCAAAAAAATATAGATATGTTGAAGATTCGGTATTAAAAAAATATAAGAAATATCTCGGCTGATGTTGGTGTATCAACAAATACTAATGAAGGGAACGTATTTATGCAATATGAGAAAGTATTTGTAGATAGTAATGTACTTCTCTCTCCTAATTTTGATTTTAGTAAATACAAAAAAGTTTATACAGCAATAACCTGCATTGAAGAACTTGACG
>Ga0209608_1003083_pt1 | contig 10866 bp, 7 predicted proteins | sample AD_UKC130_MetaG_FD_184428 | JGI IMG/M metagenome (GOLD analysis project Ga0209608, IMG submission 184428) | Active sludge microbial communities of municipal wastewater-treating anaerobic digesters from Canada - AD_UKC130_MetaG (SPAdes) (version 2) | ecosystem: Engineered > Bioreactor > Anaerobic... | reverse complement strand
ATAAAAAACCAACTTCTTCAAAATTAGTTAATTATCCTTACGTAGTCGAAGCAGATAAATTACTTTACACTTTTGGGGGAAGCGCTACAACGGGGGCTTTAGTTGATTGGTTTATTGATGAATTTGGCCAGTTAGAGAAAAGTTTTGGAGATCAAGCAGGCTATTCACCATACGATCTTTTAGAACTTAAAGCAAAAAAAATACCTTTGGGAAGTGAAGGATTAATTGCGCTTCCATATTTTATGGGGGAAAGATCACCAATTTGGGATCCAGATTCAAGAGGAGTCATATTAGGATTATCGCTTTATCACAAAAAAGAACATATTTACAGAGCTTTAATGGAATCGGCAGCGTACTCTTTGAGACATAACATGGAAACGGCTAAAGAATCTGGTATTAAATTAAATCCAGATTGTTGGATAGTAGGTGGAGTTGCCAATTCAGAATTGTGGACCAAAATATTTGCAGATGTTACAGGATATAACATGATAAAACTATCTGACAACATAGAAGCTCCTTTAGGAGACGCTTTTCTTGTGGGATTAGGAACTGGAATATTTGAAAAACCGGAAGATATTAAAAAATGGATAAAAATAGAATCTAAAATAGAAACGAAAAAAGAAAATTTCAAAAAATATGATCAATATTACAAACTATTCTTAGAATTGTATGAAAACACAAAAGAAATAATGCACAAAATATCAAAATTATAAAAACTTCGGAGGTGTGATGATGATAGTAAAAAGAAAGCCAAAAATTGGGATTTTAGGAATCATGCAAAAATTGTACGATAAAACATACCCTAATATCGTTGAAACACAATCTAATTACGTTAAAGAAGTAATTAACGAATTAAAAGACGTTGCAGATTTCAAATTTACAAAACCTGCAAGAGATAGAAAAGATATTGAACAAATAGTTGAAGAATACAACAACGATAAAGAGTTAGACGGAATAATGATTATGATGTTAACTTATAGTCCAGGACAAAGAATAGTACCAGCATTAAAAAATAACAAATTACCAATAATGCTTGCTAATACTCAACCTTTACCTTCTGTTACTCAGGATTGGAATATGGAACACTTAACATACAATCAAGGAATACACGGCGCTCAAGATAACATGAACGCAATTGTTAGATTAGGAATAAATTGTCCCGTTGTAACAGGGAACTGGAAAGAAGAAGAATTTAAAAATTTTGTGAAAGATTGGGCTCTAGCAGCGCAAGCAGCAAAAGCTTTAAAAAGAACCAGAATTGCAGTTGTTGGAAGAATGCCGGGAATGGGGGATATTACTTTTGATTCATCATCATTACTTAAAAAGCTTGGCGTTGAAGTGGTTGATGAAAGCATGGGTAAGATCTACTCTTATCTTGAAAAAGTAACAAAAGAAGAAATTGAAAAAGTTAAAGCAGAAAATGCTAAGAACTTTGAAATCGATCCAAATATAAAAGAAGATCAATACAATTTCGCTGCAAAATTCCAAGTTGCGATTGAAAAATTTTTGGAAGATGGAGAATACGACGGATTCAGTATTTATTTTGACTCAGTAAAAGACGACGGAAGGTTTGAGCAATTACCAATGATGGCAGCTTCCAACTTGATGGCAAAAGGATACGGATATGGAGCAGAAGGAGATGCACTCGCTGCAACAGCGGTAATTGTCGGCCATATATTAGGAGAAGTAGGACATTTTACAGAGATGTATGCTATGGACTTTGAAAGAGACTCCGTTTTCATGAGCCATATGGGCGAAGGGAACTGGAAAGTTGCGAGAAAAGACAAGCCTATAAAACTCATAGACAGATTCTTAGGAATAGGAGATCTAAACAACCCACCGACAGTCGTATTCAATGTTCAACCTGGTGAAGGAACGATAGTTTCATTAGCCCCAATTTGTGAAGGAAATTTTAGATTAGTTATTTCAAAAGGAGAAGTAATAGACAGCGAAGACTATCCAAACGTTGAAATGCCTTATTTTCATTTCAAACCAGATAATGGAGTAAGAAAATCAATGACAGAATGGCTCAAAAACGGAGGGACCCATCATCAATGTTTCAACATAGGAGACACAACAAGGAGGTGGGAACTACTTGCAGAAATGGTAGGAATTGAATGTGTAAGAGTATAGAAAAACTTACAAATTTTGTGGAGGTGGAGAAAGTGAAGAAAAGTTGGGTTTTTATATTTTTAGTACTTCTTTTAAATACGTTTCTATTAGCCCAAGCAGAATATATGCCCGGTGTACCTAGAAATGAGTTAATAATTATCGAAAATCCTGATGGAAGAGCAGCAGATCCAGGAAACTTTAATCTATGGGCGCCCGGATCTCCTTCTTGGTCAAGAGGACTTCAACAAATATGTATGGATGCATTATGGTATATAGACCCTGATGCTGGTATTGAAGGAGATCCTTGGTTGAATTCACTGGCAGCAGAACCCCCTATTTATAACGATGATTATACAGAAATGATTATTAAACTAAGAGAAGGTATTTATTGGAGTGACGGTGTTGAATTTACGGCAGACGATGTTGTATTTACAATAGAAACATTAAAAGCTCATCCCACAATGTCTTGGGGAGCGAATTTTCAAATTTATGTTGATGAAGTGTATAAAACAGATAATTACACAGTGGTTTTAAAATTAAAAGAACCGAACTCTAGAATGCATTCCACATTTACTGTAAGATGGTCCGGTTGCTATATGATGCCCAAGCACATTTATGAAAAAGTGGAAGATCCAGTAGCTTTCAAGTTTAATCCTCCAGTTAGTTTAGGCCCTTATGTTTTGAAATCTTATGATCCAAATGGATACTGGAATTTGTGGGAAAAAAGAGAAGATTGGGAAAGAACAACTTTAGGTAAATTGTATGGGGAACCCGGTCCTAATTATGTTCTTTATATTGGTTTAACACAAGAAAGAAGAGTGTTAGATCAGATGAAGCATGAACTAGACATAATTCATGATTTAGCGCCAGAGGCTGCTATATCTTTAATACAGAATAATCCATATGCTGTAACCTGGTTTGACGAATTCCCATGGGCTCATCCAGACCCAACTTTGATATCAGTGTTATTGAATCATGAAAAATATCCTTATAATATTCCAGAAGTACGTTGGGCTCTTACTTTAGCAATTAATGTACCCGAAGTTGCTTTAGCTTCTTATAATGGGGCAGCGACACTTTCACCCATAGCAGTCCCTCCAACTGGTAACCATTTGAAATGGTATTTTGATCCTATGGAATCTTGGTTAAAAGAGTTCTATATAGAAGTTGAGGGAGAAAAATTCCATCCTTATGATGAAACTATTCCTTATCAAGTTGCTGATTTAGCAAGATCACAGTTTGGATATGAGGTACCAACCGATCCAGAGAAAATTAAAGAATCTTTAGGATATGGTTGGTGGAAATATGCACCCGAAATCTCTGAGAAGTTACTTAAAAGCCAAGGTTTTACAAAAGACAATAGAGGACGATGGCGGTTGCCAAATGGTGAGTTGTGGAAAATTAATATTATTTGTGAAGCTGAAGGAAGACCTATAGCAACACGAGGTGCAGAAAAAATTGCAGAACAATGGAGAGAATTTGGAATTGATGCTCAAATTCAAGGTGTAAGTACTGCAATTCTTTGGCCTAGTTATTTGAACCCAGGTAATTTTGAAGTTGCTTATGCATGGAATATAGAAACTTGGGGAGGACACCCCGATCTTTCTTTCTTCCTTCGAACTTGGCATTCAAGTTATTACAAAGAGAGTGGAGTTTTGTCAGCTGGTTCAAATTATATAAGATATAAAAGTGAAGAATTAGATGAAATAATCGAAAATATGCAAAAAACTGATTTTTTTGATTATGAGAAAAATGTAGAAGTAGGCTTAGATTTTCTCAAATTAATGGTTAGGGATATGGCAGAAATTCCTCTCATGTCGTATAATGTTTTCACCATTTGTGATGAATATTATTGGACAGGTTATCCAACTGCAGAAAATCCTTACACTAATCCCGTTCCAAACTGGGCAAATAGCAAATATATGTTTCCGTTATTAGAACCTACTGGTCGAAAGTAGAATAAGTTTTAGCCTGCCTAAGGGATCCCTTAGGCAGGTGTCTCCTGGAAGACATAGGGTTGTAAGGAGGAAAAAGAATGAAAAAGTCTTTAGTTGACTATGTTGTTAGAAGAATTATTCAGTTTGTAATTCTTGTATTTATTAGTACATCGATAATTTTTATACTCCCTAGGTTATCTACAGATACAGGTCCTGTGGAACAAGCCATAGGTAGAGTTATGAGTCAAGGTCAATATATAGATCCACAGGCAGTAGAACAACTTAGAGAAAATCTAGAAATAACTTATGGTTTAAAAGGCAACATCTTTCAACAATATTTCACTTTTTGGGGGAACTTTTTAAGAGGGGATCTCGGACCATCTTTTGCTTATTTTCCTACACCTGTTACAGAATTAATATTTAACTCTTTACCATGGACAATAGGACTTTTAGGTATAACCACTATATTATCTTGGATTTTGGGAAATTGGCTAGGAGGGATTGTTGGTACTAATAGAAACAATAAATGGTCAAGAACTGTGGAAGTAATTATAAACGGATTTAGGCCTATACCTCATTATATACTTGCTTTAGTTCTGCTAATTCTTTTTTCACATATTTTTCCGGTTTTTCCCTCGGGTGGTGCTTACTCGCCGGGAATTACTCCAAATTTTAGTTGGAGTTTCTTTTTAGAAGTTATAAAGCATGCATTTTTACCTGCACTTTCTTTATTTATTTTAGGTATTGGTGGTTGGTTTCAAGGAATGAGGACATTAGTTTCTCATATTATTCAGGAAGATTATGTAACATATGCTAAATTAACTTCTATAAAGAAAAATGAAATTTTTAGAGGGTATATACTGAGAAATGCAATGTTGCCTCAAGTAACTGGGTTAGCCTTACAAATAGGAATGCTTTTTAGTGGTACTTTGATTGTTGAAATAGTTTTCAATTATCCTGGGATGGGGTTGCTGGCTTATGAAGCTATTTTGAGGTCTGATTATAATTTAATAATGGGAGTTACTATTTTTTCAATACTAGCGGTTGCGTTAGGAACACTGTTCATTGATTTAATATATCCTTTGCTTGATCCGAGAATATCTTATGGAGAATAAGGTAAGAAAGGTGGTTGAAATATGAATTTTAAAGATTTATTTAAGAAAGATTTGAGATTTAAAATCGGATTAATTATTATTGTAGTTATAGTTGTTTTTTCCTCGTTTTCTTTTTTTTCTCCTATAGATCCGTTCTCAACTTATTATGCCCCTGTTAACAGAGCTCCGAGCTTAAATTACATTTTTGGAACTAATTCAAAAGGTCAGGATCTTTTTTGGATGACTTCTTTTGCTTTTAGAAATTCGATCATTTTTGGTTTGATAACAGCTTCCATTTCGAGAATAATAGCTTTACTTGTGGGTACTGTTTCTGGTTATAAAGGTGGAAAGACTGATAGTATTCTTATGATAATAAACGATAGTTTTATTACCTTGCCAGTTCTTTTAGTAATGATATTAGTTGCGATGGTATTTAGAAGACTACCTTTCTTTTTGTTGGCTGTAATATTGGCTTTTTTTGGTTGGCCATGGGATGCAAGGTTATTTAGATCTCAAATATTAAGTTTAAAAGAAAGAAAACTTACTTATACTGCTAGATTTTCTGGTATGAAAACACTTGAAATAATTTTCAAAATATATTTTCCACATCTTACTCCTATTTTTTTCTCAACGTTTATTAATAATATGATATGGTCCCTGGGATTGGAGGTTACTTTATCTGTTTTAGGGTTAACAAGTCTTCAAATTCCATCAATAGGAACTACTATTTACTGGGCAAATCAACATCAAGCACTTATATTAGGAATATGGTGGTGGTTAGCTATACCAATAATAGGAGCTATCCTTTTATTTACTTCTCTTTATCTAGTGACAATAAGTTTAAATGAGTATATAGATCCAAGAGTGCGTGCCCAAGGAGGAATCTCTTAAATGTCATTATTAGAAATAGATGGTGTTAGTGCTTATTATATACATAATAGTTCTGAAACTAAAGCAGTAGACGAAGTTAATTTTTCTGTTGAAAACAATGAAATATTTGGTATAGCAGGAGAATCTGGCTGTGGGAAATCTACTTTGGTTAAGGCTATTTATGGATTTATAGAACCTCCTTTGTATCTAAAGAAAGGTAAAATAATATACAATTTCAAGGATTCAAAGATTAGTAGTCCTATAACAAGCAAGAATATATCTTCAAGTTGGTGGGAGAAAATTTCTTACATTCCTCAAGGTTCAATGAATGTACTAAACCCTGTAAGAAGAATTAAAAAGTTTTTCCGAAATTTATGGAAATCTCATAGTTTAGATTTAAGTTATGAAAAATATAATGATTTGCTGATTAACCATTTACAATATTTGGGTTTATCCCCACATATTTTAGAGTATTATCCTCACCAATTATCGGGAGGGATGAAGCAAAGAGTAGTGATTGCGGCTGCATCATTGTTTCATCCTGAATTGATTGTAGCTGATGAACCGACTTCTGCGTTAGACGTGGGTGTTCAATTAGATGTATTAAATTTACTTTTAAGAATACAGAATGAGTACAAAAATACGATCATAATAGTTGCTCATGATATGGCTGTAATGGCGAATTTTTGTTCAAAGGTGGCCGTTATGTATGCAGGAAATATCGTAGAAATTTCAGAAACAAAAGAGCTTTTTAAAAATCCTTTACATCCATATACTAAGTTATTAATTGATTCTTTACCAAAAATAGGTGATAAAAGGGAATTAAAAGCAATTCCAGGATCCCCGCCTGATCTTACGTCCCCTCCTTCTGGGTGTAAATTTCATCCCCGTTGCCCTTTTTCAATGGAAATTTGCGAAAAAGAAAGTCCTTTTTTAAAAGAGATAGCTTCAGGTCATAAAGTGGCTTGTCATTTGATGGAGAGGTGATTTTATATATGGGCAATAATGAAGGAATAATAATTAAAAATGTCACAAAAATTTTTTCTCAAAGGGTTCTTTTTTCCAAAAAAAAATTTAAGGCAGTTGAAAATGTTTCTTTACATATAACAAAAAATCCACCTGAAATATTTAGTTTGGTGGGAGAAAGTGGAAGTGGGAAAAGCACTTTAGCAAATATTTTGCTTCAATTAATTGAGCCAGACAGCGGAGAAATTCTCTTAAATGGCAAAAAAATTAATCATTTTGAAACAGCAGAATTTATGAAAAAAATACAACCTATATTCCAAGATCCTTTTGATTCATTTGATCCTATGAAAAAGACAGAACTATTTATTTATGAAACGATAAAAAATTTTAATATTTCAAAAAAAAGAGAGGCAATTAACTCAATTATAGATCAATACTTAAAAAAAGTTGGATTAAATTATCAAATGATTAAAGACAAATATCCTCATGAATTCTCTGGAGGGCAACTACAGAGAATAGCAATTGCTAGAGCTTTGGTAGTTCAACCATGGTTTTTAGTAGCTGATGAACCAGTTTCTATGCTAGATGCTTCTTTGAGAACTTCTATTGTCAATTTATTTAAACAGCTTAAAGAAGAGGAAAATCTGAGTGTTTTGTATATTACTCATGATCTTTCTACCGCATACTATATAAGTGATAGAATAGGAGTCATGTTAAGAGGGAACTTAGTAGAAATAGGAAATGCTAAAGAAATTTTAGATGAACCATTACATCCTTATACTCAGTTTTTGAAAAAATCTGTTCTCGAACCTGATCCAGATAAAAAGAAAATTCCCTTGTCTGAAACTGAAAAAGAAGAGGTAAAGATGACGGTTATATCTGAATACCAATTAGAAGGTTGCAAATATGCTAATCGATGCCCAGTAGCAAAAAAAATATGTAAAGAGAAAACACCTGAATATTATAGTGTAAAAGGAAGAAAAGTAAAATGCTTTTTGTACGAAAAATCTGAAAAAAAGAATAACGATGAAATGCCTTTATTTTACAGATAATTAAAAAACGGAGGTATATAGAATGAAAAAGACTAAAATGTATATAAACAAAAACTTTGTGATTGATAAAGTGGACGATAGGTTATTTGGTTCTTTCATAGAGCATCTTGGTAGAGCGGTATATACTGGGATATACGAACCAGGGCACCCCAAAGCTGATGAAAACGGATTTAGAAAAGATGTCATTGATTTAATTAGAGAACTCAATGTATCTATAGTGAGATATCCTGGAGGTAACTTTGTTTCAGGTTACAATTGGGAAGATGGAGTAGGCCCAAAAGAAGATAGACCAAAAAAGCTTGAATTAGCTTGGCAATCTCTCGAACCAAATGAATTTGGCACAAATGAATTTATTGAATGGTGTAAAAAGGTAAACACTGAACCTATGATGAGTTTAAATCTCGGCACAAGAGGTATAGATGAAGCACGTAATTTTGTTGAATATTGTAATCACCCTGGTGGAGGATATTATGCAGAATTAAGAAAAACACATGGTTATGAAGAACCCCATAACATAAAAGTATGGTGTTTAGGTAATGAAATGGATGGGCCATGGCAGATTGGTCACAAAACAGCTAAAGAATATGCAAGATTAGCAGAAGAAACTGCAAAAGTAATGAAGTTAGTAGATCCAAAAGTAAGTTTAGTTGCCTGTGGAAGTTCAGGATGGCATATACCTACTTTTGGAGAATGGGAAGCAACAGTTCTTGAACATACGTACGATTATGTCGATTATATATCTCTTCATGCTTATTATGATAACTATGAGAATAACATAGAAAACTTCTTAGCAAAATCATTAGACATGGATTCATATATTAAATCTGCGATCGCTACTTGTGATTATATAAAGGGACGTAAAAAAACCAACAAAACAATAAATATATCTTTTGACGAATGGAATGTTTGGTTTCATTCAAGAGAAGCTGATAAGAAAGTAGAGCCCTGGCAGATTGCTCCTCCGCTTTTAGAAGATGTATATACCTTTGAAGATTCTTTGCTAGTTGGTTTGATGTTAATTACCTTATTAAAACATGCAGATAGGGTAAAAATAGCTTGTTTAGCTCAATTGGTAAATGTAATAGCTCCAATCATGACAAGAAAAGGTGGAGGAGCTTGGAGACAAACTATATTTTATCCATTTATGCATGCCTCAAACTTTGGTCGAGGAACAGTCTTACAACCTGTAATTTCAACTGATAAATATGACACGAAAGATTTTAAAGAAGTTCCATTCGTAGATTCTATTCCTGTTTTTAATGAAGGAAAGAATGAATTAACTATTTTTGCTGTAAACAGAGCACAAGAAAAAATGGAATTTGAATGTGAATTAAAGGGATTTGAAGATTATTCGGTAATAGAACACATAGTATTAGAAAATGATGATCTTAAAGCTGTTAATACTGAAGACAATCCCGATAATGTTAAACCTCATAATAATGGAAATGCCAAAAATAATGATGGAAAAGTTAAAGCAGATCTATCTCCACTTTCTTGGAATGTTATAAGGTTAGCAAAATAATAAATATTATCAACTAAATCAAAGGGGCTTTGCCCCTTTTAATATTATTTGAGAGAGAGGAATAAAAATGAAAAGTGCAAAGATAATAAAATTTGTAGATTCTTCTAAAAACAAAATAACACCATTTTCTATTAACTCGGTGAAGATGAACGGTTTCATGGGTGAATATTTAGAAAAGATGTTAAAAGTTACAATCTTATCCCAATATGAAATGTTGGAAAAAGTAGGAACGATAGATAATTTTCTAATAGCTTCTGGTAAGAAGAAAGGTTCATTTAAGGGAATGGTGTTTAGTGATTCAGATGTGTACAAATGGCTTGAAGCTGCCTCCTATGCTTTACTATTTTCAGATGATAAAGAATTGAAAGAAAAAGTAGATAAAACTATTCAAGAAATCAAAGATGCTCAAGATGAAGATGGATATATCAATACTTATTTTACTTTTGAAAGGAAAAAGGAAAGGTGGAGCGATTTAGCAACAAAACATGAATTATATTGTGCAGGACATTTAATACAAGCATCTGTTGCTCATAAAAGGGTAACTGAAGAAGACACCCTTTTAGATGTAGCGATGAAGTTTGCTGATTTAATAGCTGATACATTTGGTCCAGACAAAAAAAGAGGGGCACCAGGACATCCTGAAATAGAAATGGCGTTAGTTGAATTGTATCGTGAAACAAAAAATCAAAAATATTTAGACCTTGCTAAATATTTCTTAGAAGAAAGAGGAAATGGATATGCAAGTACTTTTAAATTCTTTAATCCTGAATATTATATAGATCACAAACCTTTCAAAGAATTGCAAGAGATGACCGGACATGCTGTAAGAATGCTGTATTTATGTAATGGAGCGACTGATATATATTTAGAAACAGGAGATAAAGAATTGCTCTCTACTTTAGAAAAACTTTGGAACAATTTAGTCACTAAAAAAATGTATGTAACAGGAGGAGCAGGCTCAAGATATGAAGGAGAAGCTTTTGGAGAAGAATATGAACTTCCAAACAAAAGAGCATATACTGAAACATGTGCAGCAATAGCTTCATTCATGTGGAATTACAGGATGTTTTTAGCAACAGGTGAAGCAAAATACGTTGATTTAATGGAACTTGTATTATACAATGGATTGCTCTCAGGATTATCGATCGATGGTAAAAATTATTTCTACGTTAATCCACTTGAAGACAGAGGAAGGCATAGAAGACAGCAATGGTATGAATGTGCATGTTGTCCACCTAACATTGCAAGAACTCTAACCTCTTTTTCTGGATACATGTATGCAACATCTAAGGATGGAATTTACATTAATCTGT
>Ga0209608_1003082_pt1 | contig 10878 bp, 10 predicted proteins | sample AD_UKC130_MetaG_FD_184428 | JGI IMG/M metagenome (GOLD analysis project Ga0209608, IMG submission 184428) | Active sludge microbial communities of municipal wastewater-treating anaerobic digesters from Canada - AD_UKC130_MetaG (SPAdes) (version 2) | ecosystem: Engineered > Bioreactor > Anaerobic... | reverse complement strand
TAAGATTATCTTAATTAAAAGCCTGATTTTTGAGAACTTGCTCATTGTCTAATAATTTTATATTACGATGTAACACCGAAAAGTTTACGGTATCTTGGAGGTGAAGGAGTGATATTGCATGGCTACTGTAGGATGTATACAAAATGGATTTGAAAAAAATCAATCCAGGATCCGCACGACTGTTGAAACTCCTTTCTACGGCAACAACGTCATGTCCGTGGCCTCTGTAAAGGAGGCTTACTATCTCGCAAAAGATAGTCCGGGTACGATAGAACTTTCAGGAATGCCGGTATTTGAAGCAGAAAAAATGGGTTTGCCCGAAGGGACAAAGGTGTTACTTTTTAACGATGGGGCAGTTGTGGGTCGATGTGCCGCTGCCAGGCGAATCGTGGGCGAGCCTAACGTCAAGGTCGACGAATATGCTACGAAACTTCGGGAGGCAGTTTACGGGACTCGATTTCGCAAGTTATATCGCGCTGAGGCTATCGTAGGATTGCATCCCGATTTCATGATCAAGGCCCACTTGCTTGTTCCCGAAGGACACGAAAACATTTTATATAACTGGATACTCAATTTCCAATATCTCGATGACTGTTACAGCAATATATATCAAGATTCCAGGGTGTATCCGGAAGGAGACATCTTTATTTTCTCTGATCCGGATTGGCAACACCCGGAACATCCGCTTGGCTTGGCCTTTTTTGATCCAAATCATAACTGTGCTGCCATTTTGGGGTTAAGATACTTTGGGGAATTCAAGAAAGGCACTTTAACTTTAGCTTGGGGTACAGCCGCAAGAAATGGATTTCTTTCCTGCCACGGCGGTTTGAAAAGGCTTAAATTGCATGGCGGAAAAAACTTCGTTATGGCGGTCTTTGGACTGTCGGGCTCTGGGAAGTCCACGATTACCCACGCAACACACGGAGGCAAATACGAAATAACCGTCTTGCACGATGACGCCTTCGTCGTCAATCGGGATGAAGGGTACTCCATTGCTTTAGAGCCTACATATTTCGATAAAACGCAAGATTATTCCATGCACAGCGAGGCGAGCAGGTTTATCGTAACGCTTCAAAATAATGGAGCAAGCATAGGTAAAGACGGGAAGCTTTACGCCATAATGCGAGACTTGAGAAATGGAAACGGGAGGGCGATAAGGTCGAGGTTTTGGTCGCCAAATAGGGTAGACATAATGAAAGATCCAATAAACGCCATCTTTTGGCTCATGAGAGATCCAACTATGCCGCCCGTGGTGAAGGTGACGGATCCATGCCTGGGTTCAACTTTGGGTGCTACGCTTGCAACAAGAAGGACGACGGCTGAAAGGCTTGCGCCGGGGGTTGACCCCGATGCCTTGGTTTTTGAACCCTATGCTAATCCTTTCAGGGTATATCCCTTGAGCGTTGATTACGAAGGCTTCAAAACATTTTTAGCCAGCGGCGTTGATTGCTACATCCTTAACACGGGAGATTTCATGGGAAAAGATATTGAGGCAAAGCTTACCCTTCAAATTATAGAAAACATAACGGAGGAGAAGCCGTGTTTTGTGCCCTGGGATAATTTTTCCGATCTTCAGATCATGCATCTTGATGGCTTCATGCCGGATTTAAGTGACAAAGGGTATAAAGAGCAGTTCATCGCGCGCATGAACGATAGAATTAAGTTTATCAAAGAGAAAGAAACCGAAAGGGGCGGTTTTGATAAACTGCCCCGAGAGACGATAGAAGTTTTGGAGAAGATTCTCGAAGAAGCGTCACATCCAAAGGCAAAATAGCAGATGTGAAAAACCATGTTTTCCACAAGGGCGTTATATCAACGTGACGATAGGAAGAAGTCTATGGTAGTCACAACTCGGACCACTTTGTAATCGGGTGACCCGGCATCCCTGTCGTTGATGGTGAAATACCCCTGGGTTGCCCTTCTTATTGCGCCAACCTGACATCCCGAATCTCTGGCAAACTGTTCCGCAGCTTCTCTCGCGTTTTTGGTCGCCTCGGCGATCATTTCGGGCTTTATGTCATTTAACTTTGTGAAGGAAAACTGCGCGGAGCTGTCCTCGCCGATGGCAATTCCCGATGATACCAGCTCTCCTGCTTTCTCCATGGCGTGTTTTACACCGGCAACGTTATTCGAGCGAAGAGTTATCCTTGTCACTGCGATGTAACGATATTCTCTCCCTTTGCCGGCATCGTAGTAGGGCAGAGATTGTGTGTCGGTAATTTGTGGGGGCATGCTCGAAATTTCTGACTCAGAAAAACCCATTCCAAGTAAAAAATTATATAGCTTAGCTTTGTTGTCATCTATGTCGTTTTGAAGCTCCTCAAGGTCGTTGGCGGAGTTCCTGAAGGATATGTTCCATATCGCGAGGTCTGCCTCCACGATTCGCTCTGACAATCCCTTAACAGTGACGTAACGCTCCGCCATCTTTATTTCCTTTAAAGCGTTGCTTAAAAAGTAGCTCGAGATTATAAGCCCACAGGCCAGACACAGGCCTAAAGCCAAAAAAGCGATGGTCCTTCGGTCCGTCATTTTTAAATACCCCCTTTTTGTTATTATAACTCGTATCAGGCACCGGCAGCGTTATTTTATGCATCTTTTAGGTGACAGCTACGAATGTTTAACACAGGTCAACCTAGGTTAAGCTCGCTTTAGGCCGTTTTGGTGGTGTTATAATTTTCATGAAACGTCGAGAAGTTAACGATGTAGCACGAAATTTAGAAAAGAATCGATATCATTAATTTTGCTGCAATCTCTTTATGAAAAAGGTGATGAAAAGTGACGAACATATTAAGGCAATTTAGTTTCGAGCTGCCCACGAGGATCGAATATGGAGTAGGTGTCATAAGTAAGCTTGGCGATGAACTGAGGCTGCTTAAAGCTCAAAAGGTGGCCATCATCACCGATCCGGGCATTATAAAAGCCGGTTTATTGGACAAAATAACTTCTATCTTGAAGGAAGAGAAACTGCTTTATAACGTTTTTGACGGAGTAGATCCAAATCCGAAGGACCGAAACGTCGAAAGGGGTGCTCAAGTCGTAAGAAGCTTTGATGCCGATGCGATGGTTGCCATCGGTGGGGGAAGCGTTATCGACTGTGCCAAAGCCATTGGCGTTTTGGTTTCCCACGACGGAAAGAGGATAAAGGATTTCGAGGGAAAGACCGCAGTGAAAAAGCAAATCCTGCCTTTCATCGCCATACCGACGACAGCGGGCACGGGAAGTGAGGTAACCTTTTCGGCGGTCATTACCGACACCGAAAACAATTACAAGATGACGGTCAGAAGCCCCTTTATGGCGGCAAAAGTTGCCTTGCTTGACCCAAAACTGACCGTTACCGTTCCTCCTCATATCACCGCTTCCACCGGCATGGACGCATTGACCCACGCGATAGAGGCTTATACAGTTAAGGTATCCGAACCGGTCAGCGACGCCTTGGCTTTATATGCAATTGAGCTTATATCCAATAATTTGGTGAACGCAGTCAAAAATGGAGAAGATATCGAGGCGAGAGCCTGCATGTTGGTGGGAAGTTTGCTTGCAGGAATCGCCTTTAGCCACTCTGATGTCGGTTCTGTCCATTGCATGGCCGAGGCTTTAGGTGGGGTTTACGACGCACCTCACGGTATTTGTAACGCCGTCTTGTTGCCATACGTGATGGAATACAATGTTGAGTTTTGCCTTGAAAAGTACTCCAGGATTGCGCAAGCTATGGGAGAAGTCTTTTATACCATAGAGGAAGGGGCTATGAAAGCCGTTGAAAGAGTGAAGGAACTGGCGGTAGACGTGGGCCTGCCCTCCTTTAAAAGCCTTGGCGTCAAAGAGGAAGATTTGGAAAAGTTGGCCGATATGGCCGCTAAGAACATTTCCACGGAGAGCAACCCCCGTGAAATGACTAAAGAGGATTATTTAACCCTGTTTAGAAGAGCTATGGCGGATTAAAGCCTACCATTTATGGATTATCATTTTATGGAAATATCATCGATACCTATGCGGAGCTGATGATTGTGAAGAGCTTAAAAGAAGATGCCTTTAGGATAATAGAGGATTCTATTAGCTCGGTATTGCCCGAAAAGGCAGTGCTAGAAGAGCTTAAAAAGCTAGATTTGGGTGACAAGATTTATTTGGTCGCCATAGGAAAAGCTGCTTGGAGGATGGCTAGGTCGGCAAAAGATCATCTTAAAGGCAGGATAAAAGGCGGAGTAGTGATAACAAAGTATGGCCATTCGCAGGGCCCGATAGATGGCCTTGAGGTTTGTGAAGCTGGGCATCCTATCCCTGACGAAAATACGATAAATGCAACGAAAAAGGCAGTAAACCTCGTACAAAACCTTTCTAAAGACGATACTGTGCTGTTTTTGGTTTCTGGAGGGGGGTCTGCCCTTTTTGAACTTCCCGTGGAAGGCGTGAGTTTGGAGGACATAAAAAATGTCACCGATATGCTTTTAAGATGCGGAGCCAATATAGTGGAAATAAACGCCATAAGAAAGCGGCTGTCTCAAGTAAAGGGCGGGAATTTCGCTCAGCTGGTTTTGCCTGCCAAGGTATATTCGCTTGTTCTTTCAGACGTCCTAGGTGACAGGCTTGATAGCATCGCCTCAGGACCAGCCTATCCGGATTCCACTACAGTGGGAGATGTAGAGAAAATAATAAAAAAGTACGACTTGGAATTGCCGGATAATATACTAGAAAAATTAAAGGAGGAAACTCCAAAAAGGCTGTATAACGTGGAAACGAGGATTATAGGAAGCGTTTCCAAGGTCTGTGAAAGCGCCGAAAAGATAGCTAGAAAACTAGGATACGATAGCTTAATTCTGACCACCACCCTCGATTGCGAGGCAAAAGAAGCGGGTTTATTTTTAGCTTCAATAGCCAGAGAAGAAATAGATAAGAATAGACCACTAAAAAATCCTTGCGCCATTATTTTGGGCGGAGAAACGATTGTTCGTGTGAAAGGAAAAGGAAAAGGAGGCAGAAACCAGGAGCTGGTTTTGTCTGCCGCTAGAGGCATAAGAAATTACCCAGGAGTTGTGATAGTCTCCGTAGGAACGGACGGAACAGACGGCCCAACGGATGCTGCAGGCGGAATCGTGGACGGACAAACGGCCATAATGTTGGAGGAAGCCGGGATCGATATCGACGATGCCTTAGATGACAATGATTCCTATCATGCCTTGCAGGCCGTTGGCAGCTTGATAAAGACGGGGCCTACGGGCACAAACGTAAATGATTTGATCTTTATATTGTGCTGTGGTGCCGAACTGTATAGTTAAGGTCTGTTAAATAAGCCTGTTAAATAAAAATGGTGGGCGACGCAGGTTTCGAACCCGTGGCGTCTTCCCTGTAAGGGAATTGCTCACCCGGTAAGCTTGTTGCCCACCGCGGTTTTGAATTTAAACTACCATCCCGATATTCCCCCGTCCCTTATTGGACCCGTGACGTGACTCGTCATTTTGCCAACCTCCAATGTCTTTTTTGCCTGAATTATATACTTTATCCTACAGCACCATCATGATGCAGGATTACCCATACATTTGTCCATTTTTCTGCAAAGAAGAAGCTTGACAAAGAAAGAAATTTTGATAGAATACAATTAGTGTTCAATTTTATAATACTATGTTCAACAATATTAAACATAGAGGTGATCTAGGTGAGGAAAACTACTCTTTTGAAGAAGCTGATAAACGACCCTGAGATCCTGGTGATGCCTGGCGCTTATGACGTCCTCTCGGCTCGGCTAATTGAAGCTGCCGGTTTCAAAGCTGTACAGTGCTCAGGATTTGGCTTTGCCGCTTCACTGCTGGGATTGCCCGATATCAGAAGGTAATGTATATCCGTAATGTTTCAATATACTTTTCCCACCGCTATTTACATGCTTTAATTACATAAGATCTTTAAAATAAATTAAATCTTGTTGAGGTGATTAAGATTAAAAGGCAAAACATTATGCCTAACGAAACACAGGATATTCAAATGCAGATGAGTTAAGGAGGAAGAAGAGAATGATGAAAAAACTGGTAGCATTTAGTTTGTCTCTGTTATTCATGCTGGCGGCGGTATCTGCAGGATATGCAGCCTATCCGGAAAAACCCATTAAGGGAATTATCCAGTGGGGAGCAGGGGGTGGAACAGACAACTTTGCGCGAACAATAACTCCTATTGCTGAAAAGTTTTTGGGGCAGAGTATCATTCTTCAGAATAAAGTTGGAGCCACTGGAGCTGTTGCTACAACACTTGTAGCCAATTCACCGGCCGACGGTTACACTTTGCTTTATGCAGCCGAAAATCCTGCTGTATATCGCATCCTTGACATTTCACCCTTAAGCTTCCATGATTTCGAGCCGGTTATCATAGGAGTCGAGGGAGCTGTAGTAATTTGCGTCAATCCCGATACCCCCTATCACAATATGGCTGATTTGGTAGAAGCTGCAAAGGAAGGTAAGAAAATCAGAATGGCAACCTCTGGAATTGGAGGTCTTCCCTACGTTGCCGGAGCAATGATGAAAAACATCCACGGCATAGAGTTCAACTACATCCAGTTTGATGGGGACGGCCCGGGAGCTGCTGCGGTGATGGGTGGTCATGCAGACGTTATGCCTCTTGCCCTTTCGACCTCAGTGGAGTACATACGGGCAGGCCGTCTTCGCGGGCTGGCGGTTTTGACAACCAAGCGGGTACCTCAACTTCCGGATGTTCCGGCTATCGCTGAAATCTATCCCGAGTATGAACAATATCTCCCTTGGGGACCATTCTATGGCATTTTTGTAAAAAAAGGAACGCCTGAAGACATAGTTAAAAAACTAAGCGATGCATTTTCAAAGGCTATGGATGATCCTCGCTTCGAAGAATACGTAAATAACTCGGGTGGTTTCAAAAACGGAGCCACAGGCGAGGAGGCAGTAAAATTCTTGGATAAATTTGAGTCGACAGCTTGCTGGCTTATTTACAACGCCGGCGGGGCAAAGAAATCGCCTGAGGAATTTGGAATACCCAAACCTTAAAGGTTTTTTACCGGCTGCTGTACCCGTTATGGGGCAAGATCCTGCCCCATAACGGACTATTCCTATATACTGCGTATTTTAATCTGCATCTTTAATTTCGAAAGGGAGGAAAACGGATGACAGGGAATAATGCGACGATACTCGATAATACAAATACACAAACCTCATCCAGCCAATTAAAGGACCTTTCCAGGTATGTTCCTGAAAAACGCAGAAAACCGGGTGAAATAGGCTTTTCGGTTATTTGTTTTATGTTGGGCACATTGGGGTATTATTTTGCTCTCGATATGACGAGCGGCCAGTTTTCTTCGCCCTCGGTTTTCCCTAAACTCGCCTCCACATTGATTATGATCTTTTCGGCCATCAATTTTTGGAAGGCATGCAAAAAAGAAAAACCGGCAGATACAGATCCCGGGCTTTTAGAGTATCTTATGCCTATTGATGTAACAGTTATCATTTTGATGTTGGTCGGTTACTGCTTTTTTTTGCCAAGGTTTCACTTTATCGCTTCGTCGTATGCTTTCATGGTAATCACAATGGTATATCTCCATAGAGGCAAAAAAATACTGCAGGCTCTGTTGTTTTCTGCTATAGCACTCGCGGTTCTGGTAGGGGTCTTCCGTTATATTTTCCTTGTTATTTTGCCTTAAGGGGGGTTATTTGGAATGGAGCAAAGTCTTCAGTACTTTTTGATTCCTTTTGTGAACTGGCAAATGATGGCCTTGATCTGGCTGGGTGTTTTTGCCGGGATTTGGGTTGGGGCCATCCCCGGACTCTCGGTTACGATGGCGGCGTCGCTGCTTATCTCCTTTACTTTTTCATGGGATCTCAACCATGCTCTCGCTCTTATATGCGGTGTTTTTGTTGGAGGAGTTTATGGGGGATCTATAACGGCCATACTGCTTAACATCCCGGGGGCACCGGCCGCTATAGCAACGGGAATAGACGGTTACCCTCTCGCACAAAGAGGAGAGGCCGGAAAAGCCATAGGATTGTGTACTACTATGTCCGTTTTCGCCTGTTTTGTTGGTATAGCCGTTCTTTTAGTGGGAGCCCCAATCATAGGTGATTTCTCCCTAAAATTCTCTCCGAGAGATTTCTTCTTACTCGCCATTATGGGTATCCTGTTAATAGGGAGCATTGGGGGAGGCGATCCAATAAAAGGAGTTACAGCCGGAGTGATAGGAGTCCTTATCAGCATGATCGGCATGGATCCTTCAACGGGCGAAATGCGATATACCTTTGGGAACGTGTACTTAATGGCTGGTATCAGTTTTGTAACTGCCATGATTGGTCTATTTGGCGTTTCCGAAGCACTGATGCAGTTTAGGAATTCAGGGATGAAGATAACAAAGCAAAACCTAGATAAAGTGGTCCCAAATTGGAGCACCTTCAAGAAATATTTGCCCCTTTCTATCCGCTCTTCTCTCCTTGGAGTCTTTATAGGTGCCCTTCCGGGAACGGGCGGCGACGTAGCCGCTCTTCTTGCGTACGACCAGGCCAAAAGGACCGTTAAAACCCCTTCGAGACCCTTCGGAACAGGTGCCTATGAGGGTGTCATAGCGCCGGAAACTGCCAATAAAGGCGCTATAGGAGGAGCCTTCATTCCGATGCTTACGCTCGGAATACCCGGTGATGCCGTGACGGCAATAATTATTGGGGCCCTTTATATTCACGGATTAAGGCCTGGACCCATGCTTATGATAGAAACCCCTCACCTTTTTTGGATGATCGTAAGCTGCCTCAGCATAGCGAGCATAGCATTATTAGTTTTGGGGTTAGTCAGCGTAAAGCCATTCGCAAAGATCATCGAAATACCTAAGGAATACATCATGCCAGTGGTAATCATCCTTTCCGTTATAGGTACATACGCAATACAAAACAGCGTGGTAGATATCTTCTTCATGATAGGGTTTGGGATTGCCGGATATTTCATGCGTCTTTACGGGTACGCTACGGGGCCTATGGTGCTCGGACTGATCCTGGGTCCGTTGCTCGATACAAATTATCGTAGAGCAATGCAGGGGGCAGAAAATCAGCTGTTACCATTCATACAGGGTTTTTTCACCAGTCCAATAAGCCTTTTCCTGACACTGGCCATTTTCTTCCTTATTTTTTCCCAAACTAAAATTTACAGGAGATGGAGAAGAATAGAATAGTTATATATTATACAAATAGAATGGATTTCAATCTATAACAGGACAAAGGAGGGTGCAAGGTGAGAAAATTGGTTTTCGCTTTTCTGATGCTGTCTTTTGTTGCCGGCGCTTCTTTCGCAGCTTACCCTGAAAGGAATATTAATGGATATATAATGTGGGGCGCAGGAGGTGCGTTAGACAATGTTTCACGTGCTATAACGCCCATGGCGCAGGAGCACCTGGGAAAAGCCATTATCCTGCAAAACCGGCCTGGCGCCACCGGAGCCGTCGCAACCAACTTCGTAGCGAATCAGCCAGCGGACGGTTACACGCTTCTTTATGGTGCGGAAAATCCTAATCTTTACAAGGTAACCGGAATTTCCCAAATAGACTACGACGATTTCGAACCTGTATTTCTCATAATGGCAAACGTCGGAGTTGTCATCGTGGCGAAAGATTCTCCCTACAAAAGCTATAAGGAACTCATCGAGGCAGCTAAATCGGGAAAAAACATTACTATGGGCTCTACCGGACCGGGCGGACTTCCTTATGTTGCCACCACCATGATAGAAAAAATACATGATGTCAGTTTCAATAAAATCCAATTCGACGGGGAGGGTCCTTGCATTACGGCACTCCTTGGAGGTCATATTGATGCTGTTCCGGTAGGACTTCTCGCTGCTGCCAATTTTATCCATTCAGGTTCCGTACGAGGTCTCGCCATGATTTCATCCGACAGGGTGCCCAACATAGAGACAGTACCTGCAGCTACAGAGATCTATGAAGATTATGAGCCATACCTGCCTTGGGGTGCCTTTTTTGGCGTTTTCGTCAAAAAGGGTACACCTGAAGAAGCTATAGGCATTCTTAGGGATGCCTTTCAAAAAGCTTATTTTGATCCCCGCTTTGATGAATTTGCCGAAAAAATGGGTGGAATTAAACTGGGGCTAACCGGTGAGGAAGCAAAGAAATATATCAAGCAGAACCAATCTGTCAGCGCCTGGCTTCTTTATGATGCTGGCGGTGCAAAATACTCTCCTGCCGAATTCGGCATAAAAAGACCTGAGGAAAATTAAGTATCACGGTAACCATAACCATTAAACATGCCAATCTCCAGACCATTTGGCGGGGAGCGTTTCGATCTGACGCTTCCCGTTTTTTCTCATAGCAGATTACATTCTGCAACTTAATAATGCAGTTGGGATTTCGTGATACATTATTATAGCTTCATATAAGTAGCATATTTGCATGTCCACTAGTGTAGATCGTGTAATTGTACGGCTGTGAGTAAAAACAAGGATATGGGAAAAGAGGGGTTTCGAGGATTTTGGTATAGATGCCCAATTTAAGCCATGCAGGGGGGGGGAGAAAATCAGCTGTTGCCATTCATACAGGGTTATTCGCCAGTCCAATAAGCCTTTTTCAGACAAGGTTATACATGTGGCGGCAAAAGCATAAAGAATAACCTTTATTATATTACTATGATATATGGACAATAAAACATTGGTACATTTTCCTGTAAAGAAGAAACTTGACAAGGTATGGTAGTGTGATAGAATACAATTAGTGTTCAATTTTATAATACTATGTTCAACAATATTAAACATAGAGGTGATCTGGGTGAGGAAAACTACTCTTTTGAAGAAGCTGATAAACGACCCTGAGATCCTGGTGATGCCTGGCGCTTATGACGTCCTCTCGGCTCGGCTAATTGAAGCTGCCGGTTTCAAAGCTGTACAGTG
>Ga0209608_1003080_pt1 | contig 10883 bp, 9 predicted proteins | sample AD_UKC130_MetaG_FD_184428 | JGI IMG/M metagenome (GOLD analysis project Ga0209608, IMG submission 184428) | Active sludge microbial communities of municipal wastewater-treating anaerobic digesters from Canada - AD_UKC130_MetaG (SPAdes) (version 2) | ecosystem: Engineered > Bioreactor > Anaerobic... | reverse complement strand
CCCCTTTGCAGATAATGGGATGATTATATAGCGATGACAGTTTAGCCAGCTTATAAAACTTGTATTTATCCTGCATGTACAGAGCATCAATGTCTCTGTACAGGTTTTTGTTTTCGGCAAAAGCCTCCAACAGGAACGGCAGCATGTTGATTTGGTTGCTCATAAAATACACCCTGCGTCCTATTTTCTCCATAACTTCTCCATAACTTCTCCATAAGTTTTTGAATTCGTTTTCTGCATGAGTGGTGGTATATTTGTTTCTATAACTGGCTGACATATCTCCTTCTTTATGACCGATGTCTTATCGTAAAATTTTATAATAGGCTCTTCCGGCAGCGTTTTTTCTGACAAAGATTATGCCCGGAATTTTTTGTTCAACAACTGCTCTATGAAAGTGTTTTCCCAGAGAGCGTTTTTCGCTATCTGAAAGATAATTCCATACTGGTTCAAATATTTTTTCTATTCGTACAGGTTTTTCCGGATGCGGTGATGTATTTACGTATTTCCGTAGAAATCCTCTCAAAATAATGTTGTCCATGCGAGAAATCCTTTCTAAACACAGCATATAAAAATTTTATATTTATATGATATAATGAAGAATTGCAGAAATCAAGAACAATTCAGACTTTTCATATAAAGCGGTAATTATTGTATTTTATTTAAATTTATGATATAATTTCTCTGAATAAAAGGATGAACAGGAATAAAAGGGTGAAAAAAGTAAAATGGACAGAAATAACAGGTTTACAGCAATAGACCTGTTTGCAGGTGCCGGTGGCCTTACAGAAGGATTTATCACGAGCGGTATAAATTTTGTTGCGCATATTGAAAAAGACAGGGATTGCTGTGAAACTTTAAGGACCCGTTTGTTTTATCATTTTCTTCGTGAGAATGGTGAGGAAGATTTTTATTATAAATATTTCAGACAGGAAATAAGCAGGGAAGAGTTTACTTCCCGGTTTTCATCCGAATTTGAGCGAACTGGCAGGAGAGTTTTAAATATTGAAATTGGCAGGGAGACAAAAGATTTTATTTTTGATCACATTGACAAACTTATGAAAGAAAGTGGAATCAAAGAAATTGATTTAATTATCGGTGGACCTCCGTGCCAGTCGTATTCAGTGATAGGACGTGCCAGGAATGAATGGAGGGAAGATGATCCGCGCAATTATTTGTACATATATTACGCAGAGTTTCTCAAAAAGTACAGGCCTAGAATTTTTGTATTTGAAAATGTTCCTGGGATTTTGAGCGTTAAAAACAAAGAATTTTTTGAAAATGTAAAAAGGTGTTTTCAGAATGCCGGATATGAAATAGAATATTCAATTTTGAACAGTGCGGATTTTATGGTTCTTCAGAATAGAAAGAGAGTAATATTGATTGGATGGCGAAAAGAATGCTGTTGCAATTATCCGGATTTTAAACCTGTAAAACACGGATACAGAGTAAAAGATATTTTGCAGGATTTACCCCTGCTGAAAGCTGGTGAGGGAGAAGACAGGATCCCTCTGGAATATATAGCGGATGCTTCCCCGTATCTGCGGGAAACGGGTATAAGAAAAGAAAAAGACATGGTTGTCCATCACAGAGCAAGACGTCTGAATTCTGTAGATTATGAAAGATACCGTATTGCTATTGAAAAATATATGGAAGGGAAAAGAATAAAATATACTGAATTTCCAGAACATCTACAGACACAGAAGAACAAAAAATCGTTTCTTGATCGTTTCAGGGTGATTGATTGGAATGCCTGTTGCTCTCATACAGTTGTTGCTCATTTAAGCAAGGACGGGCATTATTACATTCATCCGGATATCAATCAGATAAGATCCATAACTGTGAGAGAGGCGGCCAGGCTCCAATCTTTTCCGGACAATTATTTATTTGAAGGGGCAATATCAAGTCAGTTCAGACAGGTAGGAAATGCGGTTCCACCGCTAATGGCAAGAGCTATTGCTTTAAAAATAAAAGAATTGCTGGAAAAATAAAACTTGGAGTACTGAAAAAAGGGGCGAGAAAAATGAGAGAGATTATTCTTGCCGAACTTATAAAAGACGTTCTGGGGCCAAGAGGAGGAATAAAGGAAAAAATAGAAGGTGATCCCCTCAGGGAGTATATAACAGGAATACTGGCTCCCAGAAATGCAAACATTGACAGGGATCCTGACAGCGAAAATATCAATGTTTCACTTCTGGAAAATGGAGAAACGGGTGAAGAAGACGAAGAAATAGACAATGCGTTGTTTTTTTCATCGGATCTGCATCCACAGTCGCAGCCTCATTCAATGGGTATTTCATTTTTTGTAGAGACGGTCAAACCGGAAGAAGACCCGGAGATAAATATTTGCGTTACCTGGAGCAGATATTTCAAAATTTCACAGGGAATACAGGAAGCAAAAGGGAAAGAAATATGGCAGAGACACCCGCGTGTGTTTGTAATGAACAGAATCAAGCTGAACAGGAATATAAGATACCGCGTGAACGGTGATGGACAGCTTGCCGGCAATACCGGGGAAACTGAAATTTCAATTGTGATAAGAACAAAGAAATCGGAACCTTGCAGAACTTTCGTTGCGGTATATCTGGTAAACGAAATTGTACCTGCAAGAACAAATTATGTAGAAACAGGTGAGTATATTTTCCAGCCGCAGATACGCATAGTAACCGGTAAAAATACGAGACCGGTCAATTATCATACAGGGAATATAATGGATCAAGAAAAACAGGAACTTGAATTCTTATACCGCAACAAACCGGCTGTAGCCCGTGGTTACATGTGTTCGGCAGTATGGAAGGAAGTGGATCCTTTAAACGATATGCCAGATAGCGGTGAAAAAGACGTACCCTTTGTATGGCTTGATGGAGCAACAGTAGATGAAAAATACGGAAAACAAATGTACGCTATGTTTCTTGTACCAGACATACGGACAGAATTTGTGCCGGTTTATTTAATCCCCAATCCTGATTTTAGCTGGCGTGGTTCAGGACAGCCGGAATTAAACCCCATGAAACTATCGGAACTCTGGACTCCAGAAGAAATAGAAAAAGCTCTGTACCATTTTATTCTGATTACAGGGAATGGATTGGCAGACAGAAAGAAGAATTAAAAAGATTGAAAGACAGTCGTGAACAAGAAATAGCGCAGCGCCTTATTAACCGGTGTGAGATTGCTCTCAAACGAATACAGAAAGGAATAAATCTTTTAAAGACGGATCCGGAAATCAGAATGTGTTTCTGTTTTGCTAACAAAGCCATTGCCCTTCAGATGCAGTGGAACGGACGGGTATATTCCTGGCGGCCTTTTCAGCTGGCTTTTCTCCTGATGGTTATAGAATCAATAGCCTGTTACAGTTCGCCTGATAGGGATGTCTGTGATTTACTCTGGGTTCCCACCGGTGGAGGAAAAACAGAAGCATATCTTGCTGTAATTGCGTTCACACTTGCATTGAGACGGAGACGGGCATTAAAAAGCAAAACCGGGGATAAAACAGGTGCGGGGACAGCGGTAATTATGAGGTATACGCTGCGACTTCTGACCATACAGCAGTTTCGCAGGGCACTGAAACTGATATGTGCATGTGAGTATTTGAGGGTCTGCAGATCCGGAAGGGATGGCAAAATAGGCTGGAGACCTGAAAAATGCAGCAATAATGAAGATTTTATCTGGGGAAGTACACGTTTTTCTGCAGGATTGTGGGTGGGAGGGAATGTTACACCAAACAGACTGCAGAATTCATGGAACAGAACAAATAATACTCCTGTACCCGGTGCGATAGAGATTTTGAAAGGGACATCCTATCACGGTACAGGTGAAAATGAACCTGCACAGGTATTGAACTGTCCTGCATGCAATACTATTCTGGCTTTTCCGGATAAAGAAGGTATAAAAAAGGATTTTTTCTGGCTGCACTTGATTGTACACAGCCGGAAAAAACTCAGGGAAGGTATTTTTAAGAGACAGCCGGTTATTATTTCCGGTTTGGAATTTGAGGAAATTAGAATAAAAGCACACGGAGTTAACGGGTATTATACCTTGAGTTTTGGTATGCGACCTTCCAGCGGTATAGCTGTAAATTCGAGGACGGTAGATAACTGGTGGAAAGGATTTTTACAGCAACACAGAGGAGCTGATTTTTCTCTGGTTTCTGCAAGGGCTTCCAGACCAGGATATTTTATAAAAAGATATTACAGCTCTTCTGAAAGAACTGCAGGTAAAGAATATGATTTTGCAATTTTTTGTCCGAATCCTGAATGCCCCTTGCACACTCCATGGATGGAAGGTCAGCCAGCAGGTGAAATTTGTGACGAATGGTACGGAAATGACGGGCTGTATTCGCCCTCTCAGATAATGAACCCCTGGGAAACCGGGAAAAGGCTGGAACTTACCGATGGGAATAAATTTGTACATGTACCTGAACCGTTTCGGCTTAACAGCAGAACACCATATACGGCGGACCGGATTCCCATTCCTGCTTTTACGGTAGATGAGCAAATTTACAGCAGATGTCCTTCACTTGTCATTTCGACGGTTGATAAATTTGCCAGACTGCCTTTTGAACCCTGTTCTGCCGCAATGTTTGGAAATGTTGAATACCATCACTGTATTCATGGTTACTATCGTGAGTACAGTTTCCCCGCCAGGGACAGCAACCGTGATGGTGAACATCCCTCACCTGCCGGACGGAGTAGCAGCGGAAGGCTTTACTTAAAAATTGAGAAGCTGCAGCCTCCGGAACTGATAATTCAAGATGAACTGCATTTAATAGAAGGACCTCTGGGAAGCCTGGTGGGTCTGTATGAAACAGCCATTGATTATTTATGTGAAACGCCGGAAAGGAAGGTAAAATATATAGCGTCAACTGCAACGGTTACACGCGCAGCTGACCAGGTGAAATCGCTTTTTAACCGGAGTTTTCTGCAATTTCCTGTGCCCGGGTTAACTCCGGAAGACAGGTTTTTTATGTACGAGCCTTCGGCTCATCCTCTGGATAAAACGGTGAACGGGAGACTGTATGCCGGTATATGTGCACCGGGATTCGGCCCGTTAACTCCAATTGTAAGAATATGGTCCCGTATTCTGCAAACATCGTATGAGCTTGCCAGGAAGCACGGGAGCAGTGCGGATCCCTACTGGACTGTAACCGGATATTTTAATGCTGTCAGGGAACTTGCAGGTGCACGTGCTGTATGCTGGCAGGATATACCAGAACGAATCAAGGAAATAGCCAGAGGAAACCCCTACAGGATTCCGGATGATGATCAGCTGATAGAATTATCCAGCAGAATATCATCGTCTGAGCTGCCATCTTTGCTGGATACTATAAATTCAAAATTTTCAGGGGATGTACAGAATCCGCAAAGTCCCGATGTTCTGCTTACTACGTCCATGTTTGGTACAGGAATAGATATCCCGCGGCTTGGTATAATGATTGTACACGGACAGCCCAAAACTACATCCAGTTATATTCAGAGTACAGGGCGGGTGGGGAGAAATAACCGTGCACTTATTGTAACCTTCTACCGTTCAACCCGTCAGAGAGATATGAGTCACTATGAGATGTTCTGTAGCTATCATCAGGCGCTGACAAAATTTGTTGAGCCGGTAACGGTTGCACCGTTTTCGCCTGGAGCTGTAGAGAAAGCTATTGGTCCTGTAATGACGGCGATATTGCGCAATGCCCCGGAAGCGAATGGAAGGTGGAACAGAGAAGACAGTGCTCCTGATATGGCAAACTTAAGACAATCGGACCGGCTGATTGAAAAGTTGCCCGGCATTTTTGAAAAAAGAGCAAAGAGTCAGCCTGCAACAAGAATGCCTGAACCGTATTTCTGTGAGCTGCAGGTAAAAAGCGGGCTTGACAGATGGCAGTTAATGGCCCGGACCAACGGGGACAAACTCAAATATGTGGAATATTTCAATGCTACTTCTCCTGTAGTTCTTGGAGATCCACAGCATGTTTATGCAAAGCAGGATATTGTTTTCTACAATGCGCCGCAGTCATTGAGAGATGTTGAAGAAACTATATCTGTAAAGAAAGGTTGAGGTACAGTGGGACAGCAAATAAGGTTATCACAGTTTATACTGAATTACGGGCCCGGGGCTATTATTGAAAGCACGGCGGGTCCACGGCTTATTCTGTCATTTGAAAAAGGATTGTTCAATGGTCGCAGAATAAGCAGGGGCAGGATTCTGAATCCTGAAGATTTTGAAATTAACTGTCAGGTTTTTACACAAACATTGAGACCGGGTGTCCGCATTTTCAGGGTTCCTTCAAACGCCAGTTTGAATCTGGACGAAAGAACGGATCTGTATGATACAGTATACTTTCAAGAATGGGAACTGTGTACCAGATACGGAGTCCTTTATAAAAGAGAATGCCCCCGGATATGCAGAGATAACAGCTGCAATAGCAGTGATCCACGCAGGGCTATACGTTTTGTAAGAGCCTGTCCGGCGGGGCACCTGGATGATATAGACTGGAATTATATGGTGCACCGTTATAACGGGAGATGTAGCAGTGAATGGTTTCTCTGGGAACGCAAAGGACCGCGTCTAAAAGATATTACACTCAAATGTCCTAAATGTGGTGTAGAGATCACCCTGGGAAGCATTTATGCTACAGATATGCCGTGCAGTGGACGTTTACCGGAAGCGGGTACATGGCAGAGGTGCGATAAGCGAATGAGAGTAATTCAGCGGCAGGGAAGCAACCTCAGGGTAGCGGAAACTGTAACAATATTTACTGTCCCTCCGGCTCATACCGTTTTGCATAGACACCTGGGGAACAAAACAATTTTAGATTTAATCTTATACAGCCAAAAAACAAATAATTCTGAATTATCCAGAAACGAACTGGAAAAAATTCTGAATTTTCTTGTTGCAAGAGGTTCAATTAGTGAAATGACAAAAGAGGAGATTCTGAAATATGACTGGGAGATTATAAAGAAAGCCATTGAAGATGTCAGCAGCCCGGCTGCAGCTGATTACAGAGATATGCTTGTAAAGGAATTCAACAGGATGATAGATGCATCCATCTATGGGGTTTCTCCTGTGAATCCTGGTGAACCTGATTACCTTTTTGAAGTTGTAAAATCCAGAATCAGGAAAATAAAAACACCGGGCAATCGAGTTTTAAGAGTAGTACCCGTCAGTCGTTTGAATGCCGTGATAATTCAGCTGGGCTACAAAAGATTTATGGTATCTAATCTTGATGAAATAAAGCTGGTTGATATTGCTTACCAGGATTCTTACGGCAATAAGTGGTTGCCCGGGGTGGAAGTTCCGGGCGAAGGAATTTTCCTTATGCTCGATGAAAATGATGGATGGCATTTTGAAATGAAAGGTAATGCCTTTAAGAAATGGTATGAGACTTACATGAATAACAGCCAGGAATATCCGGAGAATTTATTCAGATGTGAAAATGCCAGGGATGAACTTCATCCGGTATTTGTATGGTGGCATACCCTGGCACATATGATAAACAGAGCAATTTCTATTGATTCCGGTTATTCGGCTGCAGCAATTCGCGAGAGAATTTATATTGAAATTGACGATCTGGGACGCGCCAGGGGAGGTATATTCCTTTATACCGTTCAACCGGGATCAGATGGTACACTGGGGGGACTTATATCTTTGGTACCGCATTTTGAAAATATTATTTTACGGGCGGTGGAAAATATAGAAAACTGTTCAAATGATCCTGTATGTATAGAGACTGCATTTGCGCCTGGCCGTTCAACCGGAGCAGCGTGTTATGCCTGTTCGCTGATTTCGGAGACTTCCTGTGAACACCGTAACCTGTGGCTTGATAGAAAAATCCTGGTAGAGAATATACCATGATAAATATAATTGCTACCGGTGAATTATTTGTTGGTTACGGTGTGAGATCTATTGGAGCAGTAATTACAGAAATTATCCGGGAGGCCAGGTGTGAGATACAGATAATGGCCTATTTGATTACTTCTCCTGATTTTGTTGATTTGCTCGTTTCTGCTGCTGAAAGAGGAGTTAGTGTAACCGTTGTAATTAATGATATGCAGGAACAACCGCAGGAAATAAGGGAAAAATTGCTTTATGCTGCCAGAAAATTTAATTACTTTGTTGTAAGTGAATTCTGTCAAAAATACAAAGGAAGTTTACATGCAAAAGTGATAGTTGTCGATCGCCAGAAAGCAGTGATCGGATCTGCAAATTTTACAAAACACGGGATAGAATCGGGCAATCATGAAATTGCCGTCTTGGTTTATGGCAGCGAAGTAGAAAAAGTGGCCAGGTTGATAGATAGAGCAGTAAAATTGTAATATACTGAAAAGTCGGGAAGTGATTTTATGAAGGATTGCAGAATAGAAGCCATTACAGAGGGTATATGTGATTACTATATTACCTGTGGTCATAAATATCCCTGGAGAATAAATCGAACTCCGTTCAGAGTATACGTGTCTGAAGTATTGCTGCAGAGGACTAGGGCCAAGCAGGTGGAACCTGTGTTCAGTAAAATAATTGAAAACTATCCAGATCCGGAAACACTGCTTGAAAATTTTGAAGATGCAGCAAAAGAAATGTATACTCTGGGTAGAAATATAAGATTGCATTATTTCAAACAGGGGCTTGAATATATAGTGACCAACTACGGAGGGGAAATTCCAGGTGAAAAGAGCAGATTAATGTTAATCCCAGGAGTGGGAGATTATATAGCGGCGGCAGTACGTATTTTTGGATACGGTCTTCAGGATACAATAATTGACGCAAATGTTGTGAGGGTACTGAGCCGTATTTACGGTAAAAAGTATGATGGTGAAACAAGAAGAAAAAAAGAATTTATTATTCTTGCAGAGAAACATTCGCTGCACAGTAGATGTGTTGACTATTCTTATGGTATTCTAGATTTTGCTGCTGATGTTTGCAGGCCCCGGAAACCGCTCTGTGACAGATGTTTCCTCGCGGTATACTGCGAGTATGCTGTTTTCTGCCATTAATTGTTTTCAACCTGTTACCAGAAAAAACGTAGTTTTCATGTGTTTATGTAATTTAACAATTTGCTCAACACCAGAGAGGGGCTAAAAGCCACCATACACAAAATTATTTACATTTTCGTTAATCTACTTGCATAGCAATTTACCAAGGATATCCAAAACAACTATTATTGATATGAATATGCCTATCATAATTAAACATCCCCAGTTATCCCACATTTGTTGTACACGACGTTCTTTTTTATTTTGCTTTATTCTATTTAAGGCTACTTCTACTGCTTTCTCCCATGATGTATAGTTGCCTTCATCTGAAGGTTTAAAAATGGTGCTAGTTACTTCTCCTATACCACAACGTGCCCATACTTCAAATTCATAGCCGTTTTCCTTTGCATACTGTTCAGCTGCCTTGAACTTAACTTGATTTTCTGGTAATAATATATCAAATAATGTTTTGATTTCTGCTATTACACGTCTGCCGTCTTTATATTCAACAAGTATATCTGGTATATAGCTTTTTGTTTGATTTCCAGCATAATAATGAATTTTAAAAGGCTCTATTTCATAAGATACTACCTCTTCACATTTGTCTAACTTTTCATATTCTTGTTCTTCTAATGGGGAACGGCACCATCCACTACCATTCTTAAGCTTTGATGAATACCATATCTTAGGATAACCATCATTAAATCCTTCATGATATTTACTCGATGAATAGGATACTGCATCAATTTTATCATTAAAGCCATAAATATTGGAACTAGCATATTCAATAGTAGCGGAAGGAGAACTACCAATAATTATTCGTTCGTCGTCATCTATACTAAGAAAAACATTATGCGTAGATTCTAATATATAAATTTTTCTTCGCCAAAAAACTTCTTTTGCTATACTTTCAAAATCAAAATCATCATATTCATCCGGATCAAAAACTTCGTTTGTTATTTTTAACTTTGACATTCTTCCTAAACGAAATGTCCTATAGTCCTTATCTAACTCACAATAACCAGTCATATAGTATTTATCACTCCACTTAAATAAAACTAATGGACAAACTTTTCTCTTGGTTCTCTCGCCTTCAGCATCAACATAATTAAAACAAACTTTTCTTTCGTCTATAATTGCTTGAGATATAAGTTCGATTTTTCCTGTCATTGCCATGATATCTCACCTTCTGTAATCCTGGTTAGAAACAGAGAAATTTGATTAGGTAAGGGATATTTATATCCTTTTAACTGCTTCGTATAAAAATGGTAACACAATGATCTGATTACTTATAAAATAGATCCTCCGTCTTATTCTTGCCATAGCTCCTCAATGAGTCTTTGAATTCTTTTTCTACGTTCCTTGGTCGCGTTCTTATCTATCTCTATGACTAGCACATCTCCTTCTTTGGCGCCAGGTGGCACGAGCGAGCGCGGGAGGTTGGCGGTTGACCTGTCCTCCAGCTCCACCACGGCATAATCACCCTCAAACCTGTCTATGATAACCCTCATAAATAGTGCCTCCTTTATTGCGGCGGTTTGCATATCTTGCAGGGTTCGTACCCTTTCTGCTTGGCTTCGCTCAAGCTGATGGGTATGGAGCTTGACCGCAGTGATGAACAGCCTTCCCTGTGATACTTGCTGCCGGTCTTGGTGATATAAACTATTATATCATCCTGCGATTTGTCCTGCTTATCAGCTGTCCCGGAGCTTTCATCTGATTTGGAGACTGCTGTACCTGTATTCGTGTTCGTATTGGTATTTGTGCTCATGCTAATATTGCTGGGCTGTTTGTTGAACGAGATGCTTTTGCCATCGGATGTTGCAATTATAGTACCCGCTTCATCGGTCCTATACACCTTAATACCGCGTTCGGCAAGTTTCGACAGCGTTTCAGGTGCAGGGTGTCCGTATTGATTGTTAGCTCCCA
>Ga0209608_1003074_pt1 | contig 10900 bp, 8 predicted proteins | sample AD_UKC130_MetaG_FD_184428 | JGI IMG/M metagenome (GOLD analysis project Ga0209608, IMG submission 184428) | Active sludge microbial communities of municipal wastewater-treating anaerobic digesters from Canada - AD_UKC130_MetaG (SPAdes) (version 2) | ecosystem: Engineered > Bioreactor > Anaerobic... | reverse complement strand
TTTCTTTTAAACTATAACTGCAAAAGAAACGAGGGTTCTGTAAGATTTTGTAAGGCAATTAAACTTGCAATTTAAAAAATAATAATTAACTTAAAAATAATGTACTATAAAGCAAAGATATGGTATAATTATCAATAAGTAAAAATGTGTTAGAGAATTTTAACGCTGCATTCTGCAACATTTTTGTATTGGAGAGATATAGTTTTATATTTGCACGGATTATTGATATTGGTTTTGTTTTTCATGTTATCATCTTATCTACGGGCACTGTGTTACAAACCCAATGCTTTTTAAAGGAGTGATTTGTATGGGTAATAAGAAGGACATCAACTTATTACCGGAAGAATACCGTTTTGCATCATCAAGGCCATCATCGGACAAACGCAAAGACGACGGTGGAATCAAAGAAGTCGGAAACAGTATTAAAGGTCTTATGGATATAATATCTTCAAAAGTTTCCTCCCTTCAAAATGAAAAAGTCAAGGGTTTTAATTCGAATACGACAAAAAGCCTTAAAAATAATATCAGCGAAAGTATATCCCAGAATTCCGAGAAACCTTCCGGCTTACCCTATTCTTTGAAAAGAGCCAGGCTTAGAAACCTGGAAGATATACTAAATCTCAGTAAAAAAGATCTTGTTGTATCCAGCAAGTTCAATTATGTCTATTGTACTGATTTTGGAAAAGTCGTCATTATTGATAAAGATTCTCAAGGTCAGCCTAAAACTGTAACTATAAAAGAAGCAGACAATATTTCTGTCAAGACCATCAAATTTCATAATGCACATCCATTTCTTTACCCAAAATATGATGAGAGCAGTCTGCCCGAACAAATTATTTACATGGACAAGAATGAAATCTGGTATCTGGCTGACTCTGAAGCAATAATTGTAACCTTTAAAAATGATACTCCGGATGTTCTCAAAATCAGTCTTGCCAATTTAAAGCAAAACAACAATCTAAAAGTTGTTTTAAATTATATAGGTTGTCATAAATTTCTTTATCAGAACAAAAAGTTGCAGACTATACTCCTGGAAGAAAGAAAAATTAAAACCGAGGATATAATAAGAGTTCAAGACCATTATGCCTTATATAAGGAAGGTAACGACAGTTACAGAGTTCTTTTGTTCGACGAGCTCAAAAATATATCCAATGAATTTACGTTGACAGAACTTCCAAATGTTAATGAAGAAGCATGGGACGTTCTGTTTACAAATGACATTTTCCAATATGTACAGGAAAACGGCTATTCTTTCAGTAATTTCAGACAGGACAATGACTATATTGAATACTGGCAGAATATTGGATCAAAAAGCGTCTGTGTTATGAGATGCAAAATTTAAAAGCAAAAGAAAAGTCTGATATGGGGCAAAATCAGACTTTTTGCTTTTTGTACAACTGACTTTTATGCAACTTTCCAAAAAAGCTTTGTATCATTTCCACGAACGCTTTTTAGTGTACTCTTCGGCTCATTATAAAAACGATTTTTTAAAATGGTTTTCAGGATTAAAAATTAGTTTCTCAGACTGTTAAGAGGTGCCGGTATTCTTCCTCCTCTGTTGATAAAATCTCTGCTGCTGAAATTGCTGACTTTCATTACCGGACCCGAGCCCAAGAGACCTCCGAACTCAACAATATCTCCGACTTTTTTACCCGGTGCGGGAATTATCCTCACTGCAGTGGTCTTGTTATTGATTACTCCAATGGCAGCTTCATCGGCTATAATAGCTGAAATAGTCTCCTCGCTCGTGTCTCCGGGAACTACAATCATATCCAGACCTACGGAACACACACACGTCATTGCTTCAAGCTTCTCAATGCTAAGTGCACCCGCTTTGACAGCATCAATCATACCCGCATCTTCACTTACAGGAATAAAAGCACCACTCAGACCGCCAACGGAAGAGGAAGCCATCGTACCGCCTTTTTTGACGGCATCATTAAGCAATGCCAAAGCGGCAGTAGTTCCATGAGTCCCGCACTTTTCAAGCCCCATTTCCTCCAAAATATGAGCAACACTGTCCCCTATGGTCGGAGTAGGTGCAAGAGACAAGTCAACTATACCAAAGGCAACCCCAAGACGCCTTGAAGCTTCACGGGCAACCAGCTGACCCATCCTGGTTATTTTAAACGCAGTTTTTTTAATAGTCTCCGAAACGGTTTCAAAATCAGCTCCTCTTACTTTCTCAAGGGCGGATTTTACAACTCCCGGGCCGCTTACCCCCACATTTATAACACATTCCGGTTCTCCTACTCCGTGAAAAGCTCCCGCCATAAACGGATTGTCTTCGGGAACATTGGCAAAAACAACAAGCTTGGCACATGCCAAACCTCCACTGTCAGCGCTAAGTTCCGCAGCTTTTTTTATAACATGCCCCATCTCCCTGACCGCATCCATGTTAATTCCCGCTTTTGTACTGGCAACATTGACAGATGAACAAACCTTTTTCGTACTGCTCAAAGCTTCCGGTATCGATGCTATAAGTCTTCTGTCTCCAATAGTATAGCCTTTTTGAACCAGCGCAGAAAAGCCGCCTATAAAATTGACTCCGACGGCATCTGCGGCCTTGTCCAAAGTCTCGGCAAACTTTATATAATTTTCTTCGTCACTGCTTTCGGCCACAAGAGAAATCGGAGTAACGGAAATTCTCTTGTTTACTATGGGAATACCAAATTCCTTTTCTATATCCTCGCCAACCTTTACAAGATTTGCCGCAAGTCTGGTAATCTTATTATAGATTTTGTCCCTTGTCTCTTTTGAATTGGAACTGGCACAATCCCTTAAGGATATCCCCATCGTAATTGTTCTTATGTCAAGATTCTCCTCCTGGATCATCTTTATTGTTTCCATTATTTCAAAAGGCATTAACACCTGAATTTTCCCCCTTATATACGATGCATGGAATTAAAAATATCTTCGTGCTGAATCCTTACTGAAAGTCCCATTTCAACACCCTTTTTCTCAAGCCGGTCAGCCAACTCCGCAAACTGAACACATAGTTTGGATATATCTACAAGCATCACCATGGTAAAAACGTCCTGCATGATGGTCTGAGAAATGTCCAAAATGTTCACATTACAATCGGCAAGAATGTTGCTGATACCCGCAATGATACCTATTTTGTCCTTTCCAATAACAGTGATAACCGCTCTCATCCTTATTACCTCCCTCTTATAAAGAGTATTATACTATCGGGAGGTTATAATATCAATACCGTAAAATCAGTTGTCAACTTCCTCGCCGATGACAAAACATTTTTTATCTCTTAACATTTTTTCAATTTCCTCTGCCGGCAGCGGTTTGCTGAAAAGATATCCTTGAGCCTTGTCACACTTCTCCTTTTTAAGGAATAAAAGTTGTTCTTTTGTCTCAACACCTTCCGCCACAACAGTAAGGTCAAGCTTGTGAGCAAGGCTGATAACGGTTTTAGCAATAGCCTCTTCTTTTGAGTTGGCCCTTATGTCCTGAACAAAACTTTTATCTATTTTGAGAGTATCTATAGGAAGCTGTCTTAAATAATTCAGTGATGAATAACCGGTTCCAAAATCATCAAGGGACACCCTTATTCCCTTTTTCCTCAACTGATTCAAAACATCTATTGTAAAACTCAAGTCTTGCATCGCAGTGCTCTCCGTTATTTCCAGCTCCAAAAGCTCCGGTGCCAAACCGGTGCTACTGCGAATTCTGTCAATCACTTCAACAATGTTTGAACGTTGAAATTGTCTTGCAGACAAGTTTACCGAAATCAAATGCGGCTCCAATCCACACTCAATCCATTTTTTGTTCTGCCTGCACGCAGTTTCAAGAACCCATTCCCCAATAACCACTATAAGCCCTGAATCCTCTGCAACGGGTATAAATTCCATGGGAGGCATAAGCCCATAATCAGGGTGATACCATCTCAAAAGCGCTTCAAAACCGACAATCTTACCGGTTTTGATATCGATCTGTGGTTGATAAAACAGTACAAATTCTTCCTTCTCAATTGCTCTCCTTAAGCTATTTTCAATATCCAGCCTTTGAAGGACCTTTTGGTTCATCGACTCGGTATATAACTGATAATTATTCCTTCCCAGCTCTTTGGCTCTGTATAATGCCGTATCCGCATTTTTAAAAATAGTTTGCGGATCCTCTCCGTCATTGGGGTAAATGCCGATGCCCATACTGGCAGTTATATAATATTCCTTGCCTTCCAAGATCCACGGTTGCTGAAATTTTTTCAATATTCTGTCCGCTGCTCTGGTAGCATCGTTTATATCTTTTATTTGAGGCTGAATAATTATGAACTCATCTCCTCCTATTCTTGCAACGGTATCAACTTCCCTCAGATAACCCTTTATTTTTTCAGCCACCTGCTTTAAAAGCATATCTCCGACGGAGTGCCCCAGTGTATCATTAATTGCTTTAAAATTATCAAGATCCAATATAATCAGCGCACACATCTCATTATTGCGTTTCGACTGGGCAAGAGCCATTTTAAGGCGGTCGGAAAAAAGACTTCTGTTGGGAAGCCCTGTCAGCGGGTCATAATACTCCATGTTGTACAGGATTTCATCTTTCTTCTTTATTTCCGTAATGTCCTTTAATGCAACAACTGTCCCAATGATCACATCCGAATCATTTCTTATTGGTGCGACAGTGCCCTCCACAAGTCTTCTCCCACCCGGAGTTACAAGACTCAAATCAGTCTCAAGTTTTATCATGCTACCCCGATTTACAACTTCTTCAATAGGAATTTTATAAACCTTTTCCCTTTTATCCACCAATCCCGAAAGCAGCTTGTCCAATTTCTTGCCTAGTATTTCTTCTTCAGAAAGGCCCAACATCTTTTGAATTTCATAATTGCTGAAAGTAACGGTTCCGTTTTCATCCGTTGTAATTACCGCCTCTCCAATGCTTGAGAGCGTTATTCTCAGCCATTCATGCTGTTTGCGAAGTTCACGGTATGCTTTTGATATCTTTTTCTTAAGGTGCCTTATATAAACTTGCAAAAGTGCCAAAAGGACAAGCAGTGCAAGCATTGCGGCAAAATTTCTGATTCTCTGTTTTCTTCTGTAGAAATCTGAAGGCCGCAGGAAATGCTTTCTATAAAGCTGTTCATATATACCGTTTTTTTCACACTATCCAGTCGTTCATTAATATATTTGACAAGTTCGGGATTTCTTTTACTCACACCGTAAGCAACTTTGACGGGAAAAAGCTCCGTTTTGTGGGGAATTATTTTGCCGGTTAAACCTTTTTTAATCAAATAATGATTTACGACGTCCTGATTTTCAAAAATAACATCAATTTTTCCCTCATTTAAAGCATCTATCGCTTCTTCCACATCCACAAAGGTTGTGTAATTGCTAATGCCCACACTGTCTTTCAAAATATGCTCACTGTATTGCTCTTTTCCCACACCCACACGATATTTCTCAAGATCTTTTATTCCAATATTCTTATTTTTTTCCTTGGAATAAATGGAAATATAAATATTCATAACCGTATCGGAAAACAATATGTCTTTTTTCCTTTCTTCATTTACAACAAGAAGACCACAGGTATCAATTTCTCCGTTTTTTAGTTTTTCATAAACTTTTTCCCAGGTGTTGAACCTATAATCAAACCTGTATTCACTGCCTGAAAATATGTACTGGTTCAGTTCGATTTCAAACCCCGATATTTCACCGTCCTCTATGAACTTAAACGGAGGACCGTATAACTCTGTTTCATAAATAATCGTGTCAGTTTTAGCATAAACAACCTGACAAAATATCAGAAGTAGTGAAAAAACACAAAGATTTATTCCAAAACACTTGACTTTCATCTTCTTCCCCCGGATTAAAAATTGTAAAATGCAAAATTCACACGAAACAATGTTGGACCTGTAATGCTTGAATATAGAAGCGACACGTAAAACTCAACCAAATAACCCCAGCTTTTTGAGCTGTACATAATAAGGACTATATAATTATATTATATATAATTTTACATACTTTTTTCAACCTATTTTCAATAAATCTGGTCTAATTTGCATATAATATCCCGAACAAATGTTTGCTTTATTTTTTCCCTTGTGGTAAAATTTATTTAGCAACTTTCGGGAGGTGCATTTTAGTGGAGCTTCAAAAAAAGCTTGAAATATTATCCGCCGCCGCAAAATATGATGTTTCGTGTTCCTCCAGCGGCAGCAACAGAAAAAATACCAAAGGAGGCCTGGGAAACGCAGCATCTTTCGGTATATGCCATAGCTGGTCTGATGACGGAAGGTGTATTTCTCTTTTAAAAATCCTTCTTACCAATTACTGCGTGTATGATTGCGCCTACTGTGTCAACAGAGTAAGCAATGATATCCCAAGAGCTGCTTTTACACCCCAAGAAGTGGCAAATCTTACAATAAACTTTTACAGACGAAACTATATTGAAGGTTTGTTCCTAAGCTCTGCAGTGGTAAAAAATCCCAACCATACAATGGAGCTCCTTTATGAATCGCTAAGGATTTTAAGGAAAGAATACAGATTCAACGGCTACATACATGTCAAGGCTATCCCGGGTGCTGACCTTGGCCTCATTGAAGCTGTCGGAAAATTGGCTGACAGAATGAGTGTCAACATCGAGCTCCCTTCCGAAAACGGACTTAAGCTTCTGGCCCCTCAAAAAAATAAACAGGCGATACTTAAGCCAATGAATTTTATAGCATCCAAGATAACCGAAAAAAGGGATGAGAGAAAGGTATTTAAAAATGCACCTTTATTTGTTCCCGGAGGTCAGAGTACTCAACTTATCGTGGGAGCCACCCAGGACCACGATATCAACATTCTGAGGCTTTCTGAAAACCTGTACAAAAAATACAAACTTAAAAGAGTTTATTATTCGGCATATGTACCTGTATCCAAAAATCCGCTTCTGCCCGATTTAAAGACTCCTCCGCTTCTTAGAGAACACAGGCTTTATCAGGCTGACTGGCTTTTGAGATTTTACGGTTTTTCAGCGGACGAGCTCCTTGATGAGCGCAATCCCGACTTTGACCCCAAACTTGACCCAAAAACAAACTGGGCAATTAACAATATGTCCCTCTTTCCTGTTGAAATAAACCGCGCAGACTACGAAATGCTGCTTAGAGTTCCGGGCATCGGAGTTCGCTCTGCCAAAAAAATCATTATGGCAAGAAAAGTTAAATCATTATCCTTCGAAGACTTAAAAAAACTTGGTGTCGTTCTAAAACGTGCAAAATTCTTCATTACCTGTAATGGCAAGTATTTTTTCAACTGTAACTTGGATCAGAATTTAATAAGGCAAAACCTGATTAATGGCTTTGAAGATAATGAAAAAAGGCAGGAATGGGAGCAAATTTCGATTTTTTCTCTAATACCGGAAAAACCGACTCTTCAAGACCAAATAATGAGCATAACCGGAGAAATATAATTATACAGGAAATATATAGGTGATATGCAATGATACACTATTACTATGACGGAACTTTTGACGGACTTTTGACTTGTGTATACGAGTCATATTACGGTGTTGAACCTCCAGACCGGATTTTTCGCTCAAAAAACATGCAGCAAAGCATTTTGGATAAAAATATTGATATTGTCACTGACAGCGAAAAAGCCTCTAAAGTCTATGAAGCAATATGCGAAAAAATTTCATATGACGCCTTGAGAAATGTTTACCACGCTTACTTGTCAGAACTTGACAATATTGATACTTACATACTCAGATATTTAAGGATTGGCTTTAAAAAGGGAAAATCCGTGGACCTTTACCTTACTTCCGAAGAAGTGCTAAAGGTTCATTCCGCGGCTAAAAAAGTACGGACGGAAAGCCATCTTATGCTGGGTTTGCTGAGGTTTAAAAAGTTGAAAGGGGGTCTTTACTATGCCCCCTACAGCCCTGTCTACAATATTACCGTTTTAATATCCGACCATTTTGTACGGCGTCTGTCCGATCAATTTTGGATAATCCACGACACCAAAAGAAACTTTGCCGCCGTATACAATACGTCGAAATGTGTTTTTACAGACCTTCCCGCAGAGCTTCAATACCAATCCGCAAAGACAGACGACCAATTTGAAGAATTATGGAAGAATTATTTCAACAGCATCTGCATAAAGGACAGAGTCAATCCAAAACTGCAAAAGCAAAACATGCCCCAAAAGTATTGGAAATACCTGGTTGAAAAACAATAAATGCACGTTTATATTGTCATACTCTTTATATTGGTATTTTAAGCACTTTCCTCTTTAAGGCTATCATATCGGTAGAATTGATATTCCCGTCATCATTCATATCCGCCGCCTGTTTTCCGGAAGGTACAGGAAAATCCTCGACCAATTTTAGCAAAAATCTCCTAAGCCATACAACATCTGTTGAATTAACATTACCGTCACCGTTTACATCCCCCTTCTCTATTTCGAAAGAATGCGACGGTGTCGGTACGTCTGGAACAGTAGCAGTCGGTGACGGTTCCGGAATATAGCCGCCATAATATTCAGTTACGGTAATTCCATTTGAACCAAGAGGTATCTGATGGTCAAGGCCTATAAACTTTCCGTCCTCTGTCTGCCATAATGCAGGCTTCAGAAGAGCATATTTTTCTTCGTCCCAGGTAATAAAATCATAGTATACAAGTCCTCCGGTATCACCGGAATTTGCATTATAGCACCAAAAAGTGTGGGATATTTTATTCTCAATCATATAATCTCTCAGCGCTTTCATCCATTTCTCGTTGTCTCCGCGGTCCATGAAACCTCCCCATTCACCCACTATCAGAGGAGCGATGTTTTCCTCGTGTATGTATGCCCAGTTATCTCTCCAGCAATCATTATACAAAGTTTCTTTGTTAAAGCCTTCATAGAACCAAGGTTGTTTATGTACGAGGGGACCGTAATCGTGAGGTGAGTATACAAGCTGCTTCTGATGCTTGCCAAGGTCAATGGGATAATCCCTGACTCCTCTTAAATTTCCTCCCCACCAGTTATAGAAATATTTACTCTCTTTTCCCCATTCGTCCACTGCGGTATAATCATAGCCAGGCTTTGGATAAACTTCCACTCCTTCTACCACAATAAGAATATTCGGATTTATTGCAAGGATTCTCTTTGCGCATGTTTCAGCAGCATGCTTCCAGTTGTTCAAATCCGTGGAACCATCCCATTTGGCCATTAATTCGCTGCCCGGGGTGCCGTGAGGCTCATTTTTAAGGTCCAGTGCAAGAATTGTGTCATCATTTTTATATCTTTCCGTCAACCACTCCAAAGTTGAAATCCATATCTCTGTTGTAAATTGACCGTCATACCATAAAGGATACATATGCCCCATGGCATCTGTTGCCGGACTGTGTATATCCACCATTATCTTTATTCCGAATTCTTTGCAGCACTGAACGGCAAAGTCAAAAAGCTCAAGGCTGTTCTTTCCTTTCAGCTCCGGATTTACAAAATCATTAACATTTGCTTTGGGATATATTCCTTGAGACCATTGATACAGCAATTCTGTTGAAATAGGTATTCTCAAAAAATTTATTCCTCTGTCCGCCATACCCTTGAGGGCTTCTCTCATATTGCAGCTCCATACTCCGTCAAACACATTGGTACCGGTATTGAATCCAAACCAGTTGCAGCCGGTCAGCCAGACCTGATTACCGTACATGTCCACTATTTTGTTACCTTCAACATGCAGCCAGTCGTCATTGTTCGGATCGGCCGCAACAGTCGGTGACTTAAAGGACACTGTAGGTAACAAAGCTACAGCCAATACAATCAATCCCAACAACAAGGCCTTAACCTTTCTCAATTCTATTACCTCCTTTAGAAAATTTTGTTAACATATTTTAATAGTTAAATTTGTTGACATAAATAAGTTTCACTGGAACCAATCATGGTTCTCTTCCCCATTTTAAAATGCCGGAAATATACGCTGTAATTCTGTCCCAGTCTACATATTCGTAATAATGGGAATTAAATGAATAATCATCTGCTTTATTATACTGTGTATTGTCAGTTTTTGAAAAGCGCGCATTAAGTTCAACGCTTTCGCCCGGTTGAAGCATTCCAGCTTCTTTTGTAAATCCTATTTCAACATAAGTATCCGCTCCGTTTCGAGATGGATTTACCTTTCCGAAACTTCCCGTTACATTGTGAGCTCCAATGGACGACCAATCACAGTTGAATCTCTGTTCACTCTCACTGTCAATAGTGTAATAATATCTTAGTTTTAAATCCGAAAGGTCCAAAGGTGCATTTCCGGTGTTAATAACATTTATTCTCATGTAAATTACACCGGTTTCAGACAAAGTGTTATTGTTGTAGAACCTCACTTTGACACTCTGCTCACCATCCGGGGTCTTTACAGGAGTGTCTGATGGTTTGAGTGTCTTCGCAGGTGTTGCTGTAGCTTTTACAGGTGCCCTGGTTGCAGTTGCTGTGGCAGTGGCCGGTGATTTTGTCGGAGCATCCGTAGGTTTAACCGGTGTATTCACAGGCACTGTCGTAGCTCTTTCCGGTGTTTTTGCCGAGGTCACAGCCACAGCAGCCGGTGCCTTTGTTGGAGCAGCTGTAGGCTTAGCCGGCGTATTTGCAGGCGTCATCACAACCTGTTCCGGTGTCTTTGTGGGAGTAATCTCGGCAGCCAGCGCCTTCGTCGGAGTAGCAGTAGATTTAACCGGTGTATTCACAGGTGTTTTCTCAGTTTCAATTACACCAAAGTCCTGACCCAAAAGTAAATTTTCCAATGTTTCTGACATAATTGACTCCAAAGTCAGTTTTTCACCTTGCCGTCTCGCCATTTCATAAATCATATACTTACCCATGGACACTTTGTTTTCCTGTGCCTTCTTCCTTTGCTCTTTTGAGGCAATGACAAACCTCATTTCAATATTTACATCCAAATTCTCAAGTTCCGGCATTAAATTGTC
>Ga0209608_1003071_pt1 | contig 10905 bp, 10 predicted proteins | sample AD_UKC130_MetaG_FD_184428 | JGI IMG/M metagenome (GOLD analysis project Ga0209608, IMG submission 184428) | Active sludge microbial communities of municipal wastewater-treating anaerobic digesters from Canada - AD_UKC130_MetaG (SPAdes) (version 2) | ecosystem: Engineered > Bioreactor > Anaerobic... | reverse complement strand
ACGCAATCTGTTTAAGGACGAGGTGCGGAACCTCGGCATGCAACTTGGTTTGCCCGACGAAATCGTCTGGCGGCACCCATTTCCTGGGCCAGGGCTTGCCGTTCGTTGTATCGGAGAAGTTACAAAAGAGCGACTTAATATCCTCCGCCAAGCGGATGCCATAGTGATCGAAGAAATCAAACGGGCGGGGTGGTACCGAAAAACCTCTCAGGCCTTCGCTGTGTTGCTGCCTGTTCAGACAGTGGGTGTGATGGGTGACGCCCGAACGTATGAGGAAGTCATAGCCGTGCGGGCAGTGGATACCGAAGACTTTATGACGGCAGATTGGTCGAAGTTGCCCTACGAATTGTTGGCACGGATTTCAACGCGGATTATCAACGAGGTTTCCGGAATCAACCGCGTGGTTTACGATATCAGTTCTAAGCCCCCTGCCACCATTGAGTGGGAGTAAGCCTAGGCAGAGTAGGGGGAACGCAGGTCGCAGAAGCGGCAAAAAACACATTGGATGGATGGAGTAGGTAGCACGCTGGTATCTTTGGAAGTGAATGAATGTGAGTGAGTCAGATCGCTGCCCTTCTGGTGAGGAATCGACACCCCGATTCGAGGACGCGCTGCGTGAGTTAGAGGCGATCGTGGAACGGCTCGAACGGGGTCAGCTCGGCCTGGATGAGGCGTTGGCCGAGTACGAACGTGGGGTCCGCCTGATTCGGCACTGCCGGGAGCTTTTGCAGAAGGCCGAACGGCGGATCGAAATTCTCTCTGGAATCGACGAGCAACAGCGACCTATCACGCAGCCTTTTGAAGAGGAAGACCTTTCGCTCGAAGAGAAGCGAGAAAAACGGAGTCGCCGCCGCGGGGTGAAGAACCTTTCCGATGAAGAGTCGGAGAGTGAGGCTGGGTGAGAGATCGCTAGGGCAGGGGAGCGCAAAGGGATTGGTTTTATCCACGAGTTTTATCCACGATTCGCAGCAACCACGGGGGACAAGGTCGGCATGGACTTCGCGCTCAATTGGCAAGAAACGGAAAAGCATTTGGCCGAGCTTCGTGATTTGGTCAACCAATGGCTCGATAAACTAACGGACTTGCCGGATGGTTGCCCTGATCGACTGAAGGCTGCCATGAGATACAGTCTTCTAGCGCCAGGCAAACGACTGCGGCCAACGCTCGTTCTTTTGGCGGCGGAGGCCTGCGGCGCCGATCCCGAGGAGGCTATCGCCCCGGCATGCGCCATCGAAATGATTCACTGCTATTCGCTCATTCACGATGACTTGCCGGCCATGGACAATGATGACCTCCGCCGAGGACAGCCAACCTGTCACCGACAGTTTGATGAGGCAACGGCCATTCTGGCTGGCGATGCGCTATTGACGCTTGCCTTCGAAACGCTTTCACGGTACGTGGAACCAGCAGATCGGGCCGTCCAATGCTGTCGCCTTCTGGCGGAGGCTGCCGGACCATGTCAGCTTGTGGGTGGGCAGGCTGACGATATCCAATCGCCCACATTAACCCCCACACTTGACCTGCTGGAGCGGATTCACCGTAGAAAGACGGGAGCGCTGATCGAGTGTGCTTTAACGTTGGGAGGGATTGTCGGGAATGGCGATTCTGAGGTTTTGAACGGCCTTGCGGAATACGGTCGGGCGATCGGTTTGGCATTCCAAATTACGGACGACTTGCTTGATCTGCTTGGTGATGAAAAACTAGTTGGTAAGCGACTTCAGAAAGATAATAAACAGAAAAAGTTGACTTTTCCCTCCCTGTTGGGGGTCGAACAGAGTCGAAAGAGGATTGAGGAGTTAATCGAGGCAGCGTGCCGAGTCCTCGAAGGCTTACCCATTGAGCGACGGCACCTGGTGGCCTTGGCCATAAATCTCAAATCACGGACCCACTGATGGATAAGCTTTTATCGAAGATACAGTCTCCGCACGATCTCCAGTCGTTGACCAGTGCCCAACTGGAACAACTGGCCGCCGAGATGCGCGAAGCGATGTGCCAGTTGTTGGGGACTCGCTCCGCCCATTTTGCGTCAAATCTGGGGGTTGTCGAGTTAACCATTGCCCTTCACACGACTTTTGATTTCTCGCGTGACCGATTAATTTGGGATACCGGACACCAGGTCTATCCTCACAAGATGGTGACCGGCCGGTATCGTCAGTTCCACACGATCCGGACTAAGGGAGGGCTCATGGGCTACCCCAACCCGGCGGAGAGCCCCTATGACCTCTTTATGACAGGTCACGCTGGTTGCAGCATCTCGACGGCCATCGGTTTGAAATGCGGTGATGACCTGCTTCGGCCCGATGAGAATCGCTATGTTGTGGCCGTGATTGGGGATGGGGCGTTTCCGTCGGGGATTGTTTCAGAGGCCATGAATCATGCCGGTTGGCTAAAGAAACGGCTCATCGTAATTTTGAACGATAACCGCATGTCAATCTGCCAGCGCGTGGGCGGCATTGCGGAATACCTCGATCGACTGCGAATGGCCCCCCTGTATTCTGGGATCAAAAATGAGGTCTATAACCTTCTGTCAAAAGTTCCCTTGGTCGGGAACTCAATGGAGCGGCTCCTCGATCAGTTGCGCGACGCCATTAAGGCGGGGATGCTGGGGGGAATGCTTTTTGAGGAGTTGGGATTCCGTTACCTCGGTCCGGTGGATGGGCATAATATTGGGCAGCTTCAAAAATACTTGAGGATGGTCAAGCAATTCCCCGGCCCGGTCCTGTTGCATGTCGTGACTCAAAAGGGCCGTGGGTTCCCGCCGGCAGAAAAGGATCCGCGGACTTTTCACGCCCCTGCGCCTTTCCAGAGGGTTAACGGCACAGAGGTGGCTTTTAAGAAGAGCGGTTCCGCACGTTCTTACACCGAAGTGGCGCGGGACGCCATCTTGAAGGAAATGCAGCGAAACAAACAGGTGGTTGTCATTACGGCGGCCATGTGCCAGGGGAATATGCTTGAGCCGGTCCGCGATCAGTTTCCCGACCGATATTTTGATGTCGGCATATGCGAGTCTCATGCCGTGGGCTTTGCCGCGGGGCTGGCCAAAGCGGGGCTACGGCCGATTGTGGATATTTACAGCACCTTTCTACAGCGGGCGTATGATCAACTCTTTCAAGAGGCGGCCCTTCAGAACCTGCCGATTGTGTTTATGATGGATCGGGCGGGGGTGGTTGGGGCTGATGGCCCAACGCATCATGGGGTTTTTGATATTGCCTATTTCAGGCATTTTCCCAATATGACGGTTCTCGCCCCGGGTGATGCGGACGAACTTGAGGCCATGCTTGCCGTTGCCCTCCAGCAGGAGGGGCCTGTCGCCATCCGATACCCAAAAGCGACGGCGACCGTTGTCTCCCGGCCGATGGTTCCCATAGAACGCGGGAAGGCAGAATGGGTCGTCCGTGGCCAGGACGGGACCATCATATGCTACGGCGCGCTCCTTGCGACGTGCATGGAAGCCGTGCAGCGCCTCAATTCGCAGGGGCTTCAATTTGGGCTGGTCAATGCGCGGTTTGTCAAACCCTTGGACGCCGATTTGATTTGCCGTGTCATCCAGGAGAGCCCGGTGGTCGTGACGGTGGAGGAGGGTGTACTTCAAGGGGGATTCGGAAGTGCGGTCCTGGAAGCAGCAAACGATGCGGGGCTTAATACCTCGCATCTTCGCAGATTGGGTATCCCCGACCGGTTTATTGAACATGCGGAACGAGACGAACTGCTGTCCGATCTCGGTCTGACGGCGGAGGGAATTGCGGAGGCCTGTTGCGCCTTGGCGGCACAGGTGTCGCGGAAGCCTGTACGTCGGTCATCCGCCCGTTTTTCTATCACTGGGCATCACTCATGAAAGTCATCGTCCTTGGCTACGGTGGTCGAGCTGATGTCGTCAAAGAGGTTGAACGATTTCTGCCGATCATCGAGCGCTACGCCGAGATCTTGCTCGTCGATTTGTCCGGTGAAAAGGACCTTTCTCCGTACCAGGCCGACTACGTCATCGTTTTTGGTGGTGACGGATCCATCCTGCGGGCAGCGCGACAAATGGGAAAGAAGCAATTTCCCGTAATCGCGGTTAACTTGGGAAAGCTGGGGTTTTTGGCGGACATTTCGCCTCAGGAATTGGAAGGCGTGCTTTCTTTGGCTGAGCACAGTCGCTTGCCCGTCGTGGATCATTTGATGCTCTCCAGCGAGCTTGTGGCTCAAGGAAGTGTCGTAGTTCAATCATTGGCCCTCAATGAGGTGGCAATTCTCAACGGTCCGCCATTTGGCTTACTTGACGTCGAGTTGTGGGTGGATGGTGATCTCGCCACAGTTTACTCCGGAGATGGGCTGATTCTGGCAACGCCAGTTGGTTCGACAGCCCATTCCCTTTCGGCAGGTGGTCCCATTCTTCGCAAAGACCTAGATGCGATTGTGATCTGCCCGATTAGTCCCCACACGCTTTCCAATCGTCCGGTCGTTGATTCGGCAGATCGTGTGTACGAGTTACGGGTCCTGAATCCCCAACCCAACACCGCGCTGGTGATCGACGGCTGCACTGTCGGCCATGTCCGCGCCGATCACCGCATCTACGTCCGGCGAGCCGATCCACGGTTTCAATTAGTGAGTGCTCCTGGACATAGCTATTACCGAACACTCCGCGAGAAATTGGGCTGGGGTGGCCAGACAAGGGCAAACAATCGGTCAACGTCCTCTTCCTAGGTTGCCCAGTCTCTTGATCTTTCACGAAGGCCGGTAATGGGAGACCACACGGCCTTCAAAATGATCTTTTCAGGCCCAAGCTACAGGGTTATAAACAGGCATGAAGACTTGGAGGGTCTTCGTCCTGCGGCGTGGAAGTTTCACGGAATTGAAAGAAAAGAGTTATTGCCATGATGGTATCTTTTGGATGTTCTCTTGGCTCGTGGCTCCGGTCATCAGTGTGCGGAGTTGCATTGGCGGCTTTCTGGGCCGGCATCCTGATGACGGGGTTAACCTGGGGAGTGAATGCGTTAGGCGAGGAGGCATCTGGTTATCGCTTGCGTTATCGCTTTCAACCCGGGGAGGAACTTCAATGGCAAGTGATTCACCGGGCCAGGGTAAGGACGACGGTAGCTCAAACGGAGCAGACAGCCGAGACGCTGACCCGTTCGACAAAGACTTGGAAGGTCTTAGACGTGGATGGTAACGGTTCTGCGAGATTTGAGTTGCGCGTCGAAGACGTGGAAATGACAAATCGTGTCAGCGATGGTAACAGCAATGGCAACGAAGTGCGGTACGACAGCAAGTCCGGCGACCCACCGCCACCGGGTTTTGCCGACATCAGCAAAACCATCGGTAAACCGCTGGCCATCATCACGTTGACATCTCGCGGAGAGGTCATCGATCGGAAACAGCTCGAGCCGGAGGCTTTGCAGACCCACGGATATTTGACAGTCCCTTTTCCGGAGCGCCCCATCAAGATAGGAGAGTCGTGGAGTGTTCCCGATGAGGTCACCATTCCGCTACGAAATGGAACTGTGAAAAAAGTTCAAATCCAACAGAAGTTCACCCTCGAGGACGTCAAAAACGACGTGGCCGTGATTCGCATTGGAACGCAGGTCCTGACTCCCCTCAATGATCCCGAGGTTGAGGTCCAACTCGTTCAGCGCCTCAGTGAGGGGACTGTTCGCTTTGATATGGCGGCCGGACGAATGATCGCGCAGGAGATCGAGGTCGATCGACAGGTGGTCGGCTTTCAGGGTGAGGCAAGCGCCTTCCACTACCAGACGCGGTTCACGGAGGAGTTCCTCCATAGCCGAATGGCCCAGAGCCCCAAGCCAGAGAGCACGAAGCAACGGTAGATGCTGGCTATTTTCCAAAACACGCTAACCAGTGGAACGCCGTATCAGAGATGGGCAATTTCGTATTCATAGTGGTCTGTTAATAACCAGCGGTCTTCGACCTTTTCCATCAGCACCTTGAATCTTGCCGCGTAAATGTCGTGGATGGCTTCTGGCATGGGCTCTTTGAACTCGTAACGAAACACGGCAAAAAACCGGACTTCTGCCGTCGGAGGCTGGGTTAGCTTGTTGACCTGAATTTGGAGATCTGAAATTCGGACACTGGTGAAGGTGACAAGGGACATGGCCCACTCCGCCCTCTCCCTAGTCTTAACAGCCGAGGGGGATAGAAACGTTAAAACCTGGTTTAAGTCGTTGGCCTGCAGAGCACTCACGCCTTTTCGAATCGTCGTTTCAATGGCCTCCCGATCGGTGACGACGAGGTAGTCAGCCAACAAGATACTTGCAAGCGGAACGACCATTCCCACCATGGCCCAAAGGAATGCCTTCTTGAGGGTCGATACAAAAAACGCCGCGAGGACCGCTTCGACGATGACAATGGCCACGATGGGGATAGTGGGGTCCTCGACAAGCCAACGCATAAATGGTACTCCACGCAGACTGGACCACTTAAGAGCCCATCCCATAATCTCCCCTCACGCGTTCGGCGGGAGAGGGGTCGGGGATGATGGTACCTCGAATCGTTGCCGGTTTTCTCGATTAATTTCGACGTTCGCTTGCCCTCACCCCAACCCTCTCCCGAAGGGAGAGGGCGACTTTTTGGGATAGCCTCTAAGTCTAAAAGGCGATCTCTCGCTTGCAACTCGTTGTCTTGATCCTACAGTTTTGTCGGAGTTGGGGCAATGAAGAGCACGGAGATTTGTTTTCTGGGCATAAGGTTGAGCTATAAGCGAGAATTCGATGTCGTTTAGCCAAGCCATTTGAAGTCTTCCAAACCTTTAGCAAGCGCCGTGATTTTACGGCTAATTGGTTGCCGCTGGGGTTACCGCCGGATATAGTGAAAAGGTAATCGAAGTTTATATTGGCTTGATAGCCGCAGACAAGGTGCCAAGTTCTTTTTCCCGTTTCTGGGGAGACTGGTCAATACCGTGTTAATCCTTTTGACGAATGACGACGGGATTTATTCGCCGGGCTTGATCGCCCTTTACGAGGCACTGCAAGAGTTAGGCGAGGTCTGTGTAGTTGCACCGGCCACTGAGCAAAGCGGTGTGGGCCATTCCATCAGCTATTTGCGGCCGTTGATTCTGAAACAGGTATTCCACGGTGACCAGCATTTTGGTTTCGCCGTCGATGGAAGCCCGGCGGATTGTGTCAAATTAGGGGTTAGCGAGCTTTGTCCCCGTCGTCCTGATCTTGTCGTCAGCGGTATCAATATGGGCCTCAATGCGGGGATCGCCGTGCTTTATTCTGGAACAGTGGCAGCTGCTATCGAAGGGGCTTTTTTCGGCATCTTGAGCGTGGCCGTATCCTTGCAGTTTGATGACAATCCGCAGTTTTCGCGGGCTGCCCGGCTGGCGGTACAGATTATTCAACAAATCCTTAAACAGCGGTCGGATGAGGTGCGGCTTTTCAATCTCAATATTCCTACTAAGGCCGTCATGGACGAGTCGCCCAAGGTGCGCGTTGTTTCCATGGATATTCGCCAGTATGGGGAGAAATACGAAAAGCGCGTCGACCCTTGGGGAAGAACCTATTATTGGGCGACGGGGGAACCGAGTCCCACGCCTGAGGACAGAGCGACCGATTTGTCGGTTCTGGCACGAGGAGAGATCGCCCTTACACCGCTTCACTATGATCTGACAGCGAAGAGCGTGCTTTCCAAGATATCAGAGTGGGAATTCCCAATTCGTGCTGAGGACGTGGGATCAAACGTACCGGGCATTCCCGCATCGGTGGTTGTGCGAACGACGCATCGTTTGCAATCGGTGATACCGTCAAAGGACCAGTGAGGATTCACAGGTACAGGAGATCGCCATGGCTCGATGTCATCGTAATCGCCTGTTTTTCGGCGCTCTCGCCGTTATGGTTGTCTTGATGCCGTTGTTGTTGGGATGCTCTCAGGACTCGGCGGATAGTTTTCGGGTCAAACAAAGTTCGCCAACGGCGAGTACGCCGCCGGCTCCTCCACCGCCCCCTTCCGCCAGTCAACCGGCTCCTCCGGCAAGTGAGCCGCAGCGTCGGCCCGTGGCCATGCCGCCTGGTATAGCGCGTCCCGAGGATGTCACGTCCGATTTCACGTCGCCGGCCCCGGCACAATCCTCAGTGGGAATGACACCTCCACCGCCGACGAGTCCCCAAGCACTTCCGGCAGCCACCGAGGGGCAGTATGTTCGGGCAGACGTAGGAGTTGGGCAGAAAGGCCGGACTTTGGAAAGGGGATTCATCACCACGCCGGTGCAAGTCTATTTCCGTAGTCGAGAACATATGGCATTTCGCATCCAGGTCCCCCAGGCCCTCCAGCTCTTCCAAGGAGAACATGGCCGCCTGCCCGAATCGCACGAAGAGTTTTGGCGCGAGATTATCGAAAAAAATGGCATCCAGCTGCCTAGCCTCCCACCAGGGCATCGATATGTCTATGTCCCGGAAAAAGGGGAGCTGATGGTTGAGGTTCCGGCTGGTTCACCTCCCCCATAAAGAGGGGTTAATTAGCACCCGGGGGCATCCTCACATGAGGAGCTTGAGACGTGACGGAAGTTGCCTTTCGGGATGGACTCGCCTTGAAAACTCTTCGCCTGCAATTAACCTCGATGATGGGGCCGTTGATTGTGATCTGAGGTCGCGGGCGGCGTTTTTGCGAGTTCGAGACTTTCATGGTGTCTTCTCTCGGCAAACCTTCTCTTCAGAACCTTCTGAGGCTTTGGACCCTACATGTCCTCGCGGCAATGCTGCTAGGTCCGCTTGATTCACCATGCTTCGGCGAGAGTTGGATTTTCCAGCCTTCCTATTTTTCTCATCAGGAGAAGGGGGAACGGGTGGCGCAATACGCCCCACCTCTCCCGTCCGTTGCCCCTTACGCGCCAAATTATGTAGTCAGTGGCTATCGACATAGCAAAAGCACGATCCGATCAGCGGAAAGCTATGATCATGTACATATCGTGAAAACTTGGGGTTTGGGGGCTTACATTCGTCCTTATGAGGAATGGGAGTACCCGTTCCGGGAAGGGGCTACCCCATTCGGGCCATGGGGCAATCCGCAAGGTCCGTGGACGCTGCCGTTTCAGTCCTGGATCAACCCATTTGCCCTCGGCCGTTTGCCAAACCCTCCCTGGTGGATTTATCCCCCCTATTGGCCACCACCACCGCGCCCGTGAAACTTTGTTGGGGGTGCCAGGAGATCTACGCGTGATATAAAACGTCGCTTCTGGCGAATTGAGCAACCCAGGTTCTGTTGGCGAAAGTTTTTTCGTAGGTAACATTTCAAACAAACCTGACGGTTGGCGAAGCCATCTTGCAGCGCGGGGCCCGTTTCGCCCGAAGGCAATGAAAGGAGGCAATTGTTTGAGCAGTCTTCCTTTCCGCCAAATGACCTGAACCGATGGGCGACAACGACCAGAAGCAAGACCAACCGAAACCGCCGCCCCCACCACCGCCGGTTTTAAACCAGGTCATCCTTGCCGTCATTGCGTTGGGGGCCATCCTTTCGCCCGTCCTGCTTTTGTATGGTTCGGGGCACATTGCAGATGGGGTGGCACGCATCCTTTCGGGCGAGCCAATCGTCGCCGCACTGGGAGTCAGGCCAGCAACGGCCCCCCAGGATAAACCAGCGGCTGCCGGGGGAGAAAACACTTTTGAGCTACAGCCGGTTGACTTTGGAGAGGTCTTCCGGTTTGATATCACTCCGGACTGGATTGTGACGCGCTGGCCGAGGGTCACAGCGAGTTTGTCGGCGATTCAATTGCAGGGATATCGCGTTCCATTGGTCACGGGCATAGCCGAGGACGATTTGGCGGGAACGGTGACCTACTATTTCAACGCGTCACGGCAACTTCAGCGGATTACCTTCGAAGGCACGACCGGCACACCGAATCGACTTCTCGCCTTCTTGAGCACATACTACGGGTTTGTCTATCGGCCCACCAATAATCCAAGCGTGTATTTGTTCGTGGTGCCAGAGGAAGGTTCTCGTGGCGAAACGCACAGTTACGTGTGGATTCGCCCAGCGCCGGTTTTTCAGGCCAACGAACGGCATCATCGGTTCGACGTCTCGGTAGTTATTGAACGCCCTACCAGGTGAAAGAAACAGGGGCATTTACGCCGAACAACCGACCGGCGTCATATCTACCGTGGCAGAATCGGTAAGTGTTCCGGTTTTGTGGGCGTTCTCTTGCAGCGCCAGGATTGCAGCTGCCGTACGCAGTCAGGTTAGCGCCGTCAACGCCGCTCGTCGAGATGGATGGCGCCGTCGAAATCTGATTCTTTCCACACGACGGGGCGTTTCATTTCCGGCTCAATGCGCATCCGGACTTCGCCGTTTTGGAAAACCCTCACCGTTCCGCTTGACTCGCTTACGCATACAGCGATAGCGTCGGTACGGCGAGTGATCGCGGCGGCCGCCCAGTGCCGGGATCCTAGACCTTTACTCAAATTGATTCCGTCTGCGGAACAATCGATATGGCGACAGGCGGCCACGACTTCACCATCCTTGCTAATGATGAAGGCTCCGTCCAATTGGGCAACCTCCTTAATCCCTTCCCGCACCCGGGGGTCAAAAAGGTTTCGCTCCCGCTTACTGTAACCACGAACGGGGTCAAAACCCAAGGGATGAGTATGAGCCAAGACTTTCCGGGTATCACCCACCACGAACATAGTGCCAACGGGTTTGCCCTCGCGGCCTTCTCGTCCGATTTCGATGGCGAGATTGATCACAGTCTTTAGCGTTTCTAAGGGAATGTCCGTCTGGAGTTGGCGAAGTTCCCGAATCGTCAGTCGCCCCAGGTAATCTGAGAGTTTAAACACTCCCAAAGAATCGAGCGTTCCTGCGTCAAAAGCGCCATAAATCACCACCAAGTCGTCTGTCACTGACACCAAATCTTTACTGACACACTCAACAAGTGTCTGGGAAAGCCGTTCCATTGGGGAGGCCGCAGAAAGATTGAGG
>Ga0209608_1003053_pt1 | contig 10968 bp, 10 predicted proteins | sample AD_UKC130_MetaG_FD_184428 | JGI IMG/M metagenome (GOLD analysis project Ga0209608, IMG submission 184428) | Active sludge microbial communities of municipal wastewater-treating anaerobic digesters from Canada - AD_UKC130_MetaG (SPAdes) (version 2) | ecosystem: Engineered > Bioreactor > Anaerobic... | reverse complement strand
TTGATATCAAGCACCTGTCATTTCCTAAAGCGTCACTAGTTTTATTATGTGTCTTAATTCATGTGGACATTATACGCTAGCCGATACGTATATAAAAACAGCAGAAGGACAACAAAACTGACACAAAATGGCTTGGTCTTTTGTGCCCTTCTGCTGGATGAAGCTTTAATCTGGCTGTTTTATGCTTATCCGGTTTTGTAGTCTGACCACCGAAGCTGTCCATACACTCGATAAAGAAGTCGATCGGAAGTCATCAGAATCAGCACGTCGGTTACTCCATAGGAGTCGATATGCTTGTCAAGATCGCATTCCCTACCCGGAAAGAATGTGTACGTCACGTCGAAGTGGGAAGCGATCAGTTCGCACATCCCCCTCGCATAGGAATCGCCGATGATGAGTAACCTTCTGCCGGTGTTGTTACCCGGATATACAATCTGAACTGGAGCGGGGTACAGCTCCTCGTATAGAGCAGAGCCACGTCCAGCATTGATTTTTCCAGCCATGAAAGCCTTAATCTTTTCTTTGAAGCTAACTCCTCCCCTGACTTTGTGCTCCGGAAGATCATAATCGTAAAAGGTGAACGGGTCATAAAGCGAATAATAGCCGGTCAACCTCGCGAGAGAGCCGTAAAACCTGACGCCGGGTGCGGTAAGGAGTTTCCCGGACTCTCTCATTTCACCTATATCAGGAGTGTCAAGCCTCATCATATCCAGGATCTGACCATAAGCCTCTTTTATGCCGTCAGCGCTCCAGTGGTGGTCAGTGAGATACGCTAGCCTCAGCCGGTCTGAGATAGTATCAAATCTCAGGTAATCAAAACGGACATTCTCGGGCAGCGAAGAGCGGAAAAGCTCAAAATCAATGGCTGTTGAGCTCTCTTGTGGCATCACATCAGAGGAAAAGCTTGTATCCTGAGTGCGGGTCCCCGCAAATATATAGTAATTGACCTCGTCTTTTCTATAAGAGCAGATCCGGTTCAATTCTATGATACTTTCGTTCAACCGCTTCGCCTTTGTGTCGTCATCGATGGACACGGCGCGTTCCAACAACTGGACCTTACTGCCGTCAGAGAGTTCAAGCGTGACCGCATAGTATCTGTGGATATTGCGAGCATCGTTGTTTGCTAGTAGTCTTGCCGTGGATGACACGATGTACAGCTCCGGCTCAGCAGTTATCTCAGACTTCGTATCGGCGTTATCCGATGTAGTATAGTCAGCGACAGGGGAGTTCTTTGTTGATACAACACCTGAGGAGGACGCAGCAGTAGAAGCCATGTTCGCCAGCAATGTCCACAGGTTTGTTTATAAGATACTTAAACGAACTTGCCGCCGCGACTATCTCATTGTAAAACGGAAGGTAATTTGTGTAGGTATCTGTCAAAAAAGCTTTCAGGCTTTCAAACGCGTCTAGGACGGCGTTGCCTGTCGGCTCTACCATGACAATGTTACCTAGCTCAGTGTGGTTTATAACTCCAATGGAACACAAGAAGCGGTTGACCGGAGGAGCAACAAGCAGTGTCAGCATTAAAACAACCATGACGTACACGATTATTCTGCGGTTTTCGGTCATCTGACTCTGCTCCTTATCTTATCCACACTGAATCTTTTTCCATACCGAATCAAGATTTCAGCTACGGCGTGTCCAGAATATTTCCATGCCGAAGCCGGGCTTGTCCGGAACGGTCATCATTCCATTTGTCATTCGATAGTCGCCAAAATCAATGCCCTCTGTTATGTCCGGCACGCCCTCAATTGTCGGAATTTCTGAAAAGGCGGCGGCAAGATGCGATGAGTACAGTGTTTTCAGCTTACAACCCCAATTGTGAGGCGACGCCTTTATTCCGAGCGCAGCCACATTCTTCATCATTACTCTCCAGTTTGTAAAGCCATATCCCTCGGTGTCCATAAGAAATACATCGATAAGGCCCCTCTCGGCAAGTGCTATTAAAAGCGGCAGGCACACCGCTGCTTCACCGTCGGCGATGAGCGTTGTGGGAGACTTTTTGCTAAGGAACTCGCGAAGCACGGTAAATCCTTCGATCGACTCGGGGAACGGCTCCTCGATCCAGTAGATTCCGCAATCCGCCACCGCGTCCATGAATCGTATAGCGGTGTCGACGGTAAACATATCGTTGGCGTCGACAAGCAGGGGAACGTCCGGGAATTCCTTATGAATAGCGCGGACGACCTCGATGTCGCGCTTTAGCCCTTCCTCGCATTCCATCCATTTTCCGCCACGCCCCACCTTGATTTTGAACTTGCGGAAACCGAGCTCGTAGTAGTCGTACCGGCAGTCCTCGATGATCCGTTCGATTCCGCCCGGATATCCGTCTGGGCTGATATCGTTCATGTATATCGCACCGTCATAACAGTCGACTTCGGCAAGAGCCGATTCGCTAATCATTTTCTTGACCGGAACGCCGAGAATTTTGCCGGCGAGATCGTGAAGCGCAAGATCTGCACAAAACGCGACGTGGCTGATTACCCCGACAGACGGATCGAACAGATCGGATACTTTCTTACCGATAAGGTTTTCTTTTTGCCTCTCATCGCAGTGGCCGAGCGCCCATCCAGTCGCACCCTGGTCCGTCACAAGTTCGACGAGATTTATTTCCCCGCCGTAGCCGTGCTCGGGAAGACGCGAGTTTTTCCCCATCAGACGTGGGTATGAAAATCTTGTGCGGCGGTTTATAACCTGTGCAATTTTGTGATAACTGAGCTCAATGCTCACTTTTTATTCTCCTTTACAATCAGTATTTATGCGGCGCCCCTTTGTAATCAATAGCCGGCGGCGTCAAGCTCGGCGAATTTGTCAAGAATGCCCTGATAATGCTTTAACGCAGCGCGGCTAATTGCCGCCATACGGGACGAAATAATGTTTTGCTGCGCCTCGACGCAAGTCTGCAGCATGTTGCAGTAAGCAGTGTAGGACATACGGTAAAGCTGAGTGAAGTCGAGGAACGCGCCCATCGGAGTCAATCGCAACGGTATCAGTCGAAACTGCATCGCTTGTGGTAGTGTCGGATATTTTGTCTGTCGGCTCGGAGCATCCTATGATCAAAAGAGTAGACATAATGATGGCTAGAAAAAGTGATATAACTCGACGGTCATAAATTTTCATAATTTGCCCCCGCTTATCATTTAAAAATAAATGTCTGAAGCCTGATTATTCTGCTCCAGACATTTTGCCGAATATTAGCTCAGATTGTCTATAACGCTGAGCTTAACGGCTTCGTTTCTTCGTAGAAATTACCGCTGCGACACACGCGACCATGCAGACGACGACGGCAGTAATGGCGGTGTCAGACGTCTTTGGGGAGACAATAGGTGCCCCACCGGTAACAGTCCCGGTCGAGACAGTCGGCGTTTCCGCCGGTCCTTCAACCGGAGCGGCATTCGGGTCAAGCTTGTAAAGCGTAGCAATATCGGAAGCGGAAAGCGCGCGATTGTAGAGTCGGAACTCGTCGATCATGCCGACGAACATCGGGTCGGATTCAGTAGCAGATTTGCCGAGATAGCAGTACAGGAGAGGTTCGCCGTAGGTAGCCATATTGGCGTTTACGCAATACTCGTTTACCGTTACAAGTTCGCCATTGACGTATACCTTTACGGCGTCGCCGTTTTGCACAACGGTGAGCATATACCATTCGTCGGCATTAAGGTTCTTTCCAACCATGTCGACGGTATCTCTCGGGCCATTGTTGATCTTGGCTCGATAGGTACCTTCGCTTCCGCCAGTCGACGGGGCGATGTAGAAGAACGTAGCATTAGTGTTGTTGAAGTCCATAATGCGTGCGTAACCACGCGCTTCGTCCTGTTTGAACCAGACGGAAACCGTCCACTCTTTCTTGTTGGGGTCGAGTGCAAGGTTCACGCCTTCCTTTATCTGAGCATAAGCATCGACACCATCAAGGTAAAGCGCACTGCCGAATTTACCACCATCCGCGATTGTGGCGCTGCCCATGAGGTTGGCATTCCATCCGTTGCCTGTCGCATCGGCGCTTATACCGTTTTCGACGCCATCAAACGGGAGATAAACAACCAGATCGTCGACGATGCCGCCGTCAACTTCGACTATCGGCTCCTTTTCGACAATATCGATTTTGACCTCGCCGAGAGTATTGCTTGTAGCAAGCCCGGGGGTATACTTAAAGAGGGCTGTGACTTCGTCGGCTGTGAGAGCGCGGTTATAAAGACGGAAATCGTCGATAGCACCGAAGTACATCGCGTCGGATGCCGTAGCGGATTTACCTATCCAACATTGTTCAAGCGGGATGTCGTAGGTCGCCATGTTGTTTATGCAGTTTTCGTTTGATAAAGCGAGCTCACCATTGATATAGAAGTTAACCGTTGAGCCTTTCTGAGATACGACTACATGGTACCACTCGTTCTCGTCAATAAACACGTTGTAAGAATCGAGAGTGTCACGCGTTCCGTTATTGATTTTGGCGCGGTATGTAGGGATCAAGTCGCTGGTTGAGGGAGACATATAAAAGAACGTCGCTCTGGTGTTGTTGAAGTCGAACACACGTTGGAAATTGCGAAGTTCTTCGATCATGCACCAGACCGAAATAGACCATTCTTCGCCTTCAAGAGCTAGGTTTACGCCTTTGGGGATCTCGACATAGCCGTCCGAGCCATCAAGGTACAGCGCCTTGCCGAATTTGGCGACTACATCCGTCACCATTGCGTTGCCCATAAGCTTACCGTTCCATCCGTTTCCTGTTATGTCTGGTACAGCCCCGCCTACCTCATTGTCGAATGATAGGTACAATACCAAACCGCTGTTGATGTCGGCTGCGCTCACTGTACTGAGCGTTCCCAGCATCAAGATTGCCAAGATGATTCCCAGAACAAACAAAATTTGCTTTTTCACAGTTTTCCGTTCCTTTCTTATATTTTACTTTTTATGGTTTTCTGGATTGTTCACGGCTGCCGGCCAAAGTATGCTACAATGCCGCCGTCGACGTAAATTATCTGACCGTTGACGAAGTCTGATGCTCGGGATGCGAGGAATACCGCGGTTCCCACAATGTCCTCCGGTAAGCCCCAACGTCCGGCGGGCGTTCTTGCGCGGATATAGGTATCAAACGGATGCGGACTTCCGTCAGGTAACGGTTCACGCAACGGCGCGGTCTGGGGAGTAGCGATATAGCCAGGGCCGATCCCGTTGCACTGAATATTCATTCCCCCATATTCCGAGGCTATATTGCGGGTGAGCATTTTAAGCCCTCCCTTCGCCGCAGCGTAGGCTGATACCGTCTCGCGTCCGAACTCAGACATAAGCGAGCAGATGTTGATTATTTTACCGCCGCCACGCTTGATCATACCGGGTATTACTGCCTTTGAAACGATGAAAGCGCCTGTCAGGTCGACGTCGATTACACGGCGAAAATCCTCCACACTCATCTCGCACATCGGAATACGCTTAATTATGCCGGCGTTATTTACAAGTATGTCAACCGCTCCGAACCGGCTCTCAATATCGCAAATCATATCGCGAACTGAGTTCTCGTCGGTGATGTCACATACATATCCCGTTGCGTCGATGTTATCTTTTTTATAAGACTCAAGTCCTTTATCCACAATCTCCTGAGTCAAATCGTTGAAAACGATCTTCGCGCCGGCATCGTGGAGACCTTTCGCGATAGCATAGCCGATCCCATATGACGCTCCTGTTATAAGCGCAACCTTTCCGCTCAGATCAAAAATGTTCATTGTTTTGTTCCCCTAAATATAAAATGCCTTAAAACAGACTACGCATGTCGACGGGTTCCATGTCGTCGAAATCCTGATTTTCTCCGCACATCGCCCATATGAAAGCGTAGGCTTTCGTGCCTACTCCGCTGTGGATCGACCAGCTTGGGCTTATCACGGCTTCCTCATTTCGTACGACGATATGTCGTGTTTCGGTCGGCGTACCCATTATGTGGAACACCACGTCGTCTGGACCGAGCTCCATATACAGGTACACCTCCATGCGCCTTTTATGGGTGTGACATGGCATCGTGTTCCAGTTTGAACCAGGGCTGAGTCTTGTAAGCCCCATAGAAAGCTGGCATGTTTTAAGCACCGAGGGATGCAAATACTGGGTTATCACTCTCTTATTGCAGTTTTCAGCGGTTCCAAGCTCAAGGTGGCGCGCCGATTTTTCTTTAATTAATACGGTCGGGTACGACGCGTGGGCGGGCGATGATGTCACATAGAATTTAGCCGGGTTTGAGTTATCGACGCTTTCAAACAGCAGTTCTCGCACACCGCGTCCGACATAAAGCCCGTCTCCATTTTCAAGCGGGTATTTCTGCCCATCGGCGGTGACAACACCGGCTCCGCCGATGTTAATGCAACCAAGCTCGCGCCTCTCAAGGAAATATTCTGAGCCGAGTTCGTCCCCACCACCAAGTGTCAGTGAATTATATACCGGCATTAGACCGGCGACAATGATCCTATCAAAGTGCGAATATACAATCCGTTTGTTGTCCTGTGTGAATAGCGACTGTATATGATATTCCTCTCTGATTCTTTTGGTATCGTACGTCCTGAAATCAGCCGGCGACGACGGATAACGTATTTCCATTTTCCATATCCTTCTCCTTTACGATATAATAACCGTACACTTCAAGCCGTTAGAGTACCGCCCGGTGATTTTTGCCCAACTTTGTTTGCTATAGTACCACAATAAAATTGAGCTTTATATTGTTTCATTGCTATCTTTTTTAGCTGTATTGCTTTTTTGGTAAGCAATCTGCTACTACTGCGGGATTCTAAAAACATCCGATCAGTTATAAAGAATAGTACTGAATAGAAGCCTTGAAAGGTCAGACTGAAAACAATACAGCCAGGGGTATGCCCCTGGCTGTATTTCTTGCTTCCATATGTATGACCATTAGCTCCCAATTAGGGAATCTGACGCTAAAACCAGCACCTTGGGTGTAACAAAAAAAGCCTGTAGATCCTTACGTCTACAGGCTTTTTCTGTGGCAGGGGTAGAAGGATTCGAACCCTCGACACGCGGTTTTGGAGACCGCTGCTCTACCAGCTGAGCTATGCCCCTTTATTCTACGGCGGTTATTATATCATGAGTTAAGCGTTTTGTCAATAGCGGCACGCTTATTTTGCAACCCTATATAATTATTCCCGAATATTTAACAGTTAGGTTTAAAACTTATGAGGCATGCGTAAATATTTTTATACTATAATATTTATGTTAGGGCATTTTACGATGCAGGAGGTGAAGGGGTGACCGATCCGTATTCCGTGCTCGGCGTCTCGCGCGACGCATCCGACGAGGAGATAACCCGCGCATACAGGGCGCTCGCGCGCAAATACCATCCCGACCTTAACCCCGGGAGTAAGCGCGCCGAGGCTATGATGAAAAATATCAATGCAGCATATATGCAGATCCAGGCGGAACGCAGCGGCAAAACCTGGCGCGCCACGCAGGGCTGGGGCTCCGATACCGAACCCGAGCCTACAAATACACGACGCACAAGTTACGGACCATACGGCGGATACTATGGAAGCGGCCCCGCATACGGGGGCGGCACATATTACCGTCGCCACAGACGCCGTTACCATGCGCCGTTCACAATCGGAATTTTTGGTTTTCCCCTTTTGCGCCTGATATTGTTAATCGTCATATTGCGTTTTGTGCTTGGCGTTGTCTTCTCCCTGCTTTACACACTCGCCGGGCAAAGCTACTATTTTGGATGGCAATCCGGCGGCACTCCTACCGAGCGCGTCGAGAACCATGCGCCCGCCTATAAGATGCCGGAGGATGAATTTGCCGTATTATGATTGAAAAAATAAGGTTATATCTTTCCAAATTCGGCTATTGGGTCGTCTCGCTGCTCGCCGGAAGATACGGGCTTGACACGTTCGGAAAAGCGATTTTCATCGCCGCGGTCGCGCTTGCCGCTATAAATATCTTCGCTTCGTCGCCGGTTTTGTATATAATTCAAAACGCGCTGCTATTATGGGAGATTTTCAGATTCTTTTCTAAAAATCATGCAAAAAGGCGTGCCGAAAACGCGGCATTTTTGCGCTTTTGGGATAAAACAAAAACCTTTTTTAAGCTCAGGCGCAGCATGCTGCGCGACAGGAAAACGCATGTTTATAAAAGATGCCCCACCTGCAAGGCGATGTTAAGGCTTCCAAAATCCAAAGGACGCCATTCCGTCCGCTGCCCTCGCTGCAACAGCCGATTCGATATAAGAATATAACGCTGCCGCATACATACCCCAAGACGGCGGCGTTTTTGATTTTGCGGGCGGGCATGCACTACCTGTTGACCACGCCGCCACAGATTTGGTATAATGTGTAGCTAGTTGCGAGGATTTAACTTTATGAAGCTACTTCGTTACTTAAAAAAATACTCCGTGAAGGCGGCATTGGCACCGCTTCTCAAGCTGCTTGAGTGCTTTGTCGACCTTGCGATTCCTATCCTGACCGCAAAAATCATCGACACCGGGCTTGGCACCGGCGATACTTTATACATTATCCGTGGCTGCGCGCTTATGGTACTGCTCGGGCTTGCCGGGCTGGCGGTGAGCGTAGCCGGGCAGTATTTTTCCGCGGTAGCAGCCGTCGGGGTTTCGTCCGAGCTGAGGCGCGCGGCATTTGCGCACATCCGATCGCTTGACGCCTCGGCGCGCCAGACGCTCGGTTCAAGCACGATTATAACCCGCCTGACCGGTGACATAAGCCAGGTGCAAGCCGGGCTCAACCTATTTTTAAGACTTTTCATGAGGAGCCCTTTTATAGTTTTCGGCAGCGTCTTTATGGCATTTTCGATTAACCGGCGCCTTGCGATTGTTTTCGCGTTTGTTGTGCCCGTGCTCGCCGCCGTCGTCTTTGGCATAATGCGGGCCACTACCCCGCTTTATAGGGTAACGCAAGCCAAGCTCGACTCTGTCGTCAAAGTCACGCGATCGACGCTTTCGGGCATGCGAGTCATTCGCGCGTTTTGCCGAGAAGACGACGAGGTCGCACGGATTTACGAAGCGTCGGACAAGCTAAAGCACGCACAGGCGCATGCGGGCATAATCTCCGCGCTTTCGACGCCGCTCTCCGGCGCGGTGATTAACGCGGCGACCGTCGCGGTGCTGTATTTCGGCGCGCTCGAGTTTTCGGTTGGCGGCATCACGTCGGGCGAGGTCGTCGCGCTTGTCAACTACATGTCGCAAATTTTTATCGAGCTTGTAAAGTTCGCAAACCTTATCGTGCAGGTGACACGCGCCGCAGCAAGCGCCGGTCGAATCGCCTCGCTGTTTGACGTTCGACCGCAGCTTTTGTACCCTGCGGAGGAATCAGCTGGGCTGCTTGACAGTCAAAAAGTAGCCGTCAGGTTCGAGCATGTCGGCTTCAAATATCCCGGCGCCGGCGCCGAGAGCCTTTCGGATATTTCATTCTCCGTGCGGCATGGGGATGCCGTCGGCATTATCGGCGGCACCGGCAGCGGTAAAACCAGCCTTGTCAGCCTTATCCCGCGGTTTTTCGACGCGTCGTCAGGTGATGTCTATTTATTCGGCGAACCGATAAAAGAGATACCGCGGCAAAAGCTGCGCTCGCTCGCCGGCATTGTCCCGCAAAAGCCGCTGCTATTTTCGGGCACAGTGCGCTCGAACCTGCTTTGGGGGGTGTCGGGCATTTGCCCTCCGGAAGAGGTCGATGACGAGTTGCTTTGGAAGGCGCTCGAGTGCGCCCAAGCCGCAGGGTTTGTCCGCGATTTGCCGGGCGGGCTTGACGGAGTTGTCGAGCAGGGCGGCCGCAACTTTTCTGGCGGGCAGCGCCAAAGGCTAACGATCGCGCGCGCGATGGTGAGGGCACTCCTTGCGCTCCGGGCGGGGCAGCCGTTTATTTTAATCCTCGACGACAGCGCAAGCGCGCTTGATTTTGTGACCGAGTCGGCACTTAGGCGCGAGCTTGCAAAACTGCGCGGGAAGGTCACAACTTTTATTGTCAGCCAGCGAGTCGCATCGGTGCGTTCGTCGGATTTGATACTCGTGCTCGACGACGGCAGGCTTGTCGGCGCGGGAAAGCACGACGAGCTGCTTTCGACCTGCCCCGTCTACCGCGAGATATATGAAAGCCAATACAGCAGTGGAGGTGAAGCCGGTGCCTAAATCGAGCCGAAAAACACTGTTTCGCGCCCTCTTGAGGCTGAAAAAATACCGGCATTCCATCATTGCCGTTTTAATACTCGCCGCGGCTGGAGTTGCAACCCAGCTTGCCGCGCCGATCCTCGCGGGGCGGGCTATCGACGCGATGGTAGCCGGCTCGCTCGGAGTGCCGGAAGGGGTAATTTTTGCGCTTTCCCTTTACGGCACCGCGGCAGCCATTAACGCGCTTTGCGGCTGGGCGTCGCAGGCGGTAAGCGTCCGCATATGCGCGAGGGCGGCGTGCGACCTCCGCGGCGAAGCCGTCGCAAAGCTAAAGACTTTGCCTTTGGGATACCTTGATACCCGGCAGTCGGGCGAGATTGTAAGCCGAGTTACTGTGGATATCGAGACTTTTTCGGACGGACTGCTTTTGTTTTTTACCCAGTTTTTTTCGGGCATTATGACGATATTTGGCACGCTCGGCTTTATGCTTGCGACCAATTTGCCGGTGGGACTCACCGTCGCGCTTGTAACGCCGCTCAGCCTTTTTTCGGCAAGCTTTATATCACGGCGCAGCTATAGATTTTTCCGTGCGCAAAACGACGCGCGCGGCGCGCTTTTCGGCTACGTTACCGAGTTCGTAGAGGGCGCCGACGTCGTCGAAGCGTTCGCTTATGAAAGCCAGGCAGGCGCTCGCTTTGACGAGCTTGACAAACTGTACTCCGAAGCGAGCGTTAAAGCTACCTTTTTCTCCAGCCTTACAAACCCTGTTACGCGGTTTGTAAACGGCGTCGTTTATGCCGGCGTCACGCTTGCCGGCGCGCTGACGCCCGGCATGACGGTCGGCTCGCTGTCCTGCTTTTTGAGCT
>Ga0209608_1003049_pt1 | contig 10978 bp, 6 predicted proteins | sample AD_UKC130_MetaG_FD_184428 | JGI IMG/M metagenome (GOLD analysis project Ga0209608, IMG submission 184428) | Active sludge microbial communities of municipal wastewater-treating anaerobic digesters from Canada - AD_UKC130_MetaG (SPAdes) (version 2) | ecosystem: Engineered > Bioreactor > Anaerobic... | reverse complement strand
AGTTCGTGGCGATTCACGGAATGCCGGCATTGCAAACCGGCGGCCACTTTGATGTTCTTTTCCTGAGCGGCCTTACCAGCCGCAATCACCCGTCGCACCCCCACGGGATCACAGGCAAACGACTTCTCCATGAATACGTTGATCCCCTTGGACACAGCATATTCAAGCTGCACGGGGCGAAAGGCCGCATAGCCGGTGAGCATGGCCACGTCACCAGGGCGCAGACAGTCGATGGCGTGCTTGTACGCATCGAAGCCGACAAAGCAGCGGCCTTCCACATTCACCTGTTGAGGATACATTTCCGAGAGAATCTTGCGGGAACTTTGCAGGCGGTTCTCAAAGATGTCCGCCATGGCATAAAGTTCTACGGGACCGTTGGCCACCGAGAACGCATCTTTGACGGCTCCCGAACCACGACCACCACAACCGATGAGGGCCAAACGTATAGTGTGATCCTCGCCCGCATGAACCGCAGGAACAGTGCCAGAAAGCAGAGTCACGGCCCCAGCTCCCGCGGCTGTGCCACAGACTGTCAAAAAATCCCGTCGGCTTGCACGTTCCAAGTGTAATTGTTGCGATCGCTGATGGCGGGGCATGATCAACTCCTTATGCTACGGCGTCCGCTACATGCGGAAATGCTGGGGTAGGGTTTCATGTGCCGGCTCACCTCTTGTCATGGCGAGCGGCAACCCGTGTGTTAGGATAAGGACGAGAGGGCCGCAGTGCAATAGACCTAGGTTTACACCTCTCCGCCGGTTTTTCGTTTGAGGTACAATGACAGTTTGCGACCCAAGGGGGTGGGAGCAGTAGGGACGTGTCACAAACTGTCAGTTTTCTGCCCAATCGTCTTGCTCGTAGCTATGTCAAAACCAACATTCGCCGAACACTTGCAACAAGGGGTTGTCGTTTTTGACGGTGCCATGGGGACGGAAATTTACCGTCACCATGTTTTCACCAATCGCTGTTTCGACGAACTCAATCTCTCGGATCCAAAACTGATCGAGAAGATCCACCAATCGTACTGCGACGCCGGGGCCGAAGTGCTGACAACGAATACATTCGGGGCCAATCGGGAAACGTTGGCAAAATACGGGCTGGCAGAACAGACTGCCGCTATCAACCGGGCTGGTGCCCAGATTGCGCGAAAGGTCGCCGATGCCGCCGGGCGTCCGGTCTTTGTCGCCGGCTCGATTGGTCCCTTGCCAAATTTGACATATTCCGAAAGCGACTATTGTTCTCTTATCTGGGAACAGGTGGATGCCCTCATGGAGGGTGGCGCCGATTTCATTATTTTCGAGACGCAACCGAGCCGCAAAGCCATTGAAATGTGCGCAGCGGCCATGCAAGCGCGGCGTGAGGTGCCCTTTGTGCTTTCCGCCGCTGTGTACGAAGATGGAGAAACGGCGTCAGGTGAAAATATCCAGCGGCTCTTGGCACCTTTACCGGAAGGTTTTCCTTCACCCATTGCCTGGGGGTTTAATTGCGGCAGCGGTCCTCACGGGCTGCTTTCTGCGGTAGAACAAGCCATCCGCTTGGTCAATAGACCGCTCATCGTTCAGCCCAATGCAGGAATTCCCAAAGAAGTGGAGCACCGGCGGATTTATCTTTGCTCCCCAGAATATTTGGCTGAATACGGAAAACGTTACGTCAATCTGGGAGCTGCTGCGGTGGGCGGCTGTTGCGGCACGACGCCTGACCACATCCGCGCGTTGTGTGATGCCGTCAAACCGCTCGTCCGTGCGCGGATCAAGCCCGTGGTCGTAACGACTGAACCCGTGGCGCTCAAGGAACCGGTGCCTTTCGCCGAGCGGTCGCGTTTTGCCTGGCGGCTTGCCCACAAGCAGTGGGTCACCTCTGTGGAGTTGGTGCCGCCGCGCGGATTTGATCTGCGGGACATTATCGACAAAAGTAAAATGCTCCACCGACACGGGGTGGATGCTATCAACATTCCCGATGGTCCCCGGGCTAGCTCACGGATTTCGCCCCTTATCACGGCTGACCGCATTCAGCGGGAGGCCATGATCGAGGTCATCCTCCATTTTTGTTGCCGTGACCGTAATCTCATCGGGATGCAAGCCGATCTGTTGGCCTGCGCTGCCTGCGACATTCGCAATATCCTCTTTGTGACGGGTGATCCCCCCAAACTGGGAAACTATCCGCACGCCACGGGCGTCTTTGATACGGATTCGATTGGCATGGTGGCGGTGCAAAAGCGACTCAATCAGGGTGTGGACTTGGGAGGGCAGTCCATTGATCCGCCAACGGCGGCCGTGATCGGCGTTGGTTTGGACCCCACGGCCATCGACCAGAAACGCGAACTCGATCGTTTCCAGCGGAAGGTAGAGGCCGGGGCCGAGTTCGCCATCACGCAGCCCGTGTTCGATCCCGATGCCCTCCTCCGTTTTCTCGATAAGGTCCAGCACCACGGTATACCCATCATTGCCGGTATCTGGCCGCTAGCCAGTCTCCGCAATGCAACGTTCCTCAAGAACGAGGTACCGGGTGTGGTAATCCCCGATTGGGTTTTGGACAAGATGGCCTCGGTATCCAGCCGGGAAGACCAACTCAAGATGGGAATTGAGATTGCCCGGTACTCAGTCGAACGGATCCGCGATCGTGTGGCGGGCATCCAGGTCAGTGCCCCATTTGGCAAAGCCGCCATTGCCTTAGAGGTAATCGGGGCGTGAAGTGTAAGGGATATGGGATCGTCGAACACCCTTAATCGGTCTGACGTAAATCCGCAATGCGGCGGACCCAATCGGATGGCCCTGCCCGTGGTGTTCGATGTTCGTACCGTAACGGAGACAGGCGGCGGTCCGGAGAAGACGATCCTCCTTGGTGCCCGCTGGTTCGAGGATCGTCATTGGCCGGTGTATTGTGTGTATCTTCATCCGCCAGGCGATCCGGGATTTGAGGCAATTCGCCAAAAAGCCGCCGAGTTGCGGCTGTCGTATTTTCTCCACCTCGATGATCGGGGCCCCCTCGATGGGCGGCTCTTGCGGCGGCTTTTGGCCCTTTGTCGGCAACACCGACCGGTGATCTGGCATGGACATGATTACAAGTCGGACGCCCTGGGCTGGCTCATCCATCGCTTTCACCCCATGAAACTGGTGAGCACGGTCCATGGTTGGGGCGTCCCCGGTCGTCGGGTGTGGCTTTACCATTGGATTCATCGGCTATGTCTCCGCGGCTTTGATCGCGTATTTTGTGTGTCCGCAGAACAATACACCATTTGCCGACAGTCCGGCATTCCCCCGGGGATTTGCGAGGTCCTGGAAAATGGCGTGGATTGCGAATTCTTCCGCCCCCAAGTTAATCGTGACGAAAAAAAAGAGGCTCTTGGCATTCCTCCCAATCGGTTTGTGCTGGGCTACGTCGGGCGGTTATCTCCCGAAAAGAACTTGACTCTGTTACTAGATGTGGCTCGAAAGCTCCTCGCGCAAAACTGCGAGGTGCACGTTCTCCTCGTGGGGGATGGCCCGGAGCGCCGGGCGTTGTCCGAGCATGCTCATCGAATTGGAATCGCCGACCACATCACGTTTGCCGGCTATGCTGCGGATCCGCGCCCCTACTATGCCGCAATGGATGTATTCCTCCTGTTAAGCCGAAGCGAAGGCCTCCCTAATGTGTTGCTGGAAGCCCTTGCCACAGGGTTACCCGTGATATGTACGCCCGTCGGGGGTATTCCCAACGTGATCGAGTCAGGCCGTAATGGTCTCGTTGTTCCCCTGGAAGATGTCCCCAGTCCGACGGCCGCCATCCAGCAGGTGATGACTGACCCCAAACTTGCTAGACGTCTTGGCGAGGCAGGGCGGCAAACCGTGGTCAGCCGTTACAGTTTCGAGCATCGTATGGAACGCCTGTGTCAATCGTACTGGCTTTTGTTGGGGCGAGATGAAATGGTCGAGACAGTATGAGTTGGCGGCGAACACGCCGATCTTGCCCATTTTCCGTAAAACCGTTAGGATTCACCGACAGGCGTTCATTTCCGGACAGGTCTCGAACTGGATACAATGGGTTAAGTAGGAGAGGCCTCGGAAATATTATCGTGGACCGGCCGGATTTGCGTGGCCTTGCGGTCGCATGATGGTCATTGTGTGCTAAAGTCAGTCGCCGGGTAGCAACCAGCGATTGACAATTATGGGTGTTTCTCTTGACATTTTGGGTGAAAAGGATGAATCAAGCGCTGTCATTGTCTCGCCGTTTTGTGTCGTTTCTCTTGTGGGGAGGATTGCTTGTTGCTTTAAGCACGATTCCCGCTTGCGGTGACCCCACGGGCCCTCGTGCCCAAGACCGGCACATCGCAAGGACGGTGGCCCTCAAACTTCCCCAGGCTCATCTCACGAAGCATCCTTTGGATCAGGAGATTGCCGACCGGGCCTTCAAGCTTTTCATGAAGTCGCTCGACCCCATGAAACTGTACTTCTACCAGTCCGACATCGATCGCTTCGCTGCGAAGAAGTCGCAGTGGGTTGAGCTTCTGAAAGCCGGTGATATAAGTCCCGCTTATGAAACCTACTCGGTGTTCCTCCAACGTGTTGACGAACGGGTGGAGACAGCCTTGAAGATTCTCGAGCAACCGTTGGACTTCACCGTGGATGAGGAGATTATCCGCGATCCTGATCTGTTGACTTATCCGAAAACGCCGGAGGAAGCCTACGAACGTTGGCGCAAGCGGATCAAGCTCGACCTGCTCGTTTTGAAGGCTGACAAAGAAACGACGGGCCAGGCCGCGATTGAGAAACTTCAGAAGCGTTACACCAGCTTCCGCAAACGTGTCCACCAAACGGACGAAGATGAGTTGCTGGAAACTTACCTTTCGGCCTTCTGCGAGGCCTATGACCCGCACACCAGCTACATGTCCCCGGAAACGCTCGAAAACTTCGATATCACCATGAAGCTTGAGCTGGAAGGCATCGGGGCTGCGCTACAGTCCGAAGATGGTTACGTGGTGGTCAAGAAACTGATTCCCGGTGGCGCCGCAGCCAAGGACGGACGGCTAAAGATCGACGACAAGATCGTGGGCGTCGGCCAGGGCGAGACGGGCGAAATCGTCGATGTCGTCGATATGAATCTTTCGGATGTGGTCAAGCTTATTCGCGGCAAGCGAGGAACCGTCGTCCGCTTGGAAGTGTTGCCTGCTGATGGCGGACCAAAGAAGCTGATCACGATTACCCGGGAAAGGATCGAACTGAAAGATAGCGAGGCAAAAGGGCAGGTCTTCGAAGCCGGCCAAAAACCGAATGGACAGCCCTACCGTATCGGCGTGATTGATCTTCCCAGCTTTTACATGGATATGTCAGGGGCGCGGTTAGGAATCCCTGAATTTCGCAGCACGACGCGAGATGTCAGGCGGATTCTGGAGTCCTTTAATCAACAAGGTGTGGACGCCGTTGTTTTGGACTTGAGGCGGAATGGTGGTGGGTCGCTTCAAGAGGCCATTAATCTGACGGGATTATTCATTGAGTCGGGTCCGGTCGTGCAGGTCAAAGATTCCGTCGGCCGGATCATGGTCTATGACGATGAAGACACCAGCATTGTTTGGCGGGGTCCCTTGATTGTGGTCATCAGTAAGTTCAGTGCCAGTGCCAGCGAGATTCTCGCCGGGGCCATTCAAGACCACCGTCGGGGAATTATCGTGGGTGACCAAAGCACGCATGGCAAGGGAACGGTGCAAAGCCTCATTGATCTCGGACAAGAGCTGTTCCGGCTTCCCAATGCCCCACCGCTAGGTGCGCTGAAACTTACGATTCAGCAGTTCTATCGGCCTAACGGCGAGAGCACACAAAATCGGGGCGTTATTGCCGACATCGAGATTCCGTCTTTGACAAACCATTTGGAAGGAATTGCCGAGTCTGATTTGGATTACGCCTTGCCGTTTGATCAAATCCGCCCGGCGCAATACAAGCCCTATTCCGATGTCGATTCGTCGGTGATCGAGTACCTGAAACGACGCTCCGAGGAGCGCGTGCAGAATTCGCCGGACTTCCAGAAGGTCAAGGCCGACATTCAGCGGTATCTTGCCCAACGGGAAAAGAAGAGTGTGCCCCTCATGGAAGAAAAGTTTATGGCCCAGGTGAAGGAACTGAATGCCGACAAAGAGGAAGAGAAGCGGCTCAAGGCCCTTACCGAAGGTAATGAAGAGGGGATTGAGCGGGATTATTACCTCGATGAAGTCCTCCAGATTATGGTGGATTATTTGCAATATCGGGTAATTGCCCAAGCCCGCTAGACTTTCCGGCTTACCTTCATCGTTCACGAGAGCGGTCCGCCACGTTGCTTTGGGGAAAAGCCATTTGGATTGTCTGGAAACAATGCGACGCATCGTTTGCCTGAGTACGGTTTGCCTTCTGATGTTGGCGGTACAGACCCTTGCCTGGGCGCAGTTCAAAGAGGACACAGGCAAAGGATGGCGATTAGGCGAGCCTGTTGTCCATCGTTGGCAAGCGGGAATCGTGGTTAAAGCCGTGGCGGGGGCTTGTAAGAACATGGTCGGTACCGCCCCCCTGCCGCGGGATTGGCCGGAGCAGCAGGTCGAAATCGTGGAAGAGGACTTCTCGCCGGGGGTGAGTGTCCAGTATCGGACCGTTAACAACCTTGTCGAGCAAATGGTGGTCAAGATACCGAATCTTCCTAACGGTCAAGAGGCCAAAGCCATCGTGACCGTGGAGATTCGCCGTTTTGTGCAACTGCCGCCGGAAAACACCTCGATCTTCAAGATCCCCACGACGATGCCCGCCCAGGTTCGGATGTTTCTCACGCCGAGTCCCAAGATCGAGTCGCATGACCCCAAGATCAAGGAACAGGCAAAGCAACTTATTACTGCGGGCGATCATGATTGGGAAAAGGTGCGTGCCATCTACACGTTTGTCCGCGAACATGTGCAATACAAAAGTGGTGCTCCGTTGCGGGGTGCGATTGTGGCCCTGAAAGAAGGAATCGGCGATTGCGAAGACATGACGTCCCTATTCGTAGCCCTTTGCCGGGCGGCGGGGATTCCTGCACGAACGGTTTGGGTGCCCGGCCACTGCTATGGCGAATTCTATCTTGTCGATGACGAGGGTAACGGGTATTGGTTCCCGTGTCAGCTTGCTGGGACGGAGGCCTTCGGCGAGATGCCGGATCCACGTCCCATCCTGCAAAAAGGTGACAATTTCGTGTCACCGGTCAACCCACGCGAACGTGTCCGATACCTCGCCGAGACGCTTACAGGCGGCGGCGTTGGCGGCCATCCCCAAGTTCAGTTCATCCGTAAACAAGTTGCGAACTGACGGACGATCTCACCGAGCCATCACAACAGAGCCGTTATCCCCGCTCACTCCCCGGTGCGCTCCTGCATTTTTCTTCGCACCCGAAAGGCGACCTCTTTGACGTGAGGAGGAAGCTGGCTTTGGCAAAACCGGTTGATGGCCGGTCGCAAGCTCTCCACTTGAGCTTCGGGTTGGGTATTCATAAGTACTTCGATTGATTCCAAGCTCAAGAGTAACAGTCGGCATGTGCGACCAGCCACGATAGATTCCGTGTTGCCCGTGGCCACCAGGCGTTCCACTTCTTCGCACTCGAAAAACTCTTTCAAGGTCAGCACACCCTTGTCACTTCCTGCCGTACTCAGCCCAATGGCTGCGCTGTAACGAACATTCCGTGAGGGATCATTGAGGAGCCCTTCCAATGTTTCACATCCGCTAGGACCGCCGTGCAGTCCCAAGGCGAGTGCCGCATTCGCCCGGACCGGATCAATCGGATCCCTGGCCGCTTGACGCAATGCAGGCAGGACCGCCGGACTCTGCCGGAGGACCTCCGGGCCAAGCCGCCGGGCCATTTCGCACAAACCTTCTAAAGCCGCGCACCGAACGGGCGATCCCGGCTGGGGCATCGATATCCCCCACCAGGTCGCACCTTCACACAATGCCAGAATAACACTCTCGTCATCCATCTGCCATAGGAGAAAACAAAGATACTTCCGCGAGACCACCGACAAATCGGACACACTAAGGAGCGGGCGCTGCAACTCCTCTCGAAAGGCATCGCTCATCGCCATGGCCAGCTCCCTGTCGCTTCGTACCTCCGGATACCGGCCGTCCGCCATAATCGCGCCAATCTGGGCCACGGCGCGCCATCGGGCAGCTCCATCGGAGCGAATATCCTGAATGATCTGAGGCATCTCCAAAGGGGGCCTGAACCACAACCGCGCCTTTTGCAGAAGTAAAACTGCTCCAGCAAGCATGAGGAGTGGCACCCCAATGCGGGAAAAAATCAACCACATCAGGTTTTGCGACAACCCGCCTGGTGGGTGTTTTGCTCCATCAACACGCAAGTGACGAACGGCAGGAGCCGTGCTTTGGGCCGTATCGCGGGCTGCTTCAGCATGCGGATCCATGGGCTTGCCGCCTTGGCCTTCCGCGCCAGCAGAGACCGGTTTCAAGGCAACAGTGTCCTCCTTCTCATCCCCCGTCACGATGGCCCGATCGTCGTAACTCATCACCCCACCTCCTTTCGCCATTTGCCTGATTGACAAGGCACATTGTGGGCGGTATTTTCACCCCCACATTCAAAAGAGCGCGACTCACGGCGAAAAGCCTCGCGATCCCAACCGACGTATTTTATGGCCCATGGGACGACCTGTGTCAAGCAAAATCCGGCGAGATGGAAACGTTTTTCCGTAATGAGTTCTTTGAGCACTGCAACGGGTTAGTAATTGGCATGGACTTTCTCGATCTGACGCTCCCACAGATTCAGGCCAACCTGGCTTTGGATGAGGCACTCCTTCATGCCGCCGATGCCGGGGAGTTGGGAGAGGTCCTTCGCATTTGGGAGGTTCCCAGTTTTGCCGTCGTGATCGGCCGTGGCTCGCGGGTAGCAGAAGAGGTCCACAAAGAAACATGCGAGAGACTGGGCGTCCCCATTGTCCGTCGGTGTAGCGGAGGATGTGCCGTCGTGATCGGTCCCGGCTGTCTTTTATATTCCTTGGTGTTCGACTTGAATAAACGATCCCGCTGGCGCAAGGTCGATTGCTTGCATCATGACGTGCGTCAGAAATTGGTTGACGCTTTGCGCCAAATGGGTGTAGACGCTGTGGCGGCGGGCACAAGCGATTTAGCGAGCATCTCTAAATCTACGGCAGAATGCATTGCCAAGAAAATTTCCGGTAACAGTGTGCGTTATGCCCGAAATCACGTGTTGTATCATGGGACGTTGCTTTACGCCTTCGACCTCGCGCAAATGGGGCGGCTCCTGAAGCAACCCACACGTCAACCGGAATACCGGCACGGTCGTTCCCACGAGGCTTTTGTAACCAATGTCCCGCTAAAGCGAAGTGATCTGGTCAACATGCTTTGCCGTGTCTGGGACACCCATCGCCAATTGCCTGACTGGCCACGCGGTCGCGTGCAAGCGTTACTTGAAGAGCGATACAGCCGATTGACTTGGCATTACGAGCGGTAACCCTACCCGGGAAGGATTCGCTTCTTCAGGCTGCCATAAAAGAAGAAACGCTCGTCCGACAGTCGAACGAGCGCTTGTTGGTAGCCTCAAACAAAGCGGTAACGATCCCAATTAGAAGAAACCGCCACCAAAACCACCATAACCGCCGTAACCACCACCGCCGAACAAGCCACCGAAACCTCGGCCACCCGTTCCACCTCGTCCTACGCCACTTTCACCCGTCACAAAGTTGAAGATGTTGACTTCTCCAATTCCCTGGAATGTCGGATAGGGGTTGACGCGAACATATCGCCGGTCGGCGGAGATCGTGGCTGCGGCCGTGAGCATGCTTCCCTCGGGGATCACGGTGATCTCCGGAGCATATCCGACAGCGCCGCTGGCAACTGGAATGAAGGGTAAGATCGGTCTATTGCCCCCATTCCCCCCTGAGGTCCGCGACTGGAGGAATGACGCCATCGAGTCGGAGCTCACCTGGGCCACATTGCCAGTATTGTCGGCCAACTGTTGCGCCAAAATGCGATTTCGGAGTTCCAAGTGTCCCGTGATGGCTGCCGCGAGCTGTTGTTCTGCTAAAGGTACCTTCCGCCTTCCATCAGCCAGCTCAAACTGGATATAGGCCTCATCACCTTGGAGACTTACAGTCTTTGTCAATGTTTGGGCCTTGTCGGTGAGGAGATGACAATAGACGGTAACCTTGACCTTTCCTCCCGCCACATTTCCCCAAACTCTCCGAATTACCGCCCGATACGTCCCACTGAAGCCCCGCGGACAGACATAGTATTCTGTGTAACCCTCACTGCCGCTGCGACCACCACTGCTGCTTCCATCGCCGATGAGAACGCCACCAGAAGATGTCCGCGGATTGCGCAGGGAGCACAAGGTTCCGCCCGGCTCTTCCACAATTAGATCGAGGTCGGCCTCACCCAGCCAAGAGACCTCAATGACGCAGTCCCGGGCCACGGCTTCGTCCAAGGCCATTTCGTATCGTTTGGCTTCCTCTGTGCGGTTTTGTGCCTTAAGGTCTTCCAAAAGGGCCTTGGCTACCCGCAGGGCATTCAGCCAGACATCCTGATGCTTTTCGGGAAAGACTTGCGAGAGGATTCCGACCGTTGCCCATTGGATCGCTTCGACGTCGTTCAGCTTCTGCGCCAATCGCAGGCCGGCGACATAAGGTTCTGGCCATTCCGGCATCAAACCAGCCACCTGACGGTACATCTTCAGAGCCCGCTGATCGAGTCCGTGCCGCTCCAATTGGATTCCCAACACCAGGAAGTCCATCGGATCAGTTGCAAAATCGGCAGCGGACATCAGCGCTCGCTCGATCTCTTCCTGCGAGCCCCCCTGGGCTTCCAAGGCCAATGCCAAGCCTTCGTACATCCAGGGTTGCGGCTGATTGTGACGCAATGCGGCGTGGATCAACGCCGTGACGTGGTCAAACTTTTGGGCGGCCACCAACCGACGAACGGCTTCCCGAACATCTTTTGCCGGAACGACTCCCTCGTCGAAACAGGCGTTCCAAAGCTCGTCAGTGGATTGG